>TARA_B100000963_G_scaffold307276_1_pt1 | contig 11987 bp, 12 predicted proteins | sample TARA_B100000963 | Tara Oceans TARA_B100000963 (sample SAMEA2622097) | marine metagenome | biome: marine biome (ENVO:00000447); feature: surface water layer (ENVO:00002042); material: "saline water (ENVO:00002010), including plankton (ENVO:xxxxxxxx)" | depth 5 m | reverse complement strand
TGCCGATTTCATTTGAAAAAGAAATAAGAGTTGCTAGCAGGCTATTGGCTGAGTATTTGATCATCTCAGCAGTCGTGCTATCTGTGAGTACATAATCGGTTTTAAAGTAAAAGTCATATAATGATTTAACTAATTCGTTCGCATATTTATCTGATCCTCCGATAACGACTCTGTCTGGATTCATAAAGTCATTTATAGCAACACCCTCCCTGAGAAACTCCGGATTCATAACTAAACCAATATTAGCTCCAACACTTTTTTGAGAAAATTCTTCGAGTAGTGGCTTAATTACGTTAGATGTTGTTTTTGGAATTACGGTACTCTTCACAATTACAACGTGATATGTAGATTTATCTTTCAGTGCTACCCCTATCTGTTTAACAGCCTCTTTTATAAAGGTCAGATCAATGTAATCTTTTTTGTAGGGTGTTCCAACCGCTATAAAAGTGTAGTCAGAATTCAAAACTGCCTCATGGAGCTCAGTTGTGGCAAAAAGAGTATTTCCAGCATTTTTATTTAGTAATTCTTCCAGTCCATTTTCATGGATGGGGGGTATTTTATTATTTATACAACCAACTTTAGACTCATCTATGTCTACACATGTAACATGATGACCAATTTCAGAGAAGCAAGCGCCACTAATTAACCCAACATAACCCGTTCCGATAATTGAGATCTTTGCCATATCTATTCGAGGTTCTCTGCATACCAATACATTGACTTTAGAAGGCCTGTATCGATATCAACGCATGGTTTATAATTTAATTCTCCTCTCGCTTTCTCGATTATCGGACACCTTCTTTGAGGATTATCAACTAGGTACTCTTTTTCAGAGCTTTTTCCAAATATGAGATTGCCCTGATAATTGAAATGAGCCGACCCTATTTTAATTACTTTTTCAGCAAGCTCTCGCATAGAAATTTCAGGACTTTCAACTCCAATGTTGTAGGCTTCCCCATTTCTGCCAGCGAATAATATTTTAAAATATCCTGTGATCGCATCCGATACATAGCAAAAGGTTCTTGTAGGGCTACCATCAGAGAGAAGAATAATATCTTGATTTGAAAATATATTGGAGCAAAAATCAGGAAGCACTCGGCCATCAGAAATCTTCAAGCCAGGGCCATAGTTATTGAAAGGTCTAGCTATTCTAACTGGAACATCATGCACTTGAGAGAAAGATACACATAAAGTTTCTCCAAATCTTTTAGATTCATCATAACAAGCCCTTGGCCCTGTGCATGAAACATTGCCACGGTAGGTTTCTGGTGTTGGAATATCGCATTCGAAAGGATCTCCATAGATTTCACTTGTAGAGAAATATAAAAGTCCTTTAATTGATCTATCCTTTACGCATCTATCAAGTATGAGTCTAAGTCCATTCACATTTGCATCCATCGTTTCAATCGGGTACTTTCTGTAAAATGTAGGGGATGCAATGGATGCAGCATGAATAATATAATCAAAAGATCCAAGTTTTTCAGGTAGTTTTTTTGTAATGTCGTGTTCCAGCAATACTAATTTATTAGATTCATTCAACTTTTGAAGCCAATGAGGTTTTCCTCTCAAAAAATTATCACAAGCATAAATGAGTATATTTTTATTGGGATTACACTCATTCCAGAAAGCTAAAACGTTTACAAGATAAAAGCCAAGAAATCCACCCGCTCCGGTGATTAGAAATCTAGAGTCACCAAGGTCAAGTAAATGATGCTCGAGATCTTTAATAATCTTAACTAAATCTTCTTTAATAACCAACGATGCATTCATTATATTAGAGAGCCCTTTAACTCTACTTACTAAAAACCTATGAAGCCTTTTTAATAGGTGAAATTTATTTCTGAATTAGCTTACGCATAAGATATTGTATTTTGCGAACAACTATTAATCCCAAACCTTCCATGGTGCTTTTCCCGAAGTCCATAATTCTTCCAGATACATTTTATCTCTCACCGTATCCATGGATTGCCAAAAATCATCGTGTTCAAACGCTACCATATTCCCTTCTTTTGAGAGCTTCTCCATTGGAGTTTCCTCCCAAACTGTTTGATCTCCTTCAATATAGTCTAGTACCTTCGGTGATAGAACAAAGAAACCACCATTGACTCTCCCTCCATCACCTCTTGGTTTTTCAATAAATTTTGTGACTAAGTTGGCCTTGGTAACAACTGCTCCAAATCTTCCAACTGGAAGTACAGTTGAAATCGTCGCAATCTTTTTGTTCTCATTATGGAAATTAATTAAATTTCTTATATTAATATTTGAGACCCCGTCCCCATAAGTAAAGCAGAAACTTTTTTCATCTTTTAAGTAATCCTTTAATCGTTTCAATCTTCCACCTGTCATAGTCTTTTCACCAGTATCCACCAAGGTAACAAGCCACGGTTCGGCTCTCTCACTATGTACTTCCATCTTATTTTCTTGTAAGTTGAACGACACATCTGACATGTGCAAATAATAGTTAGAAAAATACTCCTTAATCAGATTACCCTTATAACCACAACAAATTATGAACTCATTCACTCCATGAAACGAGTATAACTTCATGATATGCCATAATATTGGCTTACCGCCAATTTGCACCATCGGTTTTGGACCATGAATAGTTTCTTCAGTCATTCGTGTGCCAAGTCCACCCGCAAGTATTACCGCTTTCATTTATGCCTCTGATTTATGTCTTAAGTTAGATAATTTTTACCTAAATTGATGCTTACTGCAATTTTTGATGTCCACCATCATTTATAAAAAAAACGACTCCCCTTTCTCAGGGATAAAGTATTTGATTTCGACTTAAGATGAATCATCATTTCTTTTTTTGCTTGGGGTACTCAAATCAGGTACGTATACCATGACCTCATCATCTCTGTAAGGGATTGACCCAAAATTGAGTTTTCCTATGGCACCCCATTTCCTCCACCAATACTCTGCAAATTGCCTGATCGAGGAAGGTTTTCCAGTCCCGATGTTTTTGAAAACCGGCTTGCCTGACTCAGTTTTCTTAAATTTAAGGGCTTCTATCAATTGATATGCTACATCTTCAACATGAATAAAGTCTCTAAGTTGCTCTCCTTCTGTCATATCCAAATCTTCGCCAGAAAGTGCTGCTTTTTTGAGAGATGGCCATAATCTATTCTCACTCTCCCCCTCGCCATACACCTGAAATAGTCGAAGATACTGTAACTTCAAGTTATGTTCAATTGACCATTGATAGAAAACTGTTGCTGCGGCAGCTTTTGATGCGGGATATGACATAGAGGGCTCTAAATTTGCGGTGGTAGGAATGTAATCATATCTTTCGCCCGAATGACCATACTCAAAAGCTGTTCCGATAACGATAAATTTTCTGATACCTACCTCTCTTGCTCTTTGCATCAGTTGTAATGGTGCCGTCAGATTCCAGTATAGGCAATTTTCTAACGAGTCATAGGGCACATTAACGCTGTGAGATGCAAGATGCAAAAAAACATCGCACCCGATAAATTCATCTCTCAAGTCATGGTCTAGAGATCCTTCCACCCATTTTGGTTCGATTTCTAATGGGATTTTTGGACAACTATTGGGCCGCCGAAGGCAAATTAGTTCATGCCCTTGATCGAGAGCTTGTTTAATAAAGTGAGAACCAATGAAACCTGTTCCACCAGTAACAAATATCCTCATTAGTTAGCCTTTCATATGTATATTGGAGTTCGGATCGTAGTCAGGATGGTTTATATCTTTTTGTGATATTATTTTTGGCTTCTCTGGCCATTCAAAATTGAAGTATGGATCATTGTACCTAATACCTCGCTCAGACTCTGGCGAATAGCTTTCCGAGCAATAATAATGAACCAGTGAGTTATTTTCCAAAGTCAAAAAAGCATGGGCACAACCAGGAGCTATATGGATACTTTTTCTATTCTCTTGATTCAGTTCAAAGCCGACCCATTGCAAATATGTTACCGAAGTAGGTCGAAGATCAACTACAACATCATATATACGCCCTTTTAAACATGATAATGTTTTACCCTCACTGTGTGGCGATAATTGATAGTGAAAGCCTCTTAACGTAAAAGCGTGCTTATTTTCTGACACATTGGACTGAGAAATGTTGGAGGTAATTCCATTTTCAGCAAATTCTCTCTTGCAAAAGTGCCGTCTAAAAGATCCTCTTTCGTCAATAATTGGTTCTGGTTCAATGAGATACACACCGGGTAAAGTTTGCTCAATAAATTTCATAAGTCAAAATATTCTTTGTTTTATTTTAATGCAAGTGTTTGCTTGAATTTATTTCTATAAAAGCCATAGCTGAAAGCTTCGCTGAATCCTTCCTTTTTTTTAAAAAAAGCAATCAATTGCTTCGTTAATAATTTGAAAAACAAGACACATGAGTAACTATAAACGTATAATCCCACAAAAGACATATTCAAATAACAATAATTAAGATGAAATGTTATCGACCTTTTTGTGATGATATGTTGATATCTCAATTGCTTATTATCACTTCAGGTAAAAAGATTAGCGCGTATGATTGACGTAGTTATCGTGAATTGGAATTCTGGTAAGTTGATTTATTCATGTGTTGAATCAATTCATAAATTTCATGATGATGTGATAAAGAAGATAATTGTCGTGGATAATGGATCTACCGATGGTTCTGATGTCCGCCTTGAAGATTTTTCATTAGTGACACTAATTCGTGCCCAGTCTAATTTAGGTTTTGCTAAGGCTTGTAATTTAGGAGCTCAACATTCGAAAAATAAGTTCATTTTGTTCCTCAATCCAGACACCAAAATTTATCCGGGTACCTTTAACAAGGTTTTAAAATTTATGTCAGAACCCAATCAAAAATCATTCGGTATCTGCGGTGTGCAATTAATTGATGAGGATGAGCATGTGCTCAGGCATTGTTCTCGTGAACCCACTGTGAACAATTTTATTTTTCATGCTATTGGATTGGATAGGATCATCCCAAAACTGGGCTATGTCATGGATGAATGGGATCACCTTAGCACTCAAAAAGTAGACCATGTAATCGGCGCTTTCTATTTTGTTCGACGTCATGTATTTCAGAGATTAAATGGTTTTGACGAAAGATTTTTTGTCTATCTCGAGGATGTAGACTTTTCTGTTAGAGCCCAAAAAATCGGTTGGGGATGCGTTTATTATTCAGATGCGAAAGTTCATCATCTCTGCGGAGGATCGTCTAGAAACATTAAATCTAAAAGACTATTTTACTCGGTGCGCAGTCGATTATTATATTCCCGAAAACACTTTTCTCTACTTGATTCACTTAAGATATCTGCAGTCACAATTATTTTTGAGCCACTGAGCAGAGTGATATGGGCCATAAGATTATTGTCTCTCGCATCTCTAAAAGAGGGCCTTATTGCCTATGGGTATCTTTTGAATTGGCTTTTTAAGAAATTAAAATTGAGATTAAAATTGAAATGTAGAGAGAAACAAACCTCGCAACTATAACTAACGTTTCATGATTTTAAATGCTTTTTTGAAAATCTCGTCCCAAGCCGCCATAAAAGCTGATCTCGATCGATATTTTTGTAAATATTTATTTACCGATCCCATATGCTTTCTGCTATCGAATCTTCCAGAAAAAAAAAGTTCAAGTTTCGTTTCCCATTCTCTCAAATTGTCACAAGTCAAGTCTTCACTGATTTCTGAGAAAGCTTTAACATATGCCGGGGTATTGGTCGTCATAACTGGGATACCATGTTGCCATAATAATATGAGTTTATTTTCAGGTTTATGTAAAGCTACTTTATCAAATTTATTTAGAGGAATTATTGCAAGGTCGGAATCTGCAATATGTCGACTGAAGCTTTCTTTTTCCCAATCTATAAATTCGTAATCACACTTTAACCGTCTGAATAGTTTAGGTACATCCACCTCGAATGGACCATGTTTATAGGATCTATCTGTTAAGATTTTCAACAATATCTTTCCCCGAAATTTGTTCAAAACAGGTGCGATCGTTAAAAGATGTTTTGCGGTAACTCCCATTCCTTCCCAAACTAAAATTAGTGGATTCTCATTAACATATTTTGTTTTCTTGCTTGTTATCTCCTCCTCAAAAAAATCAAAAGGAATATATACATTTTGATTAAATTGCGAGATATAGTTTTTGGCACTTTCAGTGGGACACACAACAATGTCTGCAATATCGAACATTTCATGATAGACATTATTATAATTGAGATACAATTTTGTCTCTCGACCCGAGACAAATCGACTTAATCCTCTTGCGAGATTCCACAAAAAACTTGTGTTAAAAAAGAAGGAGTTATTTATATCGAATATAAGTATAGTTTCAGGACGGGATTTCTTGTATTTAATCCAAGCAGACATATTTGCTATTGTAGTTATGTACAAAATATCATAGTGTTTGTTGAGTTGACAGGGTTCCCAATTAAGTCCTTTTTGATTTGCATAGTAGACAAAACGACGTTTGTCTCCAGCTGTTGAAAAGTTTTTGTCGACAGGAGTGTATCCGATTTTTTTTGATTTTAATTCGTTGTCTATCACTGAAATGTCTTTGATATCGCGATCATGCGTAAATGATACAACAAATTATGTAAGAGTTCTCAAAGTATTTATTGCAAAGAGCAGACACTATTTAGTAAGAGGAGGCGAAGCAAGGTATTTGAAATTTCTGAAGTTTTTTAGTGCGTAGAATGAAAAATCTTAAACTACGAAATATCATGTTTTAACTGATTTATTGCTATGCGAGAAAGTCAATTTATAGCTTAAAGGTATAATGATTGATATATGTGTCGTTCCTAAAAATTAGTCCTGATATTGATGAGTAATTGAAATCCTGCAGACAAGCCCAGATTATTAAATCGAAAAGTGTATTTGTTTTTAAAAACCAATATTTAGATGTTGCATTGTCATAGTTTAAAATTGCGTAATATTTTTAGCATAAATTTTGAATAAAATTTATTTTTTCAAAGAAGTCTTCGGTTTAAATATTTTATTTTTGCAGTTAGTGTATTATCTCAAACAATAACTAAATTACTCGCAAGGTGATATGACAAATAAGATGATTAAAATTAAAATTCCATGGCGATTAAAAATTGCTCTGAAAATAATTTTAGCAAGGTTACCCTTTAATATTCATACTTTTTGGAGAAGCTTGGGAATATTTAGGCACGGAAATATGGATAGTACCTCCTATGTTATTTCAAATTTTTTTGAGTTGCTAAATCATACTCCTATAAATTTAGAAAAATGTGACGGGCTAAGCTTACTCGAGTTGGGACCGGGAGACAGTATTGGTTCAGGAGTGGTTGCCAGTTCTTTTGGTATGAAATCGCACCTCATCGATGTAGATGCTTTCGCAACTAGAGATATAAAATTTTACAAAGATATTCTGTGTAACTTGGATAAGTCATCGTCAAGTATTTTTCATGAAACTTTTGCGTCTTACGAAGAAATGCTAGAGAAGTTAAATATTAACTACCTCACTGACGGCACCTCAAGTTTTAAAAAGATAAATGATGATACAATAGACGTAATTTTATCTCAGGCATGTCTTGAGCACGTGCGAAAACAAGAATTCAGATTCTTAATGAACGAATGCTTCAGGGTTTGTCAAAAAGGAGCATTCAGTATTCACTCGATAGATTTCAAAGACCACCTTGATTATAGTTTGAATAATTTAAGATTTTCTGACAAGTTTTGGGAGAGCGAATTCATATCAAGCTCTGGGTTCTACACAAATAGATTGAGATACTGTGATATGAAAAAAATTTTTCTTGAATGTGGATTTAAAATAGTTAAGGAACAATTAAATAGTTGGGATAATTTGCCATTGAGAAAAATAAAGTTTGACCAAGAATTTATGCATTACGAAGAATCGGACCTTTTAGTCAAAGAAGCTTTAGTTGTTCTCCAAAAGCAATAATTTTTAGTGCTTATGACTATCCAGAAGCTAAGAATGGTCTTTTGTGCAAACAGTTCCTGGTATTTATTAAACTTTCGGAGAACAACGATACCAGCTTTTGTTGCAGCTGGATATGAGGTTCACTGTGTAGCGTCCGAGGATAAATTTCATGCTTAGAGAGCTGTCCAACCGAGGTCACTCTTTTGACGTATTGTCGATACTCCGGCCAACGAGTCCGTTTAGGTCAGTATCAACTATCCGCAGAGAGATGACTCAGTTTCTCAAACATCCTTCAGCAGACTCATTGAAGGCTGTTCATTAAGTATGCTCTGCGGACAACTTTTATTCACCTGCTCAGTCAGGGGGGCTGTTCACCGACAAAGTTAGGAGCATTCCAACTAAAGTAATTGCCTTACCAGGAATTAAAAGCTATTGTTAAGGATTAGTGAACTCTAAGATTTTTAGTTTTGTCTCCGCAACTCAGACAAAAAGCGAAGGCTCGTTTGATAACTTGGATGCTGGGGCTGGTTGATAGAATCTAGAGTCAAAATTCATAAAAGTATTCGATAAGCAAAAAATATGGATGAGGTGGTATTGGATTGCACTAAGATTGAAAGTGTTTTTGATGTAACCCAATCCAATTGGCGATACGGGATTAAAATTGTGATTGATAGGTTGCAAGGCTGAGGTTAGCTTAGCTTGCCCAGTTCCATTCCAATACTTTTAACCTACAAAGTTTATACTAAAGTGTAACGGATTTCTCATGAAGAACAAAACTTCATAATTGACATTAGGATTTTACATGAAGAAAGTTTTTATGTTTGTTAATGTTGATTGGTTTTTTCTCTCACATAGATTACCAATCGCCAAGATTGCAACCGACAAAGGGGTGGATATGACAGTATTTACTGATTTTACATGCCCGCATGAGAAGGGAGAATACACAGGATTCTCACTCCTTCAGAGTCCTATCAGGAGGACGTATGTTAGCCTTTATTCTTTATGTGTGGAGTTTTTGAACACTCTTCAGCTCATTAAACGTGAGCGTCCAGCCGTTGTTCATGCTGTAACCATTAAGCCAGTAATTTTTTTAGGTATTGTTTGCCTTATTTATAAAATACCATTTATTGCTTCGATACCTGGTCTCGGGCCCGGGTTTTCGCCGACTAGTTACTGGAGCAAAGTTCGGCTCCTCATAATAAAGGTACTATATAAACTTATATTTGCCTCTGAAAAAACAAGGGTTATTTGTCAGAGTCCTTATGATGCCGGGATACTTTCAAATAATGGTTTAGTTACAAGCGAAAAAATCGTCATGGCCGAAGGTTCCGGTATCGAACTGGAAAAATATCAACCTCAAAAGATGGTAGCGTCAGATTCAACAAATGTGTTGATGGCTTCCCGTCTCCTGGCAGACAAAGGTGTAAGAGAATTCTGTTTTGCTGCCGGTGAAATAAAAAAAAAATATGACTTTAATGTCAAGTTCAGTCTAGCGGGTCGGGTCGATGCGGATAGTCCTAGTTCTTTAACTGAAGAGCAGGTGATTGAGATATGTGAATCTAACAAGGTTCAATTTTTGGGGAACAGGAGCGACTTACCAGATATTTTAGCTGAGACGCATATTTTTGTTTTGCCGTCCTACTACGCGGAAGGAATCCCCAAAGTATTGCTTGAAGCTTCGGCAAGTGGTTGTGCTATTGTTACAACTGACCATCCAGGCTGTCGCGATGCTATTATTCCTGGAGTTACAGGTATGCTAGTCACTCCCAAAGATGCAACAGCACTGGAAAATGCTTTAAGTTGCATTCTGGAGGATAGAGAGTCGATGGAGTCGATGGGAAGAGCAGGACAGGAATTGGCCAAAAAAAGATTTTGTGTCACTAGGGTGATTGATATCCATTACTCGTTGTACCACGGATTTTAAAACAATTAATGAAAATTGTTGGTTAAATATATAGAGAATTTTAAAGTTAATATTTTTATACCAATTCGTATTATTTTATGAGTTAAAGTTTGTAAGACTGTTCTTTTATCCAAAATGGTATCTAACGACGAGAGAGTAGGGTAAGGCTGACCAAACTTTTTGATGGTGTAAAAATATGTGTGTCACACTCACTCAGTAACAAGAGATATTAGGAGTAATATGAATTCATTATCAATGATAGGCCGTGATTCAGCGCTCTTCTGTTCAGATATCACGACTCAAGAAAATTTTTTGAAGAATCGTGTACATGAATCTCGGATTTTGGTGATCGGAGGAGCGGGCACAATTGGCCATTCAGTATCCAAAGAAATTTTCAAGCGCGATCCAAAGGCACTGCATGTTGTCGATATTTCTGAAAACAATATGGTTGAACTTGTTCGTGATCTTCGAAGTACGGTAGGTTACGGGTCTGGTGAATTTAAAACATTTGCTCTTGATTGTGGATCTGTGGAGTTTGAGGCGCTTGTGAAGGACGAGGGCCCTTATGATTATGTATTTAATCTGTCAGCCTTAAAGCATGTTAGAAGTGAGAAAGATCCCTATACATTAATGCGTATGATAATGGTCAATGTCTTCAATACAATCAAGACTTTGCGATTAGCTAGCAAGATGGGTGCTAAAAAATATTTCTGTGTATCAACGGATAAAGCGGAAAATCCAGTAAGTATGATGGGTGCTATTAAGCGAATAATGGAAATGTTTTTAATGCGGGAGAGTTTGACTCAAAATATTTCAATGGCGCGCTTTGCTAATGTCGCCTTTTCTGATGGCTCTCTACTTCATGGATTTAACCAGAGGTTTGAAAAAAAAACAGCCGTTCTCAGCCCCGAATGATGTTCGACGTTACTTTGTAACGCCACAGGAATCGGGCGAGCTTTGTCTGTTGTCTGGTTTATTGGGGGATAATCGAGATATCTTCTTCCTTAAACTTAGTGAGAAATTGCATCTGATTACTTTTTCTGAGATTGCTGTTAGCTATTTAAAAGAACGAGGCTATGAACCCTATGAATGTGAATCTGAGGATGAGGCGCGAGATAGAACGGAGGATTTGATTATCAATAAACAATGGCCTTGTTATTTTTTCAAGAGTGACACAACGGGTGAGAAGGACTTCGAGGAATTTTTTACTGACAATGAAGATTTAGATATGGAGCGTTTTGGGACGGTTGGGGTTATCAAAAATCAACCATATTTTGAGGAGGCTAAGTTAGATGATTTTATGGGTGGAATTAAAGCTCTTCGGGAAAAAGGTACTTGGACCAAAGATGATATTGTTAAATTGTACTTCGGGCTACTGCCTGAGTTTGCCCATAAAGAGACCGGTAAATATCTAGATCAGAGGATGTAACAATGGACCGTCTTTTTGACATTTTATTTTCTGGAATATCTCTATTGTTTCTTTCTCCTTTGTTGGCGCCTATAGTTATAACTTTAAAATTTACTGGGGAGGGTGAGGTATTCTTTTTACAGGAACGTATTGGTAAGGGCGGTGAAAAACTTAAATTGTTTAAGTTTGCGACTATGCTGAAAGATAGCCCAAACATTGGCACTGGCACGGTTACCATGAGGGATGATCCTAGAGTGCTTCCAGTAGGCACATTTTTGCGTAAAACCAAAATTTATGAGCTGCCGCAGCTATTGAACATCTTTTTTGGTGATATGAGTGTTATTGGCCCAGGGCCGCTAACTGATCAAACATTTGGGGCTTATTCTGAGAATACTCAGGACCATATAAAGCAAGTGCGGCCAGGCCTCTCTGGGATAGGTTCGATTATATTCCGTGGTGAGGAGGAGATAATGCACGATGCAACCGCTTCCGTTGATTTCTACGCAAATGTTACAGCTCCGTACAAGGGAGTGCTTGAGGAGTGGTTTGTCTCGAATAAGAGCCTGTATATTTATTTTGTGGCGATTTTTGTTACAGCTTGGGCGGTACTTAGTCCAAGCACGAAAATAGCTTGGAGGGTTTTTAATGATTTGCCCGAGCCACCGGCAGAGTTAAAGCAAGCACTTAATTATACTGACTAGCTGTTGTGGCTCCATGTTCACCCACAAGCTGATGCGCGTCAGCGCAATGGCATCGCCAGGTTATCCAGAGCGGTAAGGCAGGGTTAGATTAAAAAG
>TARA_B100000963_G_scaffold199173_1_pt1 | contig 12010 bp, 7 predicted proteins | sample TARA_B100000963 | Tara Oceans TARA_B100000963 (sample SAMEA2622097) | marine metagenome | biome: marine biome (ENVO:00000447); feature: surface water layer (ENVO:00002042); material: "saline water (ENVO:00002010), including plankton (ENVO:xxxxxxxx)" | depth 5 m | reverse complement strand
TTCAGAGAACAGTTACTACAAGCATGCGGAATTGTAGGGCACACCCCCTCAGATATTTTTAATAATGTTCTTCTTGGTAAAGCAGTTTTTCTTGATCATGGATTTAATCTCGTACCTGGCTTTAGAACAATTTCTATTTATGCTCATCTTTCAGATATAGAAAGAAAAATTATAGGCGGCGCAAAAGTAGAAGCAGGTCAAATGATTGGAAAGACAGGGAATTCTGGAACTAGACCGAGCACACTTGGGACCAAAAAAGAAGCTCATTTGCACTGGGAATTGATACTTCAAAAAGACAATGAAGAAATATATCTCGGCAAAGATATACCATACAATGATCTTTATAATATGTTATCTAATATTTTCGTAAATGATGAATCACAACTAATCAATTAAAAATAAAGTTTAATAAAACATTTATATCATCTTCCGTTACTAACCCGTCATAATTTAAATCATATTTTTCTAAAAATTGATTTTCAAAGATTATATCAGAAGTTCTAATCACATCATATATGTTTAATTTATTATCAGCATATACATCACCAATTATCGAATCAAGATAATTGAGGTTATATTTTTTGGCTCTTGCAGTGTAACCAACAGAATTGATTTGATCAGATAGATTAATTCCCCAAACAATACTATCAATCGTATCTACTTCAAATATTCTTTTTTCTTGAGTCACAGAAATTAATGTATTCCCATTTTGCAACCGATAAGCGCCAGATTGAAAATTTGAAAAGAAAGAATGATCATCTCCAGTTATTATTTTTTCCTCGAGTATTATAAACGGAAAATTATCCTGAATCACATAGTTTCCAGCTATATCTATATTTGGTTTAATTTGAATTACGCTTGAATTACCATATAATCCTGTAGGCCCTATCGAATCGGAAGGATTATTATTAAATATTAAAATTTGACCGCTACCAGGAGAATTATCTTTTATCCAATTAACGCCATGTTGAGAACTCAATACTCGATCAGTTAATTGTCCTCTACCATAATTATTTGGATTACCCCACCTAAATAAAATATCTCCACCTTTACCACTATTACCGCCTGTACTATGTCTAGCTTCTTCAGTTGTAGTGCTATGATCAATAATATAAATTTCGTTTAGGTTCCTAGAAGAAAAAATTATCTGGTCCAAAGTAGGATGATAATCAATAGAATTAGTGTGTAACCAATCTGAAGAAAAGTGATCTCCAACATTAATGTTTAATCGGTGAGGGTTTTCACTTATAATTCCAAAATCATCTAATCCAGGATCTATATCCTGAACTAAATGGTCCCATAAGTGCCATTCCCAAACAACATTCATACTATCATTTTGTATAGGATTAATTTCAAAAATAGCCAATGACCATAGCTCATCAAAAATATTAACTCTACCTTTTAATTGTGCTTCAATCATTGATTTTTTTTCCCAACTTATAAATAAAAGATTTCCATTAGGCATAACAGTAAAATCGTGGTGCGGGTTTAGATTGCTATCATAAAAAATATAAATCCATATTATATCTCCTTTCCAAGATAGCTTTTTAAAAATACCTCCTACAGGACCGTGAGCATTATTAAAATAATGATTAGTATTTTTAAATTGACAAATAATTGAGCCATCAGATAGTAGATAAGGAACACCTATTACCATTTCTTCATGTTCCCAAAAATTAATTTTGGTAAAATTATTGTCAAAAAGAAATGTACCTGATTTTGACTGTTCAAATGTAGAGTTAAAAAAGGTTAAACCATTATATGGATTACTCAACACAAAAGATGAAAAAAAAAGAAGATAATTTATAGATCTTAACATAAAAAAAGGGCAGATAAAATCTGCCCTTTTAAACAATTAAATAATTTTAATTATTAGAACGCTAATCTTAGAGAAACAACTGAATTAGTTCCAAAATCTCCCATTGGAAGCATAGAATAATCTACACTAAGATTCGTTCCAACATATCTTGATAAATCAACAGAAGCACCAAAAGAAACTCCATCAGAAGGATTAGTATACCAATCACTATCACCATGGTCATGATCATCATCACCATGATCCTCAATCTCTTGAGCAGCTCCAGAGGTTTGTATTCCAACACCAACAGAGCCAAGGCCTTCTATATTATAACCGACGCTTAGTTTCAACTCATCAGTAGAATAATAGTTGCTAGTGTATGTAGCACCAACATCTGCTCCAGCAATATTGTAGGATATAGCCATATCAAATGTAAACGGCAAATCAAATGCAGCTGCATCAATTTTATAGTACTCTGTTGGACGATCTGCTTCTGCTGGTTCAGCAAAAACACCTAAACCTGGGCCATCATATTTTACTGGGCTACCGAAATTTTTAAGCGCAAAACCAACATCTAGATTTTCTCTTCCTAATAGACTTTTATATTGTACACCTAAATCATAGGCAATTCCAGAAGCTGAAACTCTGCCAAACCCTTCCCTAACATAGTTTACATTCATACCAACGCTAGTATTATCGGAAAGCTTTCTGGCAATACTTCCTCCTAAGATCGAAAAGTTAGGCGTGAATACTTGACCTGTTCCATCAGGAAAATAAACAGTGGTTTCATTAATATCACCAATGTTAAATGTTCTAACAGTGACACCCATTTTATATTCTCCAATATCTGTTGCAACACCAAAGAAGCTATTATCAATATCTGCAAAATACTGGCGATTAGAAAAAATTGCATCAATATTGTTCTCACTCATTGCCAATCCAGCAGGATTCCAAAATGTAGCATCCATTCCAATAGCTGTAGCTGCTGCTCCACCACCAGAAAGATGTTTAGCACTTGGAACCGCAAGAAGTTGAGTTGATGATGCGGAACCCATTCTAGAATTCTGAGCAACAACTAAAGAACTAATTGCTATAATTACTATACTTGTAATAATCTGTTTTTTCATTTTTATCTCCGTTTATATGGTGATTAATAATATTTCAACACTTGTGTTTCTTGAACAAGTGCGATTTTTAAGACTTTTTCTTCACCACCAGATGTAATACGTGCAACGTACATTCCACTTGCCACTGGGTAACCATATTGATTTTTAAGATCCCACTTAGCAAATTGTGATGCATCATGCTTGTGAATGCTCCTAACAAAGATACCACCTAAAGAATAGATATCAATCTTTGCTTCAGAGGGTAAATGGTTAAAAGAAACGAATTTATCTGCACGACTACTTTCCAGCTCATGAGTTCCATAGTATGGGTTTGGATAAACACTAACCTCAGATACATCGTTTGATGAAGATATCATACTAGCTTTAGTTGAAAAGCTGAACTCATCTAAACCTAACTGAATTGGGTTTGCGTAAACAAACTTGATAACATCACCCTGATTAAATTGATTATTTAACCAAGTTAAATTCCAAGTCGCATGCTGTCCCCAATTAAGATCTCCATCAGCATCTAAATAAGCACCATCTTCTTGGTATGGTGTGTTGATAAACCACGAATACATACGTCCATATGGGTTAAATGAATATACATTTTCGTCATCATCAGAAACCATAACTCCGCGAGCACTCCAGGCACCTTGATCCCACCCCTGAAACCTATCGATCAAAGCGATATCAATTTGTTGAGGACCTCCAGGAGCTTCCATATCCCAAACCTCAAAAGGAACCCATAATCTTATAGGATCATAACTACCATCCTCATTAGGACCATAGCCCTCAGGCTGCTCGGGATGTATGCCTAAACTATAACCATTAGCACCAAATAGCCATGCATGCGAACCACCATTTTCAGCAACTGTGCCAGAGTAGTAATATAACGTATCAGTAGCGGACGCAGCATCAGCGGCCACAGACCAAGATCCATTGTCATTTACATAATATAAGGTATCATGTGGAGTATCATCAAATTCACCTGTAAACCGCACTTCAACATCTCTTTGTAAGGTATCTACACTTGTAACACCAACCCCCAAGGTAGAAGTAGCAAGAGCGTTTGCTGCCCAGCCATTCTGACCATAAGTTCTAACGTCATATATAGCCTCACCGTATAGGGCGGCATTATCAAGATCAGGCGTATATTCTTCTCTTAAGTAATCAGTTGGAGCTGAGTAATTACCGGTAACCATCGTTTGAAAACCGTCAATTGTAACAGCTGCAGACGAATTATATGTTAAACTAGACATATTCCTTACACTATTTCCATCATAAATATCTGAACCACTAATAAATGTCTGATCCTCTAAAAGTACTTGACCAGAAGCAGTAGATAAATTCCAATGGTTTTCAGTTTTTATTGCATAAGATAGTGCTGGAATGACAACATCGCCAGTAACGTCAACTTCAGTACCATCATAAGCATCATCAAATATTGCAAAAGGAATTGTTAATTGACTAAACGCACCAGATGGGGAATAATTAATTGTAAACTGGTTACTGCCTTCAATAGGACCATAACCTGTTGGATCACCTTCAGTACCAAAAAGAACTACACCAGTTGCATTATCAAAACTACCATCTAAATTATTACAATTTTGACCGCCACCAGTACAGGTAGTATTCAAATCAGTGCCAGTTACTGCAACGCTATTAATTGTTCCAGCATCTGATGGAAATGTAAACTTAATTCCATCAATCCAGTTACTACCACAGTTCATTGTAAAATTAAATACCAAATCAATAGTGCCAACATCTAAACTAGGAGATGCAGTACCAGACATAGTAGAACCAGTACAATCCGAGGTTTTACTTGCAATTCTTGCTGCGACTACTGGTTTCCATTGACCATCCACATCCAAATAAAAATCTTGTGAATCGAAAGTCACTTTATAAGATTCATCTTTCAAGTTGTTTGGATTTAATACTTTCACAGCAACAGATGCATCTGCTGTACCTGCACTTTGAGTAACCTCGATATCAGAGCTCATTTGACTATAAACTACTTCTCCAGGATTAGCAGACCTAGGAGTAACAGCTACTCTAGTTTCACCAGATTCTAATGTTTTAAACGGACTGCCTTCATTATCGGCAAGATAACTGTAGGCTGTGACAGCAAAATGATAAGTGATACCATTTGACATTGGACGACCACGAACTTCGTCATAATCTGTTTCAAAATATCTCTGAACACCAGCATTAGTTCCTGTTTGCTTAGCAGCGTCTACTACCAAACCAGTGACAGGATCAATAGCTGGATCTAAAATATTACCAATTAGGTTTACCTTGTCATAAGTAGCTATTTTAATAGCCTCGCTGATAGGAGAACTAGCAGATGGCAATTGATAAACAACATATCCCTCAAATACAAAACCTTCACTAACTGTTTCCTCGGTTGAAGAAATAGAACTTGCATCAGAACCCCAATCAAGACCTACTGCTCCATCCATTTCAATACCAGAAACTGCAGGAGAAGAAGGTGCGCTAGGCAAACTAAAACTTTGATCATATGCATACTGACCATAAAGGTCATGAAATTTAGCAACCGAAACGGAGGATACATTATCTAATCCCATACCACCGGCAATACCAAAGACAACATCTGCTTCCTCACCAACCTTTAATTGGAATGGACCACTTGCCATAACCATTCTTCTATCACCAGGAGGAAGCTGAACGCCGTCAATCCACCCAGAACCTGCAACCGGGTCACCTGACAAGGCAAATTTAGTATTTTCGCCTGAAGAAAGATCCACCCATGGAACCTGGACCGGGTATTCTGGTCTAGGTAAATAGCCTTCCATTAAATTGTAGAATTGTAACGATCCGTTATACTCTGATAAATCTGGATCATCGATAGCAGAACCAGCTCCAAAATATGTGAAGGACGTCATACCTAAAAATTCTGTACTGTCAAGGTCACCATCAATATCCATGTTATCAGGTGGACCTTGTAAAAAGTCATAACCACCAGCAGGTACTGGAAGATTAAAAATTCCATTAAAAACGCCATCTAACCTATTACCATTATATACGTACCCAAAGGAAAGATCGATGTCACAGCCCACGTAATCGTCTGTAAATGTACCTAAATCTGGATCAGACCACTGAGTAAAATAAAGAGAGTCTAACATCGCTGTTTCCGGAGTCCCACTGTATACACTAGACCCGTACCACATTTCAGGAAGACCCATATACTTCATTTTTGCTTGTTTGAAAATATTATTACCAAGTGGATCACTTGCACCAAAAGCATAACCCCAAAGCGTAATTTGAAGTTCTATACCTATTGGATCAGAGCCATAAAGATTGATAGCTGTTCGTTCGTAACCAATACTATCACCTGTAGCATCAACAATTAATGGAACATCATTAGCAACAGTCCACATAGTTTGATCAGCGCCAGGGTATCCGGGTACATCAACATCTGGATCATAATTACCATCACCATTAACGTCTTCATAAGGAGCACCCCAAGCTGCAGGCCAATTATACCAATCGTACTCGTACTGATTTTTGACAACAGCTATTTGAGCAGCTGTTACTTCACCAGTACCAACTGCATAATAATTTGCAGCATCTACTGATAAATCTGCACTAGCATAATCTTTTCTTACTCTCCAAACGTGATTGTTTGCTGGATCATCAGCACCTAACACATTGCCACTATCATCGGTTATAATCCTACCGGCTTTTAGTCCATGATTGTAAGTAGAACCACCAACTCTAACTTCGCCGCTCTCTGTCGTCCCGCCTAATCCGTCATTTTTCACTTTAGCTCCCCAAAGCATACCATCTGAATAAATAAAACCACCTGTAAATATAGGATAATCAGCCATGGTGCCGTTTGGACTACCAGCTGTGGTGTATGCACCATCTTTACCAATCCAATATGCTATATTGTTAATGTTTAGAACAGAAATCCCTGGGGATAAATTCTCGCCATTAAGCACCCTTTCAGAAGACCTAGAGTTAACATCTGCAGAAGATTTTTCGCGAGCGAACAAACTTGAAACAAGAAGTAAACCTGTCACAACTATTAATTTAAGATTATTTAATTTCATGGTTTTTATACCCTCTTCTTTATTTATAATTATCATCTATACAATTGATAGATTAGAAATTAACCGAAACACCAAGTTTAACAACTTGAGGTTGCGCAAAAACATCTAAACCAAAATCGGCTCTATAATGTTGTCTATTTTCTAAATTAACATTACGATATAAATCAACATAGGTTTGTCCATTTGCGGCTACAATTTCAGAACTCAATGCAGGATCAGTTAAAAATCCATCATCATATGCATTCCCAGTTCTAGAGTAAACATTAATAACATTCTTTTTATCAAATAAATTGTCTATGTAAGCGAAGAGTGTCACACCAACACCACCTAATGAAAGTTTGTAGTCAACTTTCAAATTAGCATAGTACTGCCAAGGGGTGGTAGAACCGCCAATTGGCTCTTGTGGTTCGCGAGACCTAGCATCTTGTAATAAAGCACCCTCATCAGCAGCACGTTGACCCATCCCTCCATCACTTCTTGTATATGGATGACCACTATTAAACTTGTATTCAAAATTAATACCTAAACCGCTTAATAAACCATCATCAGCACCATAACGATAGTCTAGAGCCACTGCTCCACGATGCTTGTTATGATAATATAGCGGTGAAATCATTAATGGTGGAGGACTTAGCAGGTCCTGAGCAATATTCCCAGCGCCAGTATTTGGATCAGAATTAATGCCCCTTGCATCAGACCAAGTATAAGAACCAAAAGCTAACAATCTGCTTACTCTACGAGTCCTTAACGTAAACTCAAAACCATTTACTGTAGTAAAATCACCATTCTTGTAAATGAAAGCATCTTGAGCGACCCCATTTAAATTGGAGATATCAACCTCTTCATTTTTACCTACAACTATTTGACCAGTTGTATTTTTAGCAAAAGCCGTAACATCAATGGCCGCAGAAGGTAAAAACTGATAGCTCATACCAACTTCATATTGAGTGGTTTCAATTGGATCAAGGTCAAATCCCATAGGGTCTGGAGTGTAGTTTTGACCTCCCCAAACCAAATGCATATAGCGAGAAGAAGCATAAGGAAGATCTAACTCTGGCATTTGCGCAAATCTACCATATTGTAGATGGAACACCATCTGATCTGAAATAGGAAATGCTAAACCCAAACGGGGTTGAAGAACACTTTTGACATCTGATTCTTCAAAATCCTCTTCGTATACACCTTGATTTGACTTGTCCCATCCTGGATTTGCAGGATCTTTCATTTTAAAATCATCCATCATAAAATTATCAAGACGAACACCAGCACTAATTACAAGATCTCCAGATTCAAATTTATCGTTAACATAAAAAGATGTTACTGTTGGCTCACGCGGTCCATCAAAACCATCATTTACTTCATTTCCATAATCATCATAACCAATTTGACCATCTCTGTTTGCAATGGAAAGTATATCTGTAATCAAAGCACTATTGCCGCTAACCGCCTCTTCTCTCGTAAGATTATTTTGTGGATCTGCAATAGCTCTATTTACATCATACATTGCACCGAGACTCAACTCATAAATACGATAAGTATATTTTTTGTAATCAAAACCTGCGCGTATTTCATGATCCCCTCTTTGCCAAGTTAATCCAGCGTCAAACCCAAAAGAGGTGCGTTCATTTTTATCATAATCAGTAGTTACATCACCAGGTCTAGAAAATGCAAATGTATTAGCTACATAATAGGGAGCAGGTGAAATATAGGTAGCTCCAGGAGTAGCAAAATTGGTATTTCCGCCAGCCCACCAACTAGCATCTACCCCAGCATCAGCAACAGATGCTGAATCATAATAAGCGATGAGATCTCCAAAATTGTCTGGCTTACCCATTGCATCATCATATTTTTCAAACGTCCTCTTAAAAGTACTTAGTCCAGCTGATAATAACATGTTTGGATTAAGAAAGTAGTTAGCTCTAGCATTATACATAGAAAGCTTTCTCTCGGCCTTGGGAAGCCTCTCTGTATTATGCATGTAATATATTGGAAGACTATTACTTTCATAAGTATTGTTATCAACAACTGCTGATAAACGCAAGTTCAATGGCCCAAGATCAACTGTTCCAGTAGCATTGATTTGCAAAATATCTTGAGCTCTATGAGCAACGCCATCTTTACCGCCAGATTTAAAATCGATGATAACTTCTTCTCCATCAGGCGTTGTGCCAGAAACTGTGCTTTCTAGAGGCTGACCATCATTAATTGAAAAATCTTTATAGTAAGTTGGATTCCAATCATCAACGTGATTACTACGAAGAGCAATAAAAGTTTTAACTTTGTCTCCAATTGGAACCCCTACTGTCGCAGTTAAATCAGTATGACCATAATCACCAGTTTCAAAGCGAACAGTTCCTGCTACATCATTACCACCAGTTTTCAATGTTTGTCTGACTACACCTGAGTTGGCACCACCAATATGAGCGCCGAATCCCCCAGACTCAACAGAAATCTCTGCAAGAGCTTCAGGAATAGCTGATACGTCTCTACCAGTGTTTACAACGTCAGTAATTGATGCTCCATCAAGAGTGTAAGCAACCTCTTCTGCTCTACTACCACGAATAGAAAGTCTACCGTTTGTAATGTTAACACCGGCCTGCATATCAAGCATACCAGAAACACTTCTGGAAGCAGAGTTTTGAATTTCTTCAGAACTTACAGATCTAACAGAATTTGTAGCACTTTTCTCAATAAGTCTTTTCTCACCAACAATTGTAACAGCTTCCCCTTCAACAGCTGATGTCTGCATAGCAAAACTCAGCGGAGTAGTAAGGTCGACCTTAACAGATACATTAGATTCTGTACTGCTTTGATACCCAATGTATGATGCAGTAACGCTGTAAGTACCAGCATCAACATTTAATATTGTATAATTACCTTCACCATCAGTAGCGGCACCTTTTGTTGTACCATCAACAATGACGTTTGCACCAGCAAGTGGTTGCCCATCTGCCGAGGTTACTGTTCCCCTTATTTTACCTGTAGTCTGCGATGACGCAAATGACATTAACAAAGTGAGAGCGACTAATTTTGAGATTTTTCCCATTTTTCTGCCTCCAGTTTACATTAATCAAATTTTTTCATAATTCTTGTGTACCGAGTGAAAAAACAACAAAATAGTTTATTTTTTCCTCCTTTGGACGGATAGATAGTAAAGTCCTACCCACATCACCCCAAGAACGTGTGTAATAAACCTAACCGCTGGAAACGATGTGTGTCAAGTTTAATTTTATATTTTTTTTGACTCATTTTACTCATTACATATATGAGAATCAAAAATTTAACAATTTAACAGCTCTAATACGTTCTCTGGTGGCCTACCTATTACAGCTTTATTCTTATAAAGTACAATCGGTCTCTCTATAATTTTAGGGAATTTGACCATTTCATTAATTAGCCCAGCATCGTTTTCAATAATTTTTTTGATATTATTTTCTTTGAAATCAGCCTCGTTTTTTCTTATAAAATCTTTAGGTCTTTTATTTAGCAGTCTTGAAATATTATCTAGTTCAGATTTTTTTAAAGGTACTTTTAAATACTCCACTACTACAGGCTGTATTCCGCGATCTTTAATTATTTGTAGAGTTTGCCTACTCTTACTACATCTTGGATTGTGATAAATTGTTACATCATTCATTTTATTTCCTCAAAAATTCCTGTTGCTCTATTTTTTATTACTTTGTCATGTAAAAACACCCTACCATTCATCGCAATGTATACACCATGAGGCAGTGTTTGAACATAAGCCAGAGCGCTGGCAATGTTAAAAAGACCATCTGAAGTGCCAAACTTATATGGTATCATTGCACCTGTTAATACAATTGTTTTTTCAAGATGCTTGAAGCCAAGAACTTTTGCTGTATTAATCATTGTATCTGTACCGTGAGTAATTACAATTTGCTCTTCACTAGCGGCTGCACATTTTTTCAAGATTAAATTTCTATCTTTTTCTTTCATATCTAAACTGTCGAGCATCATAAGTGTTTCAATACCAACTTCAACCTTAGACCTGCCTAATGCTAAAATCTCATTCATGTGAGTTTTTTTGAAGTAAAGCCTTCCATTTTTTTCATCATAGTCTTTGTCAAAAGTTCCTCCAGTAACAAATATTTTTATCATCTTAAAGAACTTTCACGGATTCATTATATGGTTTTTTGTCTAAAACTGGGACCTGGGCATCTTTTTTTAGGAAAACCTATAGGTATAAGTAAATATGCTTTTTCGTTTTTAGGTCTTTCTAATATCTTCTCAAGAAGCCCCATCAGACTAGGGGTATGAGTTAAACAAACCAATCCAGCATTTTGAATTGCAGTAATTAAAAAACCAGATGCAATACCAACAGACTCATTAACATAATGGTTTTTTCTTTTCTTTCCTCCACTATTATCATAGGACTGTCTGAAAATGATGATCAATGCAGGTGCATCTTCAAGAAATGGCTTCTCCCAATTAGTTCTGAATTTATTTAAATCATCTAGCCATTCATCAGTTGCTCTTCGACCATAAAACTCTTTTTCTTCTTGTTCTGCTGCAAGTCTAATTTTCTTTTTTAAATCTCTGCTTTTTACAACAACAAAACTCCACGGCTTTTTATTCGCTCCAGATGGCGAGCTTATTGCAGTTTTTAAAATATTTTCGATTACTTTATCTGGAACTTCCTTAATTGAAAAATCCCTTATGCTTCTCCTGTTTAATATTAGCTGCATAAAACTGTGAGAATGCTCAAGTATTTCTTGATCATTTTTTTCTTGTATTTATATCGTTTAAATTTCATAAATATATCTTCATTTTCATCTGCATAAATATAACAATAGCACAAAAGAATTGTTTGATAAGAAACAGGAGATTGAATTTTTATAAATGAATGTTCATTAATTTCAAGCAAGTATAATACGATAAAACTATATGAAGCATACTCTTCGAATCGCACTTGGAATCATTCTGGTTATCATTGGCCTGATAGGGGGCTTAATTCCTATTTTTCAAGGATGGTTGTTTGGCATCCCAGGCCTAATTATTTTGGCTGATTA
>TARA_B100000963_G_scaffold177038_2_pt1 | contig 12014 bp, 12 predicted proteins | sample TARA_B100000963 | Tara Oceans TARA_B100000963 (sample SAMEA2622097) | marine metagenome | biome: marine biome (ENVO:00000447); feature: surface water layer (ENVO:00002042); material: "saline water (ENVO:00002010), including plankton (ENVO:xxxxxxxx)" | depth 5 m | reverse complement strand
CCACTTCCTGAACCACTTCCTGAACCTCCATTCCCATTACCTCCATCTGTACAAGCAACTTGGCATTCTGATAGAGATACAAAAGCACCTGTATTATCTGTATTTTCAATACAAGTACCATTTAAACAATCATATGTTGTAGTTCGCTGAATTACTGTTTTTTCACATGCGTAAAATAAAATTACGATAAAAAAAATATATAAATGTTTACTGTTTTTCATGTTGCAAAAATTTTATAACAAATATATAATTTTATTTAAAATTATTCTAAGTAATTAAATGTATAAATAGTATGCATAATAAAATTCCAAATAAAAACTATTGCTACAGCAATCAACTTAGAATAATAAAAATTAAAATTATTTTTTCTTGTAAAGAAAAAAACGATAAAATGATTTAAAATAATGCTAATTATTACTACAATAAAAAATTTAAAAAGTTGAATCTCCAAAAGTTGATTGGTAATACTAAATGTCCAATTTCTATTAATAAAAAAGTTTAAAAATAAAGCTATAATAATTCCAACTGTATTTGAAAAATATTTATTTAACCTTAAAAACTCTTTTAAAAATGCTGTAATGGCAAAATTAATACCAACTCCTAAAAGTCCAGCTACTGAAAATTTAAAAAATATGTTTATTAAATCTAACATCTTGATAATACTTAAACCATTCAACAAATTTAATTAAACCATTATCAATAGTAGTATTAAATTTAACGCGATAGTCTGCTTGAATTAATTTTGTATCTGCAGCAGTAATTAATGCATCCTCAATAAAAGAATCTACATAAGATATTTTTGCTTGCTTTCCAATAATTAATTCTAATTTTTTAATAATTTTTATGATACTTACAGGATTTCCACTACCTAAATTATAAATTTCAAAATCCTTTTTTATTTTTTTCACAACAATCTCTTTAATCGCATCACTAACATCGTCAATATAAGTAAAATCACGCATATTGATTCCTTTATTACTTAAATGTAAAATTTTGTTATTGTAAATTGCATCAGTAAATTTAAAATATGACATATCATTTCTACCAAAAGGACCATAAACAGAAAAAAATCTAAGTCCAGTACTCTTTAATGAATAAAGTTTGTTATATGTATATGCAATTAATTCGTTTGTTTTTTTTGAACATGAGTATATACTAAATAATTTATCAGTTTTATTATTTTCTTTGGATAATTTATTATCTAAATTATTGTAGACACTAGAACTACTTGCATAAATGAAGTGTTCTACATCAAACACCTTACATAAGTTTATAACATTGTAAAATCCTAAAATATTATTTTCCAAATAAGACTTAGCATTTTCAGTACTACTTCTTACCCCAGTGAGAGCAGCAAGATGTATGACTTTTTTAAATTTCTTTTCTTTAAATAAATTATTTAATTGATCGTTATCTTTAATATCAATTTTATAAAAAAAGAATTTTCCACTATTTTCTGTTTGCTTTACAAATTCCTCTAAATCTTTTAATCGATAATAGTTGAGTGAATCACTAGAAACAATATTATCAATTCCACAAACATTGCAACCCTCTAAAATAAGTTTTTTTATAAGGTGTGAGCCTATAAAACCAGTACAACCTGTAACTAAATACATACTAAAATTAAGATTAGCTGCTTACCAGGCAGCGGGATTTTTCTTTTTGTTGTTTGTATTATTTGTACCACTACTTCCTGAGGAACCGCTAGTATCCCAATAAAACAAATCTCCAGAATAGCACCCTGTAAATGTTCCAGAAGATGTGTTAAATGAAAACTCAATATCATAATTGTTATTTCCATTATCAATAATAGTTAAATAATTTACATTATTTGCGCTCGAAGGAAATGCCATTCCTTGAGAATAAATAGACATATCTTGATTTAAAAAATATTTAGGAGTACATGAGTTAAGTGGTGGATTAGGAGGGAATGTGTTAGGGTAAAATGTATATGTTCCATCTGGGCTACCATCAGTATGTAAATCAAATAAAATCATTTCTCCGTTTCCTGTATATGATGGACCATTTGCATTTCCAGCTATGTTTGAAGTAAATAATCTAATCTCGTAGTTATAAGTACTATTCCAAACATTTCCAAAACTAATAATTTCTGCAACTCCATTTAATAAATAGGGGCTTTGAGAATTTACTGTAAAATTACTGCTTAAACATGATGACGAATTATTACATTCTTGCTCACATTGTTGTAAACTTAAATAATTTCCAGTACCATCTCCTGGATCAATACAAGAATTATTTATACAATTATAAGAAATAGCTGGATTATTTACGCATTGATTTTCACAATCAGATAAACTTGAATATAATCCTGATCCATCTCCAGGATCTACACATGAACTATTTACGCAATTAAAGGAAACAGAAGACCCATTCCCACATTGATTTTCGCAATTAGATAAACTAGAATATATTCCCGATCCATCACCAGGATCCACACAAGAATTATTTAAACAATTATATGTCACTGATACACCTCCTCCATTGTTATTTTCACATGCTGCTTGACAATCAGACAAAGATACATATAAACCTCCATTAACTACTTCCTGACATATATTATCCACACAACTGTAGCCAATCTGCTGGTTAATAATTTCTTCTTCTTCACAACTATAAATAAAAAGTAATGTTATGGATAAGAAATATATTATTTTACTATGTTGAAATTTCATTTTTTATTGCAAATATAAAAATTATTTAAAATGATTCTAAATAAATTTAAAAGTTAAAATATTATATTTTCTTGGAAGTTATATTTTCAATTAACTTATTAGAATTATAATACTTAAATTTAAAACCACTAGACTCAATTTTTTTTGAACTGAGATTAAAATTACTTAAAAATATTTCAGACCTTGGACCAAATAGGAAACGAACAAATAAGTCCGGTATTTTAAAAATAAAAGCATAAAAAAATATATGTTTTTTCATTTTTAAATAAAAATTATACTGAGAAATTTTTTCTGGTACTGTTAAATTGAAGGCTCCATTTAAATTTTTATTTTCAATACAAAACTTTGTAAAGCGAGCGATATCTTCAATATGCATCCAATTAATTATCCCATTCATTTTACCTAGAATAGCTCCTATTCCTAATTTCATTGAAAGTAAATTATATTTTAAAAAACCATCTTTTTTAGAAAAAATTAAAGAAATTCTCATTAAAACAACACGACAATCTAAAACTTTAAATTTATTGGCAGAATCTTCCCAGTCTTTGGCTAAATTTGACAACCAACTATTTCCTAGTGCAGAATCTTCGTTAATTATATCCGTTGAATTCTCATATATTCCAATTGCAGATGCACAAATAAAAGCTTGAATATTTACTTTATTTTCTTTAACAAGATTATACAATAATTTAGTTGACTTAACTCTACTATTATACATTAACTTTTTATTTTGTGATGTCCATCTATTAAGAATGGAATAGCCTGCTAAATGAATGATATACTTACAGTTTTTTATAGATTGATCATCTATAAATTCCTTTTCTATATTCCAATAAAAATACTTTTTATTGTCAACTATTTTTTTTTTTGTTGTTAAAAATTTTAAATTGAAATCTTTATTTAAAAAGTAACTTAAATATTTAGCTAAACTTCCATTTGCTCCAGTAATTAAGACAGATTCTTTCATTATTTTAATGTGTTGTATTTTAAATTAATTATTTTTTTTGATAAAATCTTTCTTTAAATATTTCATAAAGCCAAATGTTCGTCAAAAGCAATAAAAATGAATAGAAAAAATCTTCTACGGGTATGGTCCAAAAACGAATATTTAAATTTTCAGAATTATTATACCAAACAGGTGGTTGATTTAAAAATCCTCCAGTCATACCACCGGTTAAAATACCGTTAACTATTATGAAAAAAGTAATTGTAATTAATAAATATGTAAGATAAAAATCTTTCAAAAATTTTTTATTAAAAAAATATAAATAAATTAAAATGAGTGAAAGAGAAAAGAAAGTATAAAAAGAATAAAGCCTATCAAAGAGAAAAACACTAGAAATTAATAATATTGTTCCCAAAGTAAGATTTATTTTTTTTGTGTTGAAACTAACTTTTACAAAGAAAATGGAAAATACTTCATAAGTAAAAACACAACAATAGGGAATAACTATAAAAAAAAGTATTTCTTCAATAGGTAAACTAAAAATCGAAAAACCAGAAAGATGTTTACTGTTAAAGCCCCAAACATCAAGCCGTACAAAAATCTCATCCCAAATCAAAAACGGAATACTAACCAAAAAATTAGCTGTAAAAAAAGCTGACCATTTTTTATAAAAATTAATTTTTGGATGAAATGAAAATAAAAAAGGAATTGAAAAAGAAAACAATAAAACGTAAAAGTAAGTAGACATTATTCTTTAAAATATTTCCATGGAACAATCAACATTCCGAAATTAACACTATGATGTTTACCTTTATTTTTATGATGAATATGGTGAGCTTTTCGAATTGCTTTTATATACTTACTTTTAGTATGTGCTGGAGGAGGTAGTCTTCTGTGAATTATTATTTCATGCACAATAAAATAAGCTAAGCCATAAAGTGCAATTCCAATTCCTATGAAAAATTTATAGCTAAATGATGGATAGCCTATAAAAATCAATAACATAGAAGGAATCGCAAAAATCAAAAAAAAGTAATCATTTTTTTGCAACACTTTATTTTTGTCAACAACGTGATGGTCTTTGTGTAAAATCCATAAAAATCCGTGCATTATGTACTTATGTACAATCCATGCAACAAATTCCATCAAAATAAAAGTAGCTATAACTATTAAGAAATTCATTTATTTAAATTATTTAAAGAGGTTAAAATATATTGTTTTAATTTTTCATCTTTCAGTAATTGAAGATGATATTGTATAAAATCAAGATCCTTTTCAATATCTTCGCCATAAAATAACATCTTTGGAAGATTGACTTGAATACTGTAACGAAGAAATCTAAGCTCTATTGATCTTGAATTATTATTTATAGAGGACTCGAGTAAATCTTTTCCTTTGTTAAAATATTTAAATTTTTGTAGACTATTTGATGTATATTGACATTTAATGAAGTAATAACAACCTAAATAAGCTTGATATAAATCATTTTTTTCATGTTTTAAACTCATCATGTATTTTCCAAAAGCTTCACACTTGTTTTCATTGTCTACAGAAGACATATACATATTTCTTATTTCAGTAATATCATTTGCATTAACTAAACAACTATATGTGAAGAACAAAAAAAGAATAAAATATTTTTGCATTTTAGTACTTTAATTTAAATAAAAACTGTGAAAAAATTAATATCATAATCTTCTTAAAATTTGATATTCTTACTCTGTTTTTAAGAATATAGGAAGCATCTAAATTTTTAATTTTATTAAACAAACTAACGTAATATCTAAATGCCAAATAAACTCCTTTTTGTGCCTTTTTATCAAGTAATTTAATACCTACTAAAGCATGTATAAACTCCTTTTCTATATCTTTTTCGATACTTTTCTTTTGAACATTGTCAAATTTAGATATATCTAAGTTAGGAAAATATACCCTATGTAAGTGATTATAATCATCACTTAAATCTCTTAAAAAATTTATTTTTTGAAAAGCAGATCCTAATGACTCTGCGTAAGGCTTCAAATCTTTATATTTTGTGGCTTTGTTTGTTGTAAAAACATATAAACACATTAAGCCTACTGCTTCAGCTGAACCTTTAATATACTCTTTGTATGAATCAGTAGTACATTTTGTATGATCTAAATCATACTCCATACTTTTTAAAAAACTATCTATCAACATCCAATCAATATTGTACCTATTGACGGTATTCTGAAAACTATTAATTATTGGATTTAAACTAATTTTTTCTTTAATTGACTCTTTAGTTGAATTACGCAATTGATTTAATAATTTTTTTTTGTCGTAATTATGAAAAGTATCTACAATTTCATCAGCTAGGCGAACAAAACCATAAATAGAATATATTGCATTTCTATATTCTTTGTTGAGAAGTCTTATTGCTAAACTAAAGCTAGTACTGTATGCTTTTGTCGTTTGCTTACTACACTCTAGTGATACTAAATCAAATATATTTTTTTGTTCTTTCATTTACAATTTTTAATTATATAATCTGCAACTAATTTTCCAGAAATCAGTGAAGGTGGCACACCTGGTCCAGGAACAGTTAATTGTCCAGTGTAAAACAAATTTTTTACATTTTTATTATATATTTTTGGTTTTAGGTTTGCTGTTTGTGATACAGTATTTGCTAAGCCATATGCATTTCCTTTATATGAATAATAATCTTTCTTAAAGTCATTAACGCAATAACTTCTTTTATAAACAATTTTTGATTTAATATCCATTTTACAATACTTCTCAAGTTTATGCAAAATAATATTAAAATGTTTTTCACGCAATTCTTCAGAATCGTTAATACCAGCTGGTAATGGCATAAGTAAAAATATGTTTTCTTTGCCTTTTGGAGCTATAGTTTTATCAGTTTTGGATGGACAACTAGCATAAAATAGAGGCTTTTTGGGCCAACTTTTATTTACATATATGTCATTACTAAATGAATCAATGTTTTCGTCAAAGAATAAATTGTGATGTATTAAGTTGTCAACTTTTGCATCTATTCCAAGATAAAAAATTAATGATGAAGGAGAAAAATCTTTTTTATTCCAATAATTTTCTGTATAATTTCTATATTTTGGGTCTAATAGATTCTGTTCGACATGCGCATAATCAGCAGATGCAATAAAATAATCTGCTATTTCTTTTTCATGTGAATTACAGCTAGCTGATATTGCTTTACCATTATGAATATTAATATTACTAACATCAAAAGATGTTTTAAAAATAACTCCAAGTTTTTTACATAAATTAATTTGAGCTTTAATAATTTCATTAAATCCTCCCATTGGATAAAAAGTACCTTGCTGAATACCAGAATATGCCATTAAGGTGTATAAAGCTGGCATGTTTGAAGCAGATTGACCTAAAAACAAAACTGGAAACTCAAGTAGTGCGATTAAATAAGGATGCTTAAAATATTTTTTTACTAGTGAACTGTAAGATTTTAATAAATCAAAATTGTTTAAACTTGATAATAATTTTAAACTAAAAAGCTCTAAGAAGGAAACGCCTGGAGATTCATACATAAATTCAATGCCAATCTTATATTTAGTAGCAGCATTTTGCATAAACTTTTTCAATTTTATTGATGCATTATCCTCAAACTTGTCAAAAACTTCACAAGTCTTATTAAAATCAGCAGACACAGAAATTTCATCTTCCGCAAAAATCATTTTAAATCCAGGATCAAGTTGAATTAAATTATAGAAATCACTAACATGTAAATTAAAATCAGAAAAGTAACTTTCAAATATATCTGGCATCCAATACCAACTTGGACCCATATCAAACTTAAAACCTTGTTCACAAAAAACTCTTGCTCTACCACCAATGTGATTATTTTTCTCAAGAACAGTTACCTTCATACCATATTTGGCTAGATATGAGGCACAACTTAAACCTGAGAAACCACTACCAATAACAACCGCTTTTTTCATAATCGACAAAAATAATACTTTTTTAAATACAATTATTTTTTTGCATAATTATTTTTGTAAATAGTTATACAAATTTTCTTGAATTAATAAAACTAATAACTTTTTTAACAGCTATAGACCTATGACTAATTTTTCCTTTTTCAAATTTAGACATTTCTGCAAATGTTTTACTAAATCCATCTGGCAAAAAAATTGGATCATATCCAAAACCATATTTTCCTTGTTTTTGTTGTGTAATCTGCCCCAAGCATTCACCCTCAAATAAATATTTTTTTCTATCAACTATCAAAGCAATAACTGTTCTAAACTTAGCACCTCTCAAATCAGTTACAGATAATCTTTGTAAAACTTTATCTATATTTTTATTTGCATCAGAGTTTGTTCCTGCGTATCTTGCTGAATAAACACCAGGCTCTCCATTCAAAAAATCAATTTCTAAGGCCGTGTCATCCGCTAAGCAATTGTGACCAAATTTGTTATAAATATATTCTGCTTTTTGTAATGCATTTTCTTCTATTGTAGGAAAAGTTTCTGGAATATCATCACTACAACCTATTTCATCAAGACTTAATATTCTTGCATTAGTTCTTATTAAAGATTTAACTTCAGACAACTTATTTAAATTATTAGTAGCAAATACTAATTTCATTTATTCATTATGGTATGGGTGATTATTTATAATTGTAAAGCTTCTATATAGCTGCTCAAGAAAGAATAATCTAATTATTTGATGAGAAAATGTCATATTAGAAAGCGATAACATTTCATTAGCTCTACTTTTTAATTTGTCATTAAACCCAAAAGCACCTCCAACAACAAAAATCAGGCGTTTTTGAGCATGTAACAAAAAATTTTCAATTTTTTTTGAAAAACTTTTTGAATTATATGCTTTACCGTGTTCGTCTAATAAAATAACGTAATCATTTTGTGAAAGATATGATAATATTAAATCTGACTCCATATTCAAAATAACATTTTTATTTGAAGATTTTTTGTTTTTAGAAACTATAATTTCTTTTATCTCAAAATTAATATAATGTTTCAGTCTTTTAATATAATTAGCAATACCTTCTTGCAAATAATGATTATTTATGGTGCCTAAACAAACCAATACAATTTTCATTTTTTGTATTTTTGACAATAATAGTAAATATACTAATAATTACACATGCCAAAAAATATTTTAACCAATAAATGCAAATCAAAAATTTAAATGAGTTTATAAAAAAGGCACTAAAAGAAGATATAGGCAGTGGTGACCATACATCTTTAGCAAGTATTAATAAAATTAAAGAAAGTAAAGCAAATTTATTAATAAAAGATAACGGAATAATTGCAGGAATCAAATTAGCAGAATTAATTTTTAAAAGCTTTGACTCAAAATTAAAAATATCTAATAATTTAAAAGATGGTGAAGTCGTAAAAAATGGAGATATTGCATTCATTCTTGAAGGAAAAGCAATATCAATACTTTCTTGCGAGCGTTTAGCATTGAATTGCATGCAAAAAATGAGTGCAATTGCTACAAAAACTTATAAATTATCTAAATTGATAAGTCATACTAAATGTAAGTTATTAGATACCAGAAAAACAGCCCCTCTAAATAGGATGATAGAAAAATGGGCAGTAGAGATTGGAGGAGGGATAAACCATAGATTTGGCTTGTATGATATGATTATGATTAAAGACAATCATATTGATTTTGCAGGAGGGATTTCACAAGCTATAATTAAAACACAAAAATATTTATTTAAAAATAAACTAAAATTGGATATTATTGTTGAAGCTAGAAATCTAAGTGAGGTTGAAGAAATACTATCAAACAAAGGAGTCAAGAGGATTCTTTTAGACAATTTTAATTATAAAATGACTAAACTAGCTGTTGATTTAATTGAAGATAAGTGCGAAACTGAATCAAGTGGCGGCATCACAGAAAAAACAATTATTAAATATGCAGAATGTGGAGTAGACTACATTTCTGTTGGAGCTCTAACAAATTCTATTAATAATTTTGACCTTAGTTTAAAAGCAATTAAAAATTAAAATATGAATAAAATACTTGTATTATTTATTTGCTTATCATTACTTACAAAGGCTCAAGACACTAGTACAAAAGATAGCATAAAAGACATAGTTAATTATGACTCTGGGTACAATCAGTACTATGGACTGGAGGAATATAGCACATATGACGGTTTTCTATATAATCCTTTGTCGGAACCAAACACTTATCAAAATACTGATAACCCAAATTATTGGAAAAATAAAATGCCGCACAAAGGTTATTGGCAGCAAGATGTTCATTACATAATCAAAGCAAAAATTGACGAAGAAACAGACATAATATCTGCTAATCAAGAATTAATTTACACAAACAATTCTACAGATACACTAGATGCAGTTTACTTTCATCTATATCAGAATGCATTTCAACCTGACTCCTATTTAGATGAGTTACAAACTCAAAATAAAAAAAATCCAAAATATGGAAAATATGAAAATAAAAAGCTTGGCACAATAATTGAGTCGTTGTCTGTAGATGGGAAAAAAGTAAAACTAGAAATGGACAATACTATCTTAAAAGTTTATCTACCAAAAAACCTGAACCCAAATGAGAAATGCATTTTTCAAATTCAATTTAAAACTTATTTCGATCAAGGCGATGTCAGAAGAAGAATGACTGTGTTTAACTCTTGGGGATTTAAACATTATAATGGGGTTCACTGGTACCCTAGAATATGTGTTTATGACGCAAAATTTGGCTGGACAAGAGATCAGCACTTAGGCAAAGAGTTTTATGGTAATTTTGGATGTTTTGAAGTGGAACTTGATTTTGCATCTAATTATGTTGTTGAAGCAACAGGTTTTCTTAAGAACAGAAATGAAGTTTTACCTAAAGAATTGAGAGAGAAATTAGACATTAAGAATTTTGCAAATAAAGAATGGAACTCTCCCCCATCAATTATAACACCATACAAAAAGGGGGAAAGAAAAATATGGAAATTTCATGCTGAAAATGTACATGACTTTGCCTTTACAGCAGATCCAACATATAGAATTGGAGAAGCAAAATGGGAAGACAAAGTATGTTATTCACTTGTTCAGGAACCTCATGCGAGTAAATGGCAAAATGCTGCAGATTTTGGAGCCGAATGTTTAAGAATATTTTCTGAAGACTTTGGAAGATATATATATCATAAAGTTATAGTTGCTGACGCAAGAAGTGGTATGGAATACCCTATGATCACATTAGATGGAGGGGCAGATCCGGGTTATAGAGATCTATTGGCTCATGAAATAGGACATATGTGGTTTTTTGGGCAAGTCGGAAATAATGAAACCTACAGAGCACTTTTAGATGAAGGTTTTACTCAGTTTTTAACAGCATGGGCTATGATTAAAATTGATGGTGAATTTATGATAGAATATGACCCAGCCAAAAACAATAAATGGGCTCAAAAATTTAAGAGACCTTTTCTTGCAATAGACAGTGAAATCTATTATTCATACATAAACGACGCGACAAAATATAACGACCCTATCATATCAACTCACTCTGATGGTTTTAATGGTGCTCTTAGACATGAAAATGGGTATAGACATGTATATCATAAAACAGCAGCTATGCTTTATAATTTACAATATGTTTTAGGTGATGAGTTATTTTTAAATGCGATGAAAAACTATTTTGAGACATGGAAAATCGCACATCCATATAATGAAGATTTTAGAAATTCAATTATACAATTCACGAAAGTAGATTTAAATTGGTTTTTTGACCAGTGGCTAGAATCAACTAAAAGAATTGATTATTCAGTTAAAGTAAAGGGTAATACAGCTATTTTTAAAAGAAAATCTCGAATGGAAATGCCTATTGATTTTCAAGTAATTGCTAAAAATGGTGAAAAATATGATTATCATATTCCAAATAAATGGTTTATCAAAAAAACTTCAGCAAAAATATTACCAAAATGGCATGGGTGGGATTTAATTCACCCAGAATATACAGTTAAATTAGATATACCCTCAGGAATAGAAAAAGTAATAATTGATCCTACATCAAGATTAGCAGATGCATATATGGTAGATAATAATTCAAAAAAAAATTATTCAATTAGATATAATGGCTATATATGGGAATATCCTGATTGGAGAAATTATGAAATTAAATTACGACCAGATTTATGGTGGAATAAAGTTGATGGATCTAAAATAGGAGTTAATTTAACTGGAGGATATTTAAACCACCATCATCTTATTGATGGAACAATTTGGATAAATTCTGGAATTCTAAGATCAGATAAAATAATAGAGTCACAAAGTGAAAAATTGATATCTTATAAATTTTTGTACAACACCAATTTAGATAACATTGTATTAAATACAAGATTAAAATTAAATACTCAAATGCAAGCAGGT
>TARA_B100000963_G_scaffold213722_2_pt1 | contig 12039 bp, 2 predicted proteins | sample TARA_B100000963 | Tara Oceans TARA_B100000963 (sample SAMEA2622097) | marine metagenome | biome: marine biome (ENVO:00000447); feature: surface water layer (ENVO:00002042); material: "saline water (ENVO:00002010), including plankton (ENVO:xxxxxxxx)" | depth 5 m | reverse complement strand
TGAACTTTATCCTCACCTTTTTTAATAATGAATAATGAGGATGGTAATAATGTTGTAGTAATACCTAAAGATGGAAATGAGGTTGATGCTATTCCTATCGCAGATGAAATTCCAGTTCTTCTATCGGTATGTGCATATGAAACCTCCTCACCACTTACAAAGAAGTGATTAGGTAAAGTAATTGTATCATTTGTTATATCAACCACAGTTGAAGTTGATCCATCAAAAGGTTTTTTAAATATAGGATCACCATTATGTTCAAGAGCAAATTTAGTCTTTATCGCTGATTCTGTTCCTTCATATTGTGCAAATCCACTTTCTATGGAGGCGTTTTGTAAATCTTTAACAGCTTCGCCACCAACATCTCTAGTTGCATCTGTTGGTGATAATTCAGTATTTTCCTGCACTCTTAAAGAGTTAAGGAATGTTGTTATAGAAACTCCAATTCCAGCATTTGGTACAAATGTTATTTCAGTAACATTATCAGAAGTTCTCCTACCACTTATCGTTCCTAAACCAGCAAATGCTGTGCCAACTTTTACATTACCAAACTCAGTTAAGTAAACATTATCATCATCTGTATAATCGTCAATTATAATAACCTCTGCTAATTCATAACTACCATTTAACTTATCAGCAATTTGAACAATACAATAAGCAGCATCATAAGCATCTCCGTAACTTGCGATACCAACTGCAACTGGTGTCGAGGATGATGAGATACCAGTGCTCTGTGCAGACATTTCAGCATATGCCATGTCATAAGACCCAATGCCGATATATCCTTCAGTTGCGATTCCAATCGCAGTTGCGTTTATAATAGCTGTTGTCAAACCAGCATCTGGGGTGTATCTGACTACAAGGTCATTTCCAACAACTAATGGGAAGAAAGTACCAATATTACCAGTTGATGAATATGCATCACTTGAATGAACTGTTAATTGACCATATTCTTGGAATCCAACATTTGTGCCATCATGAATGACACTAACTTGATCATATTCAACACTACCATCACTAGCTTCAACACTTACAAATAATTTTGCTGATCTATGTCCAGAAACTGTTGTTCCAATACCAGCAAGAGTAAACACCGTACCAGCAGCACCACCAGCAACTGAAACGCATGTTGATTGAATGCTAACGAGAGATCCGTTTAATCCCTCAGATGTTGATGGATTAAATGGTTCAGCAGGTATAGATGTGGTCGCCGTTGCAACATTTGTTGTGGTTACACCTAATTGGTTTTTATCAATTTGGTAAGACCATAATATGACATTATAATCATTAATTCTAGATTTATGAGGGAAAAATCTAAGAACAGACTCAACACCATCTATGACAAAATCAAATGATCCTAAATCTAAAGTAGTTTCAACAGAACCATACTGATTCATCATTGTTAATCCACGACCAGTATCATGTAGTGTGTTAACTATCATGATTTGTCTTTCACCTGTAAATAATCTGTCTTGAATGTAAGCTACAAAGAACTGAACTCTACCATCATCTAATCTGTTTCTATAAACATCCGCAAAAGGAGTTGATCTTGCGTTGTTGTTAAATAAATTACTAAAATCATCTATTGTAACAACCCTGTTAGAAACAGATTCAGAGTAGTCCGTTAATAATCTTGTTTTGAAATTTATTTCATCGGAATATGGTTTGACTGCACCAGTTATGTAATTTTCAGAAGCTAAATCAAAATCATGGAATGATTGTAAACTTTTCTTACTTACCAACTCAACTAATATTGATGTTCCGTCAACAGGTCTCACAACTAAATCATCAATTCTTGAATCTGATAATTTTGATTCAACTTGTAGACTGCTAAATTTTTTAAATCCAGAAGTATGATTAAGAGAACTTACAGTATCTTCCCATTTACTTATTTGAACTTTGGATTTTATTGCATATGAAAACGCATGATAATAATCATTATCATGAACACGTTGTTGTTCATTATTTAAAAATCCGGTTTCTAATTCCCATCCATTTTCTACAATTGAAAAATAATCTAAATTATATTTTGATTTGTATGATATTATTTCTTTTATAATTCCTTTTGCTCCAGTAGGAGAAGAATATTCCTTACCTCCAATTCTCTCTCCTCTAAATTTTACTTGTTCAACAATTCTACCAACCTCAAATTCTCTTGTGCTTTCTACCGTTAAATATTTACTTGAATTATTCCAGTCAGCCACTGTTCCCTTGATGAGAACACCAGAGGAATCTATACTTTGAATATTATCATCAATTCTGAAATTATTTGGTTGTAAAACAATATCAAACTGTGGGAACCATTTGTCAGGTATAAGCATCGCTGCGGACTTAACCAAATTAAAAACACCGGGAAATTCTGTGTCTTTTTCCAGATATTCAGCCATGCTGTAAGTAACTATTCCAATTCCACCATAGTTTGGATGAACTGCAGTTACTGGGAATAATGCATAGTCATATTGATCCGAATTATATCCTAATCCAGTTGAACCCACACCAACGCTTGCCTTTTCAACTAATACTTTGTCACCAACTGTAAATGGGAATGGATCAATATATTCACCTATAGCGTTTAAAGTGCCACTAAATGAATTTTTTAAAGTAACAGTGACTTCTTGTGTTGATGAATTATATTCAAAATTTTTCGCCCTAATACCGTTTGAGTTACCGATAGGTATGATTGTGGGTGGAGCATTATTGAGAGATTCTGAATTTTCTAAAATTTCGACTATTTCTTCATTTGGATTGTATCTCAAATCAACATCAGTTATTTCTTTTTTTGTTACACCATCAATTACCACTAAACTTGGATTTGTAATATAACCTCTTCCAAAAGATGTTATTCCAATTGATCTAAAACCAGTTAAAGGTGTTATTCTTAAAACTTGTGGAAATAAAGATTCAGGTCTTAAGGTTACGTCATTAGGGTAATCAAATCCAATATTTGATAAAGATATTTTTGTAGGTTTACCAACACTAACTGAGAAAGGTTCTATAACTGCCCCTACACCGAGATCTGATGTTATAGTTGTTATTCCGGGTAATTCTTTATACCCACCACCACCATCTGTAATTGTTATTTGTTCAACACTACCATAAGCACTTGTTGAAATTGTCGTAAACCTTAGTTTTGAATTTGTTGAAGAGTATGAACCCGATTCTGGATAGTTATCAATATCATAAGTAAAGGTTGTAGATCCTGTTGATATAATATCAAATCTTCCATTAAATTTACTTTCCGAAATAGTAATTTGATTATTTAAATTAACATCGTCATCAGCAACAATATCTTTATTTTCTGTTAAATTATCTGATACATCAACTGGTGATAACTTATAGTATAAAGTATCTGGAGTATCATCTTTTATTTTTAAAGTTACTTTAGCATCTCCAGTGACTCCGATTGTTCCTGTCCTAGAAACATCAAATGTTATTGATGACCCAGTAGTTTCAAATATTTCCGAAAATCTATTATCTCTATAAAAATCAAAATAAAATGCTGCATATTTTGTTGCACTTTGAGTATAAGATAAAGATTCATCTGATAAATCAAATACAACATTAGAATTTCTATAAAAGTTAAAAGGAGGGTTGATTAATGATAGGGTGCCATCTCCGGCTGAGGTGATTCCAACAAATTTAGGAGTAGTTTGTGATAATTCATATTTGTTGTGAACTAATTTAATGGTATCAGAATCAACTACATACACATAATATTCTTTGTTATTAATTAATCCTAAAGCTGGCCCATCTGAAGTATGGATTACCTTTTGACCTGTGACAAAATCATGTTCTTTTATTTCGATTGAACTTGAAACTTTTCCTGTGGTGTTTGTTGAAAATCCCGCAGTTACTATTCCAGCTGCCACAAAGTTTAAAGGATTAAATACTGCTTTACGATTATCTTTGTTATACTTAACAGTAACCGTTGTGGTTAAACCTGATTTAGCATCAATAAAAACTGTATCATTAGTTAAAAGTCCATGTGTTCCAGATCCAACGACCGTAACTGCATTTTTTTCTAACTCACCTTTTACCACAGGAAATTTTGTTCTTAAACTATGGATTGATCCTATACCTGCGTTAAGAAAATAAAGTAAATCAAATTGTGGTTGTGTAGCATTTCCTGTCCCTATGGGAACAAAAGAACCATTCGTTGCAAATCCAATAAATCCTCCGGTTGATCCCAATCCAACTGGGATTGTAGATAATCCTATAAAGTCAACAGATTTTTTTGCAACAAATAAAGTTACACCAACACCCAAAAATGTATTTACAGTGGGTGGAAGATTGGTGAATTTAACTAATGGTGATTGTTCTGATCCACTTAATTTGTTTAATTCATAAACAACTTCATCACCAGTTTCAAGTCCATGATTAGGTAAATAAATTGATTGTGTTGGTGCAAATATTTGAGTTAATCCTGCTCCGGGATTTGAAAAAACAATCGTACTACCAATTCCAACACCACCAACACCACTTGTTGGAAGCGTTCCTAAACCTAAACTTTCTTGTGGATTAAAGAAAAATTCTTTATTTTGTTTTAATTTGGATGTAGTATTTACCCCAGTGTTTATTGTAAATCTTCTTGGAATACTTTCTAAAACAACTGAAGCTGTATGAGAAACACCAGTTGTAGAATTAACTGATCTAAGAACTCTAAGTCTTGATGATAATCGATCAACGTTTAAAACTTTTATTTGTTCTGTTCCAACTCCAACTTTAAATACATCATTTTCTCTTACATCAGATAAATTACCAGAAATATTAAAGAAAGTTACAATACCAGTGGCTGTGGCAGTCCCTATTCCTTGTGTCAAAACTAATTTAGATGAACTTACTCCAATATTATAAGCACCCTCTAAAAATGATGTTGTTGTGGTAAGTCCACCAACTCTTACTTTTGTATTATTTTTTAAATTTAAAGCAGTTGATGCAATACCAACAAAAGTATTTGTGGTTTGACGATGAAACTCAATATTTGAAATTTTTGTACTATCAACACTTATTTCAGATATTGATATTCCATTTAGTAATGTAATCTTTCCAGATGCTTTAAAAGAACTATCAATATTAGGATCAAAAACAACTTTATCATTAATTCTATAATTTCTTCCACCAGAAGTTATTCCGATGCTATCTACTTTACCTTTTTCGGCAAAATCAATGTTACTATCTTGATTAACAAATCTATAAGACTCTCTTATATAATCGTATCCGCTAAAATCTTTATTAAATGAATATGGTAAAACATTTCTTATTGAGTTTGATTTATTTAAATCAAAATCTTCTTGATTTGATAATCTACTAAAGTTAAATTTATTTGGCACTGAGTGAAATTCATTTCCAATTAAATATGGGAACTTAGGTTTTTTAAAGTTTTTAAATATTCCATCCGATGCAGCGGTTGAATCTAATGTTGTAAAGTAAGCATAGGTTCCATTTGGATATTCTGGAGTTATACAAAATCTACCATTATTTTCATCTAAAACACTTTCATCACTTGATGTTTTATATGTAAAATCTTCCACAAAAAACTCAGGTGGAAACACACTTACCGGAGGTCTATTGAATTTTTTTATAGTTTCATCTACGTATCCAGATTTCAATTGAACTACGCTACCACCAATTCTTGTTGAATAACCATATGGCCCATAAATTGGATTACCATCGTAAGCCCAACCAATAATTGGTGAGTGTTGATTGCTATTACTTTCAACGTTGTTTATAAGTGTTAAATCTTTTTTACCATATAAAATATTACCATCTGGATCATTTGCATATGATATCCTTCTTAAATTTCTAGGAGCGTAAACGTAAGAGCACTGTAATTCAAAAAGACGATTAGTTGGTGTGCTTATGAATACATCATCATCGTTTAAATTCGATAAATTTTTTCTAAATTCATTTACTCTCCATTTTTGAATTTCTGGATTAAATTTAACTCCTTTTCCTGAAGAATCTACTCTTACTGAGGTCGATGTTACTCCATAACCGATTCCACTGCTTTGAATATTAACTGAAATTATATTACCTGATGAATTTAATTCTGGAGTTAATTTAGCATCTGAACCTATTCCTAATACTACTAAATCTGGAGGTGAATTATAATCAGTTCCACCATAACTCACACTTACATCAACTATTCTTCCATTAGCCACTACAGGAGTTATAACTGCATCTTTACCTGAGTACAAATTGACTTCAGGTGATCTAACAAAGTTTAAAATTTCAGATGCACCGTATCCAACACCCGTTTTTGTCAAATCAACACTTGTAATTTCACCTCTAAAAATAGGTTGAACAACAGCTTCAAACGTTTTTCCAGCGATTGATGATATTCCAACTTTACCTATTACTTCAACTGATATTGGTTCATAATTAAAACTATGAGTTCCGACTCCTGTGTTTCTAAATTCATTAAATTGTTTTGTATCATAGAAAAATCGTTTGTCTGTAGATCCAGTGCCAACCTCTGATAATTTAAAAGTATCATTATCAATTACTGTTACATAGTAATTTTTATTTGTAGATAATCCATCAACAACTGTTCCATCAACAGAGTATTGCAAAATTTCTCCATTTTTATAATCATGATTTTTAATGGTAACTGTGTTAAGAGATGTATTAATGCCGAGGGATGCACAAGACCTTGATTTATTTTCATATCCTGATCCTTTATTTAATATTACAATTGAACTTAATATTGATTTTCCATTTAATGATTTAAAAGATTGAACACCAGATCCAAAATTTGTAAATGAAATTGCGTTGATACCAGTAATCGCATCATCATAACTTTTGTGTAATTGGATGGTGTATTCAGATACAGAGGATACGTAATATAAAGAATCTGTTGCTAAACCAACAATAGGAATGCCTCCCAAAGGGTCGTATACGACCCTCTCACCCGGTCTAAACTTATGGTAGGTAGTAAATCCTATCGAGGAGGTATTAATACCGGCAGTGTCTAATTTTACTGTCCCAAGACCAACACCATCTCCATTAAAAATAACTTCATGAGGTTTTGCATTGAGCTTTGCCACCGCGTTAGCTCCTGATCCATTTCCACCTGTTATTTTGATAATTGGTTCTTCAACATAATCAAATCCAGAATCTAATATACGAATATCCTCTAGTGTTCCTCTTACAGCACAAACACCAGTAGCACCACTACCTACAGTGTCTTCAATTGATAATACAGGTGGATTTATAATATCGTATTTTTCTCCACCATCCACAATATTGATTGATTTTAATTCACCATAGTGAACAAAATCTTTTGATTTATAATTTAAAACTTCTACACCATCAACAAGTATACCAGTATAGCCTGGAGATGTTTCATATTTTTTACCATCTTTAACAGGAGTTAATATTTCTCTTATTAATTTTTGAGGTCTTATTTTTTTACCATTAAAGTAAAACTTTTCAATATCATTTGATGAAATTGTAACATTATCAACCCCTCCGTCTGGAGTTACTTTTGTAAATATGCCACTGTAAATATCAGATTGACTTTTAGCTAATTTTACAATATTGGAATCAATTCTCTTTACATAATATAAACCCTCTGGGAATAATCGACTAATGATAAATTCTTGAGTTATTACATTACCCTCAGAATCAATCGTATTAACAGATCCTTTTTGGGGAGTATAATAAACAGCATCCCCCGTAAAAAAGTTATGATCTACTTGATCAGATATTTTTATCTCTTCATCGTTTAAATTATATGTTCCACTAAAAGTTAATTTTTGAGTTTTTGGATTTAATTTAGTAACACCAGTAAATGGTAAAGACGATGATGCAACATACACTTTATTTTGACCTTCGATTGGTGTTATGGTTGCATGTGGAAACGGAACATGTCTTGCACCAACCATTTGAACTCCCTTTGTTGGATGTTCATGTGATGGCCCAAAATATTTCACTCCATTTACTAAACCACCGTCAGGTTTCGTGTAAATATTTTGAATATTTGCGGTAAAAATATTTAAATCTGAATGAATATCTGAATCAACCTTAGAAATTCTTCTTGTTACTTTTGTAATTTTACGAGGATCATTAATTCCAGTTCCCGAAATCAAACACTCTTTATTGTTGAATACATCATTTATAACATATAATTTATTTGAAGCAGGATCAAAAGTATCTGTTATATTATCACCCCATTGAGATCCCGAAGCTAAAGTTTCATGGGTTGTTATTTTATCACCTATTCTTAAAATATTTGTATCCTTAGTTGTTAATTTAAAAGTGTTGTTTGTGCTATCAATAACTTCAAGTTTTTCAACCACATAACTTTGCGCTGTGTTAAATAACCAATTATTTTCTTTTACACTTTCACCAACTTTACCTAAATTTTTTATTTTTATTTTACTATTTGCTACTTGATTATTAACCAGAGGTGGTATTATAAAATTATTTAAAACATTTCTTATCTTTACTTGAACCTCACCAGCATAAGCAAAAGTATTTTGATCAATGGATGTATTATCTGCAATCGATGTGGTTATTCCTGTTGTATTAATTCCTAAAAATTGATTAATTGTTTTTTCTGCATATGTACATACACCAGATGTCCCATTTTTATATAAAAATGATAATGTTCCAGAATTAGGGAATCCTAAAGTAGAGTCAACATCGATAAAAGTTTGAGCTATGCCAACCTCACCTATGATCTTTGTTTTTGCATGTGGAGAAAATTCACCATATATCATATTTGTGGATCCATCAGGGACGACCTGAGATCCATCAAGACTTACTTTATAAAATGTATCTGTAATTATTCCAACAGATATTTTTTCAACTGCTCCAACTGGTGCATATGCTTTTGATACGTTTTCAAAATTATCTTGAAAAAGTGTCTTATTTAAAAGATCTTCTGGATCGCCAACATATGGTTCAACTATTATATCTCTTGTTTTTTGATAATTTGCATTAGATGGTGATATAACATTTTCAATAGGACGAATTATATCAACTTTTTCTCCATATAAAGCACCAAAAAGAATTTTAAAAGATTCGTCAGTTCCTCTTGTTGAATAAAAATCCTTTGATTGACGAATAAACTGAGGTTTATTTAAATTTTCATTTAAATCTTTTTGAAAACCGTGCAAAAATTGTTTTTTTGCTTTTTTTAAAAATTCATCAAGAAATAAAACACTTAAATTTTGAACAACAGCATCATTTTCATGATTTTCAGCTGTAGAACTTGAAAAAACAAGATTTTCGGGATCTGATTGATTACGAAATGATGTTATTCCACTAAAACCTCTTACACAATTAGTAAAGCTATTATCTGTTTTGTTTTCATATGTTATAATTTCATCATTGATCTTTAATATACCATAATTATCAGGAAATCCTGCTGTATTAGAAACAAAAATAGTTGAAGTTGTAAGTCCAACTTTTGTGGTCGTGTTTGTTGATTTAATTAAGTTACCACATTCACTTAACTTTATATAAGAATCAATATTTTGAATTAAATCAATTGGCCCACCTTGATATTCTTGTCCCGTATAATATTGAGACAAAAATTCACCAACAAGCGGAAAATCCTCCTTGACATAAGAAGGTAATTGATTTTTTACAATTTGATTTAATTTTACTCTTTTTTCTGACATCTGCTATCTAACGATGCTTCCGTTTTTGTAACTTGTGGTTACGGTATATGTTGATCCAGAAGGGTCACTACCTGAACTGATCTGATCCACGACCATTTCAACAACGCTACTATCTAATTGAAGATATAGATCCTGTAATCCAATAACATCATTCGATTCTGGACTTACAGATATTTCCATAATTTGAACGTTGTCTTTTGTTTTACCTGATACTATATTTATTGGATCTAAAGTGATGCGTCCCGTCTTATAATTTATGACTCCAATATTTTTTCTTTGAATAATTGGTGTGGATGATCCTTCAGTAAGTGAGAATAATCCAACTTGACCTTTTTCACCACCTATATCAGGAGTATCAAATAAATATACGTCTGAACTTATGTTTATAACTCTAAATGCACTTGATCGAATATTATATCCAGTCATTGATTTAATATGAAATTGATTTCCAAAATCAATCGCGTATTCAGCTGGTTGATTTAAAGCCAATCGAAGATCTCTTCTCATTTCAACAGTTGTAATATTAGAGGTTATCGATTCGTGACTCTCATCAATGACTTTAAGTAATTTACTATATTTTAATCTTGCACCATATCTATTTAATTGTGAAGATTCTGCATAAGTTGTCAAGTCTCTTTGAACTCTAGTTGAGACAAATGAAGCACTTTGCGCTAAATTTGTGTTAAAGTAAACTTTACTGTTTGTTTCAATAAACAAATATTTTAAATCAAGTATTTCTGGAACGATTCCAGCAACTGCATATTTTTTTAAATCTCTCTTAATATTTTGTTTTATTAGATTTGGTACAAAATCACCATTTCGTGGTTTAATACTGATAAAAACTTTACCATATTGAGGTGGGACAAGATCTTCACCACCAAAAACAGAAATTGATTCAGTCTCTGGATAAATTTTATTTGGAATCAATATTTCATAATCATTTGCACTTAAAGCCCTATTTTGTGTTGAATAAATTTGAGGTGCATATTTACGAATTGAGTCAATACTCTCAATACTTTCACCACCACTAGACGATGTTGGTGATGATATCAATGAAATACCATTTGTTACAAAAATTTCGACGGAATTTCTCACATATGATACACTTCCAGAAAAAGAAAAACTATTAATACCGTTGGCCTCTGATCCTGATGTAACAATGTATGATACCTCGATTACATTTCCATCTTGCAACTCTTTTCCAAATATTCCATCACCAAATATTATCTCATATTGTTCTGATTCAACTTCTTGAATGAAATATATGTTTGAATCACCATTAATTATTGTTTTGGTGGCATTATCAAACAACTCATCTTGTCTTGCATACTTAGTTGTAAGGGAGGATTGTGATGATGGACGAACACTGACCACTAAACTATCTAAATCAATACCCCTATTAGGTAAAATAAACTTTTGAAATTTATTTCTTGTTGAAAATACAAATGACTGACTTAAATATGATCCTTCATACACCTCAATATCATCAAAATTAGCAACACCATCAATTACAGAGACTGTTATATCTTCTGGAATGCTAAAAACGAACGATTGACCATTAAATCTACCTCCAGTAGTTGCAACAGGCCCTGCTTTTAATGTTAAATTCGCAGGAGTTGGTGAAACAGATGAAATATCAACAAAAAAAGTTATATCTGCTCTTGAAGATTTCTTTGATCGAGGAACATAACCAATATTTCTTGCTAATGATACAACGTTTTCACGCAAAGTTGCAGAATCGATAAAAACTTCATTCGATATCATGTTTGCATTGTAAGAAGTAATGTAGGTATTATAAGCTAAAACGTCTAATATAGTCGAAAGGTTAGATCCTTCAAAGTCATAATCAGTAAAATCTGATTTACTTTGAATATAATTCTTTAATGTGTCTTTAATCTGGTCAAAATCCAGATTTGTAAAATTTATGAGTGACATTTATCGAGTTGGCAGTAACGCAAATTCTAATCTTTGAGAGGGTACATCAATTCCTGTAATTTCATATTGAATAACCACAATCATTTCATTATCATCTTCATTTGAAGTCACTTTAACATCTAGTAAATTCACTCTTGGTTCAAAATTTATAATTGAACTTTTGATTTCATCTTCAATTGCAAGTGCAGATACGTCATCTACATTTTCAAATAGAGATTCTGTGATTCTTGAACCAAAATCTGGATTAAAAAACTTCTCTCCAGGCCTTGTAAATACAATATTTTTAAGTGAGCGAGCAATTGCATTAGTATTTTTTAATGCAATTAGATCATCATTCAAGGGATTAGTCTTAAATGACATACTTATATCCTTAAATTTAGTATTTTCTCGCTCTAAAGGCATTTAAGCACGGTTGATCTAACTTATTTATACGCTCTTATCCTAACTCTGGTTCAATATTGATTTCAACGTCCTT
>TARA_B100000963_G_scaffold129940_1_pt1 | contig 12041 bp, 6 predicted proteins | sample TARA_B100000963 | Tara Oceans TARA_B100000963 (sample SAMEA2622097) | marine metagenome | biome: marine biome (ENVO:00000447); feature: surface water layer (ENVO:00002042); material: "saline water (ENVO:00002010), including plankton (ENVO:xxxxxxxx)" | depth 5 m | reverse complement strand
TTGCTAGCGTTACAGGAGGTATTATCACTTCCTACAGCTAGAAAAGGAACAGTACCTAATGGATAGACTTCTACTGTGTCAACCAACACACAACCTGCGGCATCACTAAGGGTCAACTCATAGAGACCTGGTAATAATCCAACCGCCGTAGCACTTGTCTGTCCCAATGGATCATCCCATTGAAAACTGATGGGTGTTTGCCCGCCATTAACGTTTACAGTAGCTGATCCCACGCCAGCTAAACAAGTATCTGGTCTAGAGGTAATAGAGTCGATAGACGGGCCTCTAACGGGAATAAAAACACAGGAAGAGTCTGAACAACCACTTGCATCGGTAGCCGTCACACAGTGAAATCCAGAAGAAAGATTGATAGCAAGCGCTGTAGTCTCTCCATTATCCCATAACCACTGCACAGCTCCACTACCACCAGAAACAACACTGGCTTGAGCACGTCCGTTCGATTGCCCGCAATCACTAGTATCCACAAGTATAGTATTTAAGGTAATATTGGACGTAAAATTCACCGCTTGGTTATCGGTATCAACCACTACGGATCCATTACAATTTGTGTAGGTAATTTCTGCCGTATACACTTCATTAGTTGTAGGGCATACCTGAACACTGGCACCGTTACCAATTACAGTAGCACTTTGATCCGTCCATTCTATACTATAATTCGGCGTACCATTGGGCAAGAAACGCCAAGCTTCCGGTGTATTTACCGTCCAAGGTCCCGTATTGCGATTGAAGGGCGTATAGGCCACATTACCGGCTGCATTTTGGATGCCAATAAGTGCATTTCCTGAATTCCATGACGCACAAGTTGGCTTACTTTCTACATAAACCTCTATCGCGTTGGTAGATTCATAAATCACAATCTGATGGCGACTTAGAAGATTATTACAACTAAACTGACAGACATTATCAAAGTTGACCACAAAGGTTCTACATGGATAACTGCCCAAATTAGCATAACGAATATTACCACATACTGAAGGATCAATATCGTGGTATATTCCCATAATTGAGTTGGTCGGCAATGAAGCACTTGGCAACGAATTCGTAAAACTATACTCGCAATAAGAGGCACCAGGCAAAACAGGATTTGGATTTAAAATTGGGTCTGCATAGGTAAGATCAAATGATATAACACCATTGCTACCAATTGTTAATTGATCGTATGTGTTTCCGAAAAAACAGAAAGTAAATGGAAGGCTGATGACATTACTCCACACATCGTCCGTATTAACCGAAGTTGGCGTTCCTAACCCATAAGGGTAAGGCGGGGCATATGGAATAGAGGAAACCTCATAGGACGTTGTTTCTCCCGTAGCTAAGAATGTAGACGATAGTTGCGTACAAGAATCTGTGCATTGTAAGGTAATGGGGGGCCCTGCTACTATGTTTGGACAGCCAGGGGCTTGCGCTTTAAGGTTAAAAGAAATATATAGACTTACAAGCCCTAATAGCAGAATTTTTCTCAAGTACGCTTCTTTTAAAACTTAGGACAAAAACGATTATAATCGATAGCCATTGGTCCTTGCTTGTCGTGCGTGTAAATTAAAGATAACTCCAACGCACCATTGGAATTTGTAGGAACACGAAGATCAGATAATGTCACGTCATAGGATAATCCTGCACGCATGTTGTAAGCCTCCACGCCTACCACTCCGATAATTGCATCGATTCCAAAGCCATTAATGCCCCCTACTAATCGAGCCCATCCGCCAGCAAAGGCTGATACATTTTCTGTTAACTCGTATTCAAAACCAGAACCTACATTAGCTTGCTGAGCATTGCCCTGAAGCATATAAAGCACCGTGGGTGTAATGTACGAATACTCTCCAACCTTGATTTGAGCAGCCGCATGCGCATTAATCCGAGTGTTGAGTTTATTGTCCTCACCTAAAAAACTTTCGTTAGGCTGATGTACATGATTTACTCCAACACCAAACATGTAGCCAAACTCTTCGTTGGGTTGAGAACTAAAGAGGGCGCCGGCATTGACTTCTGGATAGCTGATGTTTCCATTTTGAAAAGATTCACCGTTAAACGCTAACGGGTTGAATGCATTAGCACCAGCATCCCACTGTTGTTCAAAAATTAGATCACCTTCATTCACTCGCTTTGAAACATAACCCGTTTGAAGACCTAAGCCAAGGTTTGAGCGCCCAAAGCGATCAAGTCCTTGATGATAGGACAGAGAAAACAATCCTGCGCGCGTTGTTAAATTCCCGTTACCTGCGGCATCGTTGTAAAACGCCAGCCCCATACCGAGAATATTTTCTCTCATTCTTTCGGGAAAAAGTCGAGCATCAAAAGAAGCTTGAACTGTCGTGTAAGGAGCCCAAGATGAAAAAGTCGGAATCGCAAACCACTGACTTCGGTAATTGACTACTGCCCTGAAGTCTCCACCGTGGAGTCCTGTTAATGCAGGGTTGAGGGTAAGCGGTGACGCGTAATACTGACTAAAGTGAATGTCTTGAGATTTGGCTGTACTGAGAAGGGTACAAAAAGAGAGAAACATTAAAACTCGTCGCATCATCCTAATTTTGGTAGTTATTAAAGATAACAAGGATTTTCTATCTATGGGTTATCAACGCTACTTTCTCTTGGAAATTTTTCGTAAAATGCTGAAAGGGAACGGTAATGCTTCATGCTGAATAAACGAGTATTCCTTGCGTTCGGCGCCAAAACCTTTGTAAAATCGGGCTACTCCATCGAGTGCAGATCCTTCAAAATCTAAGTATTTCATCTGGTCAGCATTCTTTATTACACACTGATTCATAATAACATGCATTGCATTAACCTCCTTTCCTTTAGGTGAGGAAACCGGCATGAGGTTTATAATACGCATGGGGCCTGATAAAAAAAAGTTTGCCGCGATAAGATCATCATTTAAATAAGCACCAATAATGCTTCCTAAGCCATAGGACTGAGCCTTGTAGATTAGCCTATGCATGGTATGCTTAGTTGTTGGGTCGATTGAAAGGTTTTTTGACCGCATATGCTTCAAGTAAAATGACGTGAAAGTTTCTGGTGAGATGCTTTGCGTTGTGTGAATAGCAAACTTATCTGCCTTTCTTAGGGAGCGCTTTAGGTTTCCAGAATACTTTGCCTCAAGTGAGTCATATGGCGCATTTAAAGGAAGCTCAAAGTTGGGTCGTGGTTTGGCGTTAAAATAATCGGGCACAGAATTTCCTGAGTTAAGCTGAATTTCAACTAATGGAAAACGTTCAACAAGTAACAAGAGGGCGCCTTCAATGTCAATCACTTGACTTCCCTGTTGACTGTACATACCCAATTGTTGAGTAAATGGAGGTTGATAGGCATAGGAAATACCCCACTTTTGACGAAAGGGCACCGGAAAAACGGCCTCATAATCTCCAGCGATAAGTCCTTCCCATTCCATGGCTACGGCATCGAGATACCACGTATAGGCATAAGGCATAGCATTCGGTGCGAAGTGCACCACACCATTCCATCTTTTATCGTCTATTTCCTCGCGATTTACCCAGCGCCACGTTGTATGCATTGATGGTGAATTCTTCAATGGACTATGCATTTTCTAGGGACTCTTTAAAGGCTGTCCAATACTCGTTTTGGTCGGCAATTAAGTTATTATGTAGGTTAAACACGAGAGGATAAGCAAGGTTCTCCGCATGGCCAAGATATGCTCCTATTCTTTGTTTCCAATCCCCTAATCCGTTGGAACCCATGTGATGAACAAAGGTAGAGTCCATAAGCGGTAAAGGGTGAATTCGCAGGAGCTTATTAAAGGGTTTATCTTCTTCAAAAAATCGGTATGGCCTGCTAATTCCTGCACGAAAACCCGAGCGATTACCATAGCCCATCGACCAATCATTTTGTATTCCAAGACTTGAAAACCTTGGGTAATCTTCATGGGGTCTACATCGCAAGTAATGCATGCGTACATGATGACAGGGTTGATTCATCAAGTCTTCAAAATACGTTATTTCTGAGGCAAGGACCTCCCTTCGCCGAGGTGACTCCCAAGAGCCCAAGGCATAGGTTGGATGAAGCCCAAAATCAACTACCTCATTCCACTGTAGCAACCACTTTGTGAAAGCCTTATTGGATGGGTCTACGTGGCGATCCATACTACTTCGCTTTCCTACTGGGATAAATATTCTAAGGCCCACTCCCTGCGCTTCAGTCCATTGATGCACTGCTTCCATGACATCATAAGGGTCCCGCTTTTGTCCCTTATAAATCGCACGTAAGGTTTGCCATCCGGGATAACGACTTGGTGATTTGATAAGGGATGCCACAACAAGTGAAAGGGGCCTTGCATACCATTGAAAAGCGAAGTCCAAATCCATAGTGACAACATGACGAGGTTGTCTAAAAACTACCTCTACGCCTTTTTTAGTTATTTGTTTTGCCAAAAAATGAATATAATCCTCTAAAAATGGACGATCTAAAAGATTGTGGGACTTAAGGAGGGAATGCTCGTAGGGATAGCGTCCGTGACCATCCCAATCTCCTGAAGTGTAGGTTTCTTCCTTCCTCGTTAAAGTGAAAAAAAGTGTCGCAAACATATCAAAGCCTAGTGCTCCTTGCATTACTTTTTTAAAACCCACAAGTCCAGCATCTGATATCAGCGGTGAGCTCATCCATTCTTCCTCAAAAAAAGACCAATCGCTCCGACCAAGACATAGGTCAGCTTGGCTATTGGGCTCTGTAGCATAGGAAATCGTAAATGCATATTTACCTGAATCCAGGTCAGACAAAGCGACATAGGACCAGCTCATACCCAACCAATCAGTAAATACTTGATGGAAGATGTAGGAGACTTCCTTACACTGTATATCGGTATGAATGCCTATCTTTTCTTGCACAACGTAAATCTAAGTCATACACTATGAAAAAAGTTATTGAAACCTCAAATGCTCCAGCACCTATTGGGCCTTACAGCCAAGCTATTTTAGCAGGAAACACCTTATTTGTAAGCGGTCAAATACCATATGACGGGGCCATGAATTATGCCGGCGACGACATTAGCGACCAAGCCCATCAAGTCATGAAAAACTTGCAGGCCGTGTTAGAAGCTGCAGGGATGAACTTTGACCATGTAGCAAAAACCAGTATTTTTCTCAAATCTATGGATGACTTTAACGCGGTCAATGCAGTCTATGGATCCTATATAGGCGAAAATGCTCCCGCACGCGAAACGGTAGAGGTTAGTAGACTTCCTAAAGATGTGAAAGTTGAAATCTCAATGATTGCCCTGCAGGGTTAAGCATCCCCATATACATCGGCCTCCATTGATCGAAGTTTTTGATAAGCATCTTCTACGGTGGATACGTGATCTACAATAAGTATCAAATGCTTTTCTGTTTGCTTCAAGCGCATAGCAGCCGGATTGGAATTAACATGTGCCATAACCTTATTAAAGGCGTCTGATGCATAAAACATAGCCTTTTGGTTGGAGGTAAAGTAACAGGTAAGCTTTCCCTTCTTCGCTATAATTCGCTCTAGCGCTAAGGTTTTACCCACCCATTTTAATCGGATGGCGTTGCACAACTCTCTAACTTCTTCGGGCACTTTTCCAAACCGATCTTGTACATCCTCTAAAAAACCCTGAAGCCCTTGATTATCCTTGAGTGTATTAAGTGAAGTGTATAATGCTAGGCGTTCAGGCACGCTGTTTACATAGTCACTGGGAATGTGCATTGGAAGGTCAGTGTCAATCTGACAATCTCTAACATATTCTCTTTTTTGGGCAATTTCTGCCTTATATAGCTCAACGAACTCAGTAGCTTTTAGCTCTTGAATGGTTTCATCTAAAATTTTATGATAGGTCTGAAAGCCTAAATCATTCATAAACCCGCTTTGCTCTCCCCCCAATAAATTACCCGCACCACGAATATCTAGATCACGCATAGCGATATTAAAACCACTTCCTATATCGGCAAATTCTTCAATGGTCTTTAAGCGCAGTCGGGCATCTTGAGAAAGCGTGGATATAGGAGGTGTAAACAGATAACAATAGGCCTTTCGGCTCGAACGCCCTACCCGTCCACGCAATTGATGTAAATCCGACAATCCAAACATGTGCGCTCCATTTATGATAATGGTATTCGCATTGGGTATATCCAGTCCCGTTTCAATGATATTGGTAGATAAGAGGACGTCATATTGACCATCAACAAAGTCTACCATTACGCGCTCAAGTGCTTGACCCTCCATTTGGCCATGACCAACAGCAATGCGAACATTACCCAACATTCGTTCAAGCATTTGCTTGATTTCCTCAATATCCTTTACTCTATTATGAACAAAAAATACTTGTCCTCCTCGATACAACTCAAACTGTATCGCATCAGTAATAACTTCTGTACTAAACGTATGAACTTCGGTATGTACGGGTTGACGGTTTTCAGGAGGAGTTCGAATCACGGACAAATCTCTTGCCCCCATAAGACTGAATTGCAGGGTTCGTGGAATCGGTGTGGCCGTCAAGGTCAATGTATCCACGTTCAGCTTAATTGTCTTAAGTTTCTCTTTGACACCAACGCCAAACTTTTGTTCCTCATCAACAATAAGAAGCCCCAGATCTTTCCATTGCACCGATTTGCCAACTAAAGAATGGGTGCCTATACAGATATCAATTTTTCCTTGAGCCAGTTTTTCATAAATCGCCTTTTTTTCGGCCGCACTGCGAAAGCGATTGACATATTCAATAGTAACTGGAAAATCGCGGAGTCGGTCAGAAAGGGTCTTATGATGTTGCGCGGCCAAAATGGTAGTGGGAACGAGAATGGCAACCTGTTTGCTATCGGTAACCGCCTTAAAGGCTGCCCGTATAGCGACTTCAGTTTTGCCAAACCCTACGTCACCGCATAATAAACGATCCATGGGCACATCGCTCTCCATATCATTTTTCACCTCTAAGGTGGTTTTTTCTTGGTCTGGGGTATCTTGATAGAAAAATGAGGCTTCCAACTCGTGCTGCAAGTATGTGTCAGGTGAAAAAGCAAATCCTTTTTGGGTTTTTCGCTGAGCGTATAATTTGATTAAGTCATAGGCAACCTGCTTAATTTTCTTTTTGGTTTTGGTTTTGGTTTTTGCCCAAGTATCTGACCCAAGTCGATGAATTTTTGGTTTCTTACCATCCTTACCTGAATACTTAGAGATTTTATGCAGCGCATTAATACTGACATAGAGCAAATCGTTGTTTTGATATACGATTCGAATCGACTCCTGCACACGACCAACAATGTCAAGTTTTTCTAATCCTGAATACACACCAATCCCATGGTCGATATGAACAACATAGTCCCCCGGCTTCCATTCTTTGAGTGTTTTCATTAGTTGCGCGCGACTGCTGCTTCGATTTTTTCGAATGCTTGCCTTATGGTAGCGACTAAAGATCTGATGGTCAGTGTATACAAGAATTTTGTTTTGACGGTCTACAAAACCGCCATGAAAGTCCAAATTGAGGGGGTGCATGGTGATGTTGGCCTCGACATCTTGTAATATCCCTTGTACCCGGTTGTAGTGCTTGGCATGTTCTGTGGCCAAAATGAGTTCGTAACCAGCCTCCTTTTTAGCCTGTAGATCTTCTATAAGTAAGTCTACATTTCGATTGAACACGGGTTGGGGGTCAATGCCAAATTCGAAAACTGCCATAGCCTTGGAATAAATCTTATTGCCCCACTCAATAAGCTGAATGTCTTCAAAGTATCCTTTGATGCGCGGAGAGATTTCAAAACGCTTTTGAGGATGGACGCGTATACTATCCTCTTTGTCGAAACCCTCCTCATCGAAATCAAGTTTTTCGTAGCATGCAATGGCTTTTGCCATCCCCTCATCCACGGTCTCCAAACACATCGCAATATCATTAATCCAAAATGTGGTATTACTTGGAATAGCCTGGAAAAGCGGGACTTGCTCCTCAACTGTGAAGTTTTGTTGGCCATTAGGCAAAATGGAGATCCGAAGAACCTTCTTTTCTGACCGCTGACTCACAGGATCAAAAAGTCGAATGCTCTCTACCTCATTATCAAATACTTCTATTCGATAAGGGTTAGCGTTTGCAAAGGAGTAAATATCAATAATGTCACCGCGAATTGAAAATTGACCAGGCTCGTAGACAAAATCTACCCGCTCAAAATTGTAGGTGACAAGCAACTCTAACATGAAATCAATGTCGAAGGTCTCTCCTACCTCAACATCAAGTCGTGTTTCTTTGAGTACTGATTTTTTGACTACCCGCTCGAGCAGGGCATCCGGATACGAAATAATCAGCATAGACTGAATGGCATTACTCGTCAACTGAGTGATGACCTCTGTGCGCATTTGGATATTTCCCGAATCCGATTGGTGAATTTGACCTAATTGCTTAAAGGATGATGGAAAGCTGTAGATCTCTTTTTTAGGGAGCACAAACTGCAAATCCTGCATTAAAAATGCCGCCTCTTCCCGATCTCGGCAGAGGATGATATGATTTCCTTTATGCACCTGATATAATGCTGCAATGATGAGGGATAAAGAAGAGCCGTGCACGTCGTTAAGATGGATTGCACGCCCCTTGGCTCCCTCGGTTAAATGGGAAACCACATCTTGCAGCATGGGTGACTGCTGATATTGTTGTATCAATTCCTCTCTTTGCACGCCGATCGGTCTTTACAGTGTATACTTAATAGCCATTGGCTGAAGCATCCACAGAAATGAAGTGGATAAAATTCACCGCGTAAATATATTGGGAACCTACATTTATAGTAAGAATTATGTCAGAAAATCCCGCGCCCAATACCTCTATGTCCGATTCGAAAGTAAGCGGGTTATATAAAGATTGGTTTTTAGACTACGCAAGCTATGTGATTTTAGAGCGAGCAGTGCCTGCGCTTAAGGATGGGACGAAGCCCGTTCAACGCAGGATACTTCATGCAATGAAAACTATGGATGATGGACGCTACCACAAGGTCGCTAACATCATAGGTCAAACCATGCAATACCACCCTCATGGTGATGCAGCGATTGGCGATGCCTTAGTTAATCTTGGGCAAAAGGACCTGCTGATTGATTGTCAAGGAAACTGGGGAGATGTTCGTACTGGGGACCCTGCTGCTGCACCACGATATATCGAAGCAAGATTAACCAAGTTTGCCCTTGATGTATTGTTTAACGGGAATACGACGCATTGGCAATTATCCTATGACGGAAGGAAAAAAGAACCGATTCATTTACCCGCTAAATTTCCTTTACTGCTTGCCCAAGGAGCCGATGGGATTGCAGTAGGACTTTCCACTAAAATTTTACCTCATAACTTCAATGAGCTTTGTCAAGCAGCAATTCACCATCTAAAAGGTCGCTCTTTTAAGCTTGTTCCAGACTTTGCCACCGGTGGACTTATGGATGCTAGCGACTACCAAGCAGGGAAAAGAGGCGGGCGGATCAAGGTTAGAGCACGTATTGGGGTTAAAGACAAAAAAACATTGCGCATACGAGAAATTCCCTATGGGACAACTACTCAAGCCATCATTGACTCCATTATCAAAGCCAATGATAAGGGCAAAATTCGTATTAAAAAGGTTGTAGATAATACCGCCAAAGAAGTAGATATAGAAATTGAGTTGCCAACAGGAGTAAGTCCTGATGTAACTATAGATGCTCTCTATGCCTTTACCAATTGTGAGGTTTCACTAGCACCAAATGCCTGCATCATTTATGAGGACAAACCTCACTTTCTTTCAGTTCATGACATCTTAAAACTCAATACAGAGGAAACCAAAAACCTCTTGCAATGGGAATTGGAAATTGAAAAGGAACAACTGGAGCAAAAATGGCATTTGGCCTCTTTGGAAAAGATTTTTATTGAGCAGAGAATCTATAGAGATATTGAGGAGTGTGAAACATGGGAGGCTGTAATAGCGGCTATAGATCAGGGAATGCATAAACACGTATCAACCCCTTCTCGAATCAATAAGAGCCCATCGGCCTTCAGCCTTATGCGGGATATCACCGAAGAAGATATTCTTAAGCTGACAGAAATCAAAATCAAACGGATTTCGAGATTTGATAGCTTCAAGGCAGATGAAATCATCCAAAGCTTAGAAGAGAAATTGGCAGAAGTCAAAAATCACCTAGCCCACCTCACCGACTACACCATAGCTCACTTTGAACGCATCAAAAAGACCTACGGAGGTAAAAAAGTTCGTCAAACTGAATTGCAGAGCTTCGAAGCGATTAAGATTAAACATGTTGCTGCCAATAACGTAAAACTCTATGCCAATCTAAAAGAAGGGTTCGTAGGTATGGGACTAAAAAAAGACACCTTCATTACAGATTGCTCAGACATTGATGATGTAATCGCATTTAAAAAGGATGGCAGCATGATTATTTCTCGAATTGGGGATAAAAAGTTTGTAGGCAAAGACATCTTGTATGTGGCGGTATGGAAGAAAAATGAAGATCGGCGGATTTATCATATGATATATGCCGACCTGACCACGGGCAAAAACTATGTGAAGCGCTTTGCTGTAACTTCGATGGTGCGTGACAAGGGCTACCAAATTACAAAGAGTGACAAAGCCAAAGTGCTCTATTTTGCAATGCACCCCAATGGGGAATCCGAGACCGTTCGCATCAAGCTCAGTCCGAATTGTACAGCACGTCAAAAAGAGTTTGAGTACAATTTCACCGATATCAATGTCAAAGGAAGAATGTCTTCGGGTAATGTCATCACTAAATACCCTATCCGAAAGATTGACCAAGTCTCTATTGGCCCTTCTACCTTTGGAGGAAAGGCCTTTTTCTTTGACAGCTCAACGGGCCGTATAAATGGTGAGGAGCGAGGAAAAGCCATTGGTAGTTTTGATACCTCAGACAAAGTGCTCATTATCCATCAAAATGGCTTCTACGAGACCTTTCATCCAGAGGTAAACAAAAAACTGCCCCTATCTGGTATCGCCCATATATACAAGTGGCGACCTTCGGATGTAGTAACGGCAGTCTATCTGGATGGATCAAGCAAAACAGAATATGTTAAACGCTTCCATATTGAAACAAAGACCGATGACCAATTATTCAACTTTATTGGCGAGCACGCTTCATCCAAACTCCTTTTTGTTAGCCTTCATCCCGAGCCTCAAGTAAAAATCACAGTGCTAAAGGGCAGTGCAAAAGAAAAGACAGAGGAGATCATTGCTTTAAGCAGCTTTATTGATATTAAAGGATGGAAGTCACAAGGAAATAAATTTACGAGTGACCCTAGACGAGGAAAGGTGGTTGATGTTAGTCCAGCCATAGAAAGGCCTAAAAAGGAAAAGCCCTTGCCAGAGGAGAATAAGGCGGCCGCCGAAAGGAAATCACCACAAGTCGGAGGAAACTTGACCTTAGGTTTTTAGTCGAATGCCTTCATTATGGGCTACTTTTCAATAATGCTGTGTATCTTACAGTAAAGAATTAATTCTATGAAACGCTTTTTAACTTATGTTGCCCTGATTCTTGTAGTCGGTCTTACGGTTACGAGTTGTTACTCATCTAAAAATTGTCGCGGAACCAATAAATCAATGGGCCAAGGTATCCACCGATAGTTTATAGCAGCAGTTCCCTATTCCTGACCTGGAATTTGTAACTCAAAGTCTACCCACTCCGGAGGTAAACACTGCATGCTGTCGCATATCATAAATTCGTAGTTTCCCTTTACGGAGGTAGTAATCGGTTGTTCTGATGGAAGAACAAAGGGAGATGAGATAAAAGATACTTCGTTTACAAACTTCTTTATGGGCAAATCCCAGATGGGGTCGTAGCCATCTGACCCAAACGCACTTTGCTCACTAAATGTCACCTGCGGCACATTCGATACATTTATCGACGTCGGAATAGGGCCTGTGCCCTGCTGATATTGGCTGTAGATTGCCCACCCAGGAGCTAGTTCTACATGAAAAGTGATTTGTAGGCTATCGGCAATGGCATATTCAATGATAGGTGACCAGTTGATTAAGTCTTTATGCGCCTCAGCTTGTGGTTTTAAAGATTGGCCATATAGCATGTTCGTACCTATGCAAAGA
>TARA_B100000963_G_scaffold361869_1_pt1 | contig 12046 bp, 10 predicted proteins | sample TARA_B100000963 | Tara Oceans TARA_B100000963 (sample SAMEA2622097) | marine metagenome | biome: marine biome (ENVO:00000447); feature: surface water layer (ENVO:00002042); material: "saline water (ENVO:00002010), including plankton (ENVO:xxxxxxxx)" | depth 5 m | reverse complement strand
TTGTATAATGTGTTCCTTAATTGTTTTCTCATTAATATTGTCATCAACAGCTGGTATATATTCTGTTAAACTGATTAGTAACACATAAAATATAGGAGCATGTCTTCTTAGGCAATTATAACATATTCCACAATACTCTTTAAATTTTCTGTAAAATTTTGAATTAATTCCTCCCATAGCATCAATCATTTCAGGAGTAAGTCTTATATCAGGAGAAATTGGTTTAGGATCTTTACCTAAAATATAACCAAAATCAATATGAAATAAAAATCCATCATCTGTTATCATTATATTATCAAGATGTCTATCTCCTATACCTAATAAATATGTAATTACGCAATAAACAGCACAAGAACGAGATAATCTTTCTCTAAGTTTGTTTATATCCATATCAGGATTTTTTTCAAGTATATAGTTCTGTATTGAAAATTTTAAAACTTCTCTTATATGATAAAGTGTCGTAGAATTAGGAACAAATTCTATATAGCCATATTCATTAGATATAGGAAGTATATTATAGTTAGTAATAAACATATCTAATCCTTCTTCTTTTTTCAAAAAATAATCCATTAATTTGATAATTTTCATTACGATTTCTTCCTTTCTGATATCTTCTTTTTTTAACATAATGTTGAATATTTTATTATTATCATATTTACAGGGAAGAATAATAGGCTTTGTTTTTGAATCAATTGTTCTTATTTTTGTGATATCAATTGAGTTAAAAGATTTATCAAAGTTTATAGGTAAGTAAAATCCATTTTTTTCAAAAGTATACAGACTCAAATGATGCGATAATTTATTTACCAAATTATCTCCTGAATTATTGGCTAATTGTATAAGATTAAGTGTAAAATCATATCCATTTTGAAATAATTTATAATCATTTTTTGAAAGTCTTTTAACAAGTTTGTTTCTAAATTTATTAAAATAATTGTAGCTTTTGGGATTAGCAATACATTGAGTTATAGTCCAAAATAACTGATTACTTAATGGAACATTATTTGCAGTTTTATCTAATAAGAACTCTTCAATTTCACTACAAATAATAGTGAAGTTTTTATAAAATGATAGTAAATTTACTATGTAAGAAAGATAACACGTGAATTCTATTTCAGATATACTATCCATCTGCTTTATTAAAAATTTTATTAAAGGAGAATATGTAAATTTTTTAGATAATATGATAATTATATCCTCCGCTTGTAAAGTTTTACAACATGAACGTGTGCACATCATCTGCCAACAATTTGCTGTTGGATTTTTTTTATTAAGTATCTCAAGAATTCTATGACGTTTATCTAAATTATCATCATTATTCCAATCAATACTTAGAATGAGTTGTAACATCCACTTCGAATGACCATGTATATTTTCTATATTATTATAGAGAATTTGTTGTTCCTTTTTATTGAAAGTATGATCCGAAAAATAATATTGTATTTCTCTAAAATATGAAAAATAGTATTTTGCTATTTTATTCCATGATTTACAAACAATTGCTATATTTTTATAGTCAATAAGGTCTAGATTAAGCATATCAAAAACTTTAATAGTTTTATTTAATTCTGTTAATTCAAAAATTTTATTATAGCATTTTTTACATACTCTATCCTTGTATGTATTAAGATTAAAGTATTCTAAATATGTTTTATAATCCATAAAGTTATGTTCCTTAGGAACAGTTTTAATATTACTAGGTATTTCTATGAAATTATCAGAGCATTTATAACAAAATATTTTACCACAATTTCGACAATGATGTTTTCTAACCATAATTGAAAATTCTGACAAACAATCATTACATCTTGTTACGTTTTCATCAGGAACCCATTGATAAATTTTTCTTTCATCAACATTAATTGAGCCTTTCATAGGTAAAGGCATATAACCATTTATATCACCTTGAACAGTATTTTCTTTTATATCCTTATCTATTAACATTGATATCGACAGTTCATTAGAGCTGTTATCCATTAAATATAATGTACAATTAATTTTTAAGTTTTAATTTAATCTGTTCATTATAATTTACCTTAAATGTTGATTATGTAATCAAAAATAGTAAATTAACTTAATATTAAATAAAATTTGATAAATTATATTAAGATTAATCATTAGTAATTAATGAATGATTAAGAAAGTTTTCAATGAATCTAATGGAGATACATCAGTTTTTGTTTATATTCCTCATTTTTTAGATAGACAAAAAAGCAAAGATATACATAATTGGCTTGATAAAAAAACATATAGACAAGCACATACACATTGGAATAATTCTTCTATAAGAGAACAATTGTGGTTTCAAGAAGATGATAAATATTTCTGTGAAAAATGGAATAAACGGTTTGAAAGATGGGAATCTAATAAATATGATATAAATCTTAAAGAATTGCAAAATAATGTACAATGTGCATTAGCTAATATTGATTTAAATTTTAATAATATTCAAAGACCAACTATTAATAGTGTATTAATTAATAAATATAGAGATGAAAATGATAATATTAAACCACATAGAGATACTGAACTTACATTTGGAAAAACCCCTACTATTATTGGATTATCTATAGGTGAAACTAGAAAATTAAAAGTTAGAAGACTAATTTATGATGAGGATAATCCACATTTATTTGTTTATGATGATACTAATATTGATAAAAATTTTGATATTGGTCTTGAAAATGGGTCATTATTCATTATGGCGGGTTCTTCTCAAAAATACTTTAGTCATGAAATTCCTAAAGAAAATTTTCCATGCAAGGAAAGATATAGTCTAACATTTAGGGAAGTTATTTAATAAATTTATAATATTTTTTAAATAACTTAGTGTGACTATTGTTTTTTATATTGATATAATTATAGTTTATAATAATATATGGAATTTAAGTTTAATATAGGAGACAGTGTAATATATAAAAAAGATAATGAAGTTGATAAATTAGCAACAATTTTTAAAAAAAGGTCTAATAAAGATTCACCTAAATATTTAATTTACATTATGAGTGATAAAACTGCGGAAGATATGGTAGATGAAACACTATTAACAAGCACAAGTATCGAAAAGATAGTAGATAGTTTTTGGGATAAATTTGTATATACAGGTGACAATTTACAAGCTTCTAATTACATAATAGATAACATTTTGAAAAACATAAATAATGCTCAAAATATAAGTTGGGGTCCTAACGAAGATAATACCCTTTACACACTTAATATTAAAGATATTAGAGCTTGGCTTAAGCCAGTTACAGTAGAATAAATATACATAAATATTTATATTATTTTTATGTAGATTTACGATTCATTTCCTTCTTTTTTTGTTTAGCTACTATATTCCAATCATATACATAATCAAGTTCATATCTTTGATTTTTAAATAATACAATAAATAAATTTCTTAAAAGGTCATAATCAGGTTTTTGTAAAAATCTTAAAACTCTACAATATTTCATATACAAATAAAATTCTTTGGGAATTCCATCACATAATTTATGTAAAGAAGTCGTATTTTTAGTATTAAATATATTTTCTGAACGTTTACTTTTTGTAGAACCTCTTAAACCTTGCCATGGTAATCGGCCTTTTAAAAAAAATATTAACATATATCCTATTGATTCCAAGTCATCACGGCGACTTTGTTCAATGCCTTTATGATTTCTAATTGACGAATATCTAAATGAACCAGTAAAATTTCTATCGGTTTTATATTCAATATGATTACTACTATCATCAAGATATGATTTAGATAAACCGAAATCTATCAAAAAAATTCTACTTTTCTTTTTTCCAGTTCCTATTAAAAAATTATCGGGTTTAATATCTCTGTGAATAAATCCTATATTATGTAGTTCTTCAATTCGATTTAAAACTTGTATTCCTATCATCAGAACAGTCTTAATACTAAACCTATTGTTAGAAAATTCAAATAAATCTTCTAGTGAAGGTCCTAAATAATCCATTATACAAATATTATTGTTAGGTTTTTCAATATAATCGTATAATTTAGGAAATCCTAGAGTATTATTTTTCTGAAGTTGTTTATAAATATGATATTCATGAACTAATCTAGAATGTTTATCTTTGTTTTCAATTTTTATAGCAACTATATTACCTGATTTAGTATGTTTAGCTTTATATACAGTTCCAAAAGCTCCTGTTCCCAGTTTTTTTATATATTCATACCCATCCAAGTCTATCATGATTTAATTATATAGTAACTTTTTTTTAAATAAAAATCTATAACTTATTAATCTTCATCACTAACAATCATACAAACATCTGATTGATTTTTACTACTTTCATTAGAGCCTTTATTAGGTTTATCATCTTCATCATCACTTTGAATTAAACATTCCACATCTTTTGGAGGTTTAACACTTATTCTTTTTTTAGGTAATAAATCATCAAATCCATTTTTTCTATGATAAATTACTTTTTCCCAAAATTCCTTAAATTTATGAACATTACTATCCCACCATTCTTGGTCTTTGTAAATTTCAGTTAAACAATAGTCAGTGCACTTCCAATAACTTAATCTTCTTACTTGTTTAGCAGAATCTTGATTAATCTCATTGCTTTTTTCTTTAAACCATGTTCTTATTTCATCTGTATTAAGTAGTTTTTCAGGGTAAATGTAACCTATATCACCTTCATCACTATCAAGTTTATGATATTCTAATATGACACCTTTTTCAAATCCTCCTTTTGTGTAAGGTGCATTTTTGTCTTCTCCTGAATCATTAATATAATCATCAATATTAGTATACTCTTGAATCTTAACTTCTAAAAAGTGAACAATATCAAGCTTACAAACCTGCATCTGTTGTTGACATTGGACCCAATAATATGGTGGAGGAATTCCTGTAATCTCTCTTTTAACAGGAGCTTTAATTTCTAACATATATCCATTAGGAGTAATTCCATCAGGAGATGCTGTTACCATAGATAATTCCTCTGTTTGATGTGGCAAACTACCAAACTCTTTAATTTCAGTATTTTTATCTCTACAATACATTTCTTGGATAATCTGCTCATATTTTACACCATGTTCACAAATTGTTTTCATTCTTTTTTGGTCATTTTCATTAACCACTCCACATTTTTTTAAAATTAATTTATTTACATTTTCATATGGATTAAGACCAAATATTGCAGCTGACTCACTTGCACCTATACTATTCTTTCGGGCAGCATACCATTCAGGACTTCTTTGTTCATGTTGAGGGATTGTTTCTATAAATTTAACTACTTCAGGCTTATCTTCGATATTAAAATAGTTATATTCTACACCATAAATTTCAGGATATTGTTTTGCAATGGTTTGTCTAATAAATCTATCGAAAATATGTTTTTTCTTATGATATCCTAGTTCAGGAAGAATATTCATTACATATTCTGTCACTTCTGAAAGCGTTGATGAATCACATTCACGATTATAATCACTAACTAATTGAGTAATATCATTAGTAAACTTCTTGATCATTAGATATTATTATAATGAAATCTTTATATTAAAAATCAAATTTTATTTACTTTTAATATAAGTTAAATTATATTTTATGACGATTATCTCCAAAATTTATTCGATGGGGGGTTTTAGTGCAGATAACTGTCACTGAACAATAACCATTTTTTTTTGATTGAGTTGATTTTTTGCGTTTAGGTGATTTTTTGCGTTTAGGGGATTTTTTGCGTTTAGGGGATTTTTTACGTTTAGGGGATTTCTTGCGTTTGGGTGATTTCTTACGCGAAGATGACTTATTAGATTTACCACCAACTTGTTCTACATTATCTTGTGAAGGAGATAATCGTTGTTCATTAGATGTATCTGCAACATTTGTATCAGAATTACCATCAGATTGTTCTAATTGCTTTCTTGAAATTTCCAGATCTGATTCTATTTCTTCTTGTGATTTTAATTCTGTTGTGCCTTCTCTTAATTTTTTTTCTTTAAGTTCTTGACGTTCCCTTAATATTTTTGCCTCATCACTATCAGGATGAAACATTCCTGGAATTGATAATAAATATTCTTCTTTTGTAATTTTTCCACTATTATCATGATCAAGTAGGTCATATTCAAGCTCAGCTTTATCACGTAATCTTTGCCATTTTCCTGATTGCAAATGATTTTTCCACCATTGATTTCTTGCTGATGCAGATCTCTTGTAAATTTGCTTTGAAGCTACTTGTCCGGCTGTTGCTACACCTGAAGCTATAAGCTTACCTCCAGGAACAATACCTAAAGCTGTTTTTGCGGCACCTTTAGTAGCCATCTTTAAAGCCATAGCCGCTTTAGGACTTTTTCGTTCAAATTCAGCAGCTTTGTTTTGTATTTGGGCCATTTTATTTCTTGCACCTTGACGTAATTTTTTTGTAATACTTGTCTTTTTAGGTTTTTCCGAATTTTCGGTATTAGGTTCAGACTCATTTGTATTTTTTTTAAATGGTAATCCTAATCCTCCTGATTGATTTACATTTCTATAATTTTGTATTATCCTTTTTCCCTGAATAGTATTAACATTAACTTTTTTCCCAGTTGATGGATTTACAATAAAATCAAACTTACTCATATAAACTATATAAATAAAATTGTTTTTCAGTATAGATTTTTATCTATCCGTAAATGTGATTGCCAAAGGAATATCTCTTTCAATAGGACCAGTATTTACGATTAATCCTTGAGGAGCGATTACTTGTCTTAGAGCAGATGTTTCACTTAATGATCTTGCCATTGGAACATCTTCATCGAGGGAATCTTCAGCAACAGCAGTCATAGGCAAAGGCCAGGGAACTAAAATGTTATTAATATCCGATATTATTCTAAAAGCTTTACCTGCTCTTTGAATAAGGTTTTTACGATATCTTCTTGAAGTTCCAAGAACAATAGGCTTCACAAGTGGTGTTCTTAATTGTTTTCCTTTTCTAATATCATAACTAATTATATCTTTTTTAGTTGTTTGATTAAAGTCTATAATATTTCCATATCCTTTTCCTATAACATGAACTCTATAACCTATTAAACTTACAAAATTAACTTCATGATCTTGTCTTAATTTATCTGAGATATTTATTTGTGCTTCTCGAACAAACTTACCTGCGGATAAAACTTTTTTGATTGCTTTACGCATTCTTTGAGTAGCAATTCTTCTTCTTTCTATTCTCGCTAATTGCTCTAAACGTTGTTGGTTAGTTTCCATCCATATTCTGTGCCTCTCTTGTTCCATTCGAGCTCTTCGTTCTCTTGCTTCTCTGGCAAGCCTATCCATTTGTCTTTGATATTCTCTTCTTTCTCTTTCTTCTCTTTCTCTTCTTCTTCTGTCCCGCTCATCTGCTTGACGAACTCTTTCGCGAGCTACACGATATTCTCTAATAAAAGTTACCATACCCTCATCCATATGACTTGTAATTCCTGTTAGGACACAAATAATTACTAATAATACCGCAAAGATTATACTTGATTGTAAACCTGCTTCAGGAATAGAATTAAGAAATGATAAAAATCCTATTAAAGATGTAGCCGCATGCGATTCAACATTTTGACTCGCAATATTTGCATATTGTCCTACACGACCTGCTGCATATGCGGCACTATGTCTTACCCTTTCTCCTATAGTAGGGGGAGGATTACATACTGTAGGGTCGTGCATTACTGCCTGAACACAAGATTGATTATTAGCAAATCTTCCTACAGGAAGTCCAGTATCTCTTTGACACATTCTTCTTTTTTGAATAGATGTTTTTTGTTGAATCTGTTCATGGGTTAATCCAGGTTCTACACATCCATACCAACCACCTCTTTGTTCTTTAGGCATTATACTAAGTATATCATCATGTTGCATTCCTAAACATTTCATAACTAATAAACTGACATTATTATTCGATGAATCTTTTTGATTTATATCAAGCAGTCTAAATTGTTCCAATATATCTTTATTATCAAGATTTAATATATTATAATGTATTTTAGCTAAATTAATGTATTGTTCTTCTGTTAAAATTCGTTGTGTATTATTTAGAATTTCATCAACAGCTACACTAAATGCTGTCTCTAGAATATCTTTAAATCTTGACAATTGAGGATTGGTAGATATTAGATTACTCAATTCTTTGCTTTTTTTCTGATTTGTCATGACATTTGTATTTCTTGTAGAACTAATTTTTTTAACTAATGCATAATTTTTTAATATTTTTTGTCCTAACCGGCTATTTATTTTTACTTTTCTTCCTGTTGTAGGATTAATAATATAATCAAAGTTATTCATATAATTTATATTAAGAATATAAAAAAATTGATATAAATATTAATTAATTATTATTAATTATCATTGATGGAACTATCCAAACTGATTAAAGAAATTAATGACTTTAATAATTCTGAGTTAGATTGTGGAAAAAATGAATATAAATCAACTAAAGAATATAGAGGAAATCAACATGATTTAGATACATATCTTAATACAATGAGATATCTTGAATATAAAAAAAATATTCGTAAAAATGTTAAACAAACTAAGGTAGTCAGTGAAGAAAACACATTTTCTGATATTGATGCTATTCAATCACATTTTGAAAAAAATCAATACAAGAGGAAATGGTCGCGATTAGATAGTTATTTAAAGACAAAAAAAATAGAAGAATATTTGAGGAAAAAAATAAGTGAAGGATGTCTTAAAGAAACGGATTATTCTAAATATATTACTATGCTGAAAAATAAACTACAAGAAAAAGAACTCAATAAAAAAAGTGAAGTGACTTATGATGAAGAAAATGGAATGATCTTAAAAATTCCCTACTTAGATAAATTATTAGATAATTAGTCACAATTTAAGAAATAATTTATTTTTTTAAACTATATGAATTTACCTAAGATATCTATAGGAACAAGAGGATTTGGAAATGAATATGGTAAAATGACATATGGAGATTGTAAGCAAATTATTGATAAAGCCCTTTTAAATAGAATAAATTACATAGATACTTCACCTATGTATGGAGAGGGTTTATCAGAAGAAATTGTAGGTAAGTGTCTATATGGAGTTTCACGAGAAAGATATATCATTAGCACTTCTGCGGGGAGGTCGAAACAAAATAGCTATTCTTACACTTATTATAATATAGCAAATTCTGTTATGAATAGTTTGAAAAAACTTGGAAGTGGATATATTGATATAGTATTCATTAATGATATTGAATATGCAGATAATTTAGATATAATTATTAATGAATCTATTCCTGCATTGTTATATTTAAGAAAACAAGGATATGTAAAATACATAGGTCTTTCAAGTATGTTTTTAGAAAAAATAGATTATGTTGTAAGTAAATGTTTTTATATAAATTACATACAAACATATTGTAATTATACTTTAATTAATGACACACTAACTCAATATGCACCTAATTGGAATAGCAGAGGAATCAAAATCATTCATGGAGGAGTTACAAGTATGGGTTTATTAACTCCACAAGGGCCTCCTATTACCACACCTGCTCCTTCAACTATTAAAGATATATGTAAAAAAATGAATGAATTTTGTCATGAAAATAGGATTAATATTGTTGAAAAATCATTCTACTTTACTCTTGGCTATCAAAGAATATCAACTATTTTACTAGGAGTAACCAGCACAAAAGAACTAGATGATTATTTTAGTTGGTTAGATAGACAGTATTGTAATAATAAAATCTATATCAAAACGCTCATTGAAATGGCAAAACCTATTAAAAATCATAGCTGGTTTTTTTAACTTTTATTATTTAAATAATTTACTAAGATTATTATTTAAAAAATAAATATTCAGTAATATATTATGGGTGCTGAACAGAGCCATGATGCTTCTTGTAGCATAGAAAAAGAAGATAATAATGCTAATAATAATGGTAAGACCTTTTTTTATGATAAATACAATTGGATCCCTTCACTTCCAGGGTTTGAGTTTGAAACATTAACAATTGAAAAATTGAAACGAAAGTTTGATTGTGAACAGGAATTAACAGGTTATATCGATTTACGAACTTCTTTTCCACAAATACAATCTATTGATAATTTACCTTTTAATCCTATTATTAGTGTGGTTTATTTACTACACTATCAATTATTGAAAAATAAATTACCTATATTTCCTCCATCAGCCGCATATATATATCATCATATTAACTTTTATAAGGATATTGTTTCACTATTTAGCTTTGAAATAATATTTAATAGTATAGCTAATTATGGATTTTGCTCAGAAAATGAATTACCTACTCGAGCAAGTAATCTTAATATAAAGCTTGATAATAAGCTTATTGAAAAGGCGTGTGCATTTAAATTTGTTGATATTTATAAGGTTGAACAAAAATTAGATGTAATACAAAGACTTTTATCTAATGATTATCCTATATTAGTAGGAATAAGTGTATACTATGATTTATCAAATGTAGACTCATACATGTGGATGCCCGATGAAAAGCTCGATAAAAAATTAGGTGGAATTACTTTTGTTCTTGTGGGATATATATCTGAAAGAAATATGTTCATAGCTGCAACCACATTTGGCAAATATTTTGGAACAAATGGATTTATATTGATTCCATTTGATTATATACTTAATCCTAAATATACTGGAGAATTATATACTCTTGATTTTAAAAAAGAAAGAGTAGAAGGCTATATTAATCAAAGAAAAGAAATGGTAAATCTTCAAAATAATCGGGAAATACAAAAAGAAAATAAAAAGCAATATCAAGAAGATTCATTTGGTAGTTTATTTAGATAGAAAATTTGATTAAAAATTATTAATTTTATATTTTTTAGAAAATTAATAATGGAATGTGTAGTAAGTGAAATATCCAGTGAAACTGACCCGTTTAATATATCTTTCAGTAGTGATATTTGGTCTCAGTTCAATAACGATACAGATGAAAATAAAAATAAAGACGACGAAGATGATTTACAAGAACAATTTGGTTGTAGTAATTGTAAAACATTTACATTGATGTATAAAGATGGACATCATATCTGCACAAATTGTGGAGTTGTTCAGCAGAAGCGTTTAAGTCATGAAGCTGAATATAGATTTTATGGAGATAGTGATAATAAAAGTTCAAATCCAGAACGTGTAGGTCTTCCTACTAATTATATGTTACCTGAATCCTCACTAGGAACACTAATTAAACAAAGAACATATGATAATAATTCTATTAAAAGAATGGTTCAATATAACTCATGGCATCAAATGCCCTATAAAGAAAGAAGTCTTTATAAAATTTGTTGCAGAATTGCTAATAGGAGTAAGATGCACGGATTACCTACTATTATTATTGAAAGAGCCAAAGAATTTTATAATACAATAAGAGATGTTAATATATCTAGAGGTGACAATAGAGATGGTATTATTGCAGCATGTGTATATTTTGCTTGCAGAGATGAAAATGTGCCAAGAAGCACAAAAGAAATTGCTGGATATTTCGACATTAAATTGCAAGATATGACAAGAGGTATCAAGAAATTTAGAGAAAACTGGAGATTAGCCAACCCTAATAATAAAGACAATATATTTAAATCAGAATCTTCTAATCCTATTGATTTTATTGAAAGATATTGTTCTAATCTTCCTATCGATACAAATATAAAACATATTTCCGAATTTATTGCAATTAAAGCCATTTTTAGTAATTTAGTTGATGACAATACTTCGCCTTCGATTGCCGCAGGTTCAATTTTCTTAGCTTGCACAATCACAAAACAAAATATTAATAAAAAACAGGTAGCAGAAGCATGTAAAACTTCTGAAGTTACAATATCAAAATGCTTTAAAAAATTAAATAGTAAACGCCTTGACCTTCTTCCCAAACAGGTAAAATTAGATTATAATGTGAAATAAAATATCATTAATTATTAAATTATATTTTATTTTTTTACCAGCAATGTGGCTCTGATGGAAAATAACCTAAGCACTTTGTATGACCAAGACTATTACAAATCTTACATGGACCACTATAAGTATGAGGGTCATCTCCATTTAGCTCATCAGGAAGAGGAAGATGAACAAAGTCCTTG
>TARA_B100000963_G_scaffold361404_1_pt1 | contig 12057 bp, 10 predicted proteins | sample TARA_B100000963 | Tara Oceans TARA_B100000963 (sample SAMEA2622097) | marine metagenome | biome: marine biome (ENVO:00000447); feature: surface water layer (ENVO:00002042); material: "saline water (ENVO:00002010), including plankton (ENVO:xxxxxxxx)" | depth 5 m | reverse complement strand
GACTGTATTCATATACAGTATAGCAACAATTTAGCAGAACATAGCCTAAAGAGTACATTAACCAACACACTGAAATGCAGGCTAAACAAGCTTTTCAGGATATACCGGCACAAAGACCGGTATGACGGAATAAACCCGTCATACCCGCGTGCTCTTGGCGGGGATCTCTTTGCATGATATTGTTGATTGAGCATTGCTTAGTATGGCAAAAACTACTTTCATGAGAGTACCGTCCTATACAGTGTTTCGTAGCTCCCGCCTTAAAATTTTGCCAACCGCTGATTTTGGCAATGCATCTAAAATCGTAATTTTCTTTGGGACTTTATATGCTGTCAGGTTTTCCCGGCAATATGCTAATAGCGTCTCAGAAGTTACCTCTCCAGAGGTCGTTACATAAGCCAGCACTTCTTCGCCTGTTTTTACTGACGGTCCGCCTACTACCGCGGTTTCCATCACATTTGCGTGAGAACTCAGCACGCCTTCAATTTCATTGGGGTAAACATTAAAACCAGACACCAAAATCATGTCTTTCAATCGATCGACGATTTTATAGTTGCCATTGGCTTGTTGAAGCGCAATATCACCAGTTTTAAAAAATCCATCGTATGTAAATGCATTCGCAGTGGCCTGACGGTTTTGCCAGTATCCCATCATTACTTGCGGCCCCCGAACCAGCAACTCACCCGCCTCTCCTTGTTTAACCGGCTCGCCTTTGCCATCACGGATAGCAACCTCAGTATCCTTCACCGGAACGCCTATGGCACCAATTTCTTCCTGGCCGGGTATATTGAATAGCGCAACCGGGCTCGTTTCAGTCAGGCCATAACCTTCTGTAATGGACGAGCCCGTGACTTTGGTCCATAAATTGGCCACATCAGCTACAAGTGTTGTGCCGCCGGAAATAGTCATCTTAAGATGACTAAAATCGAGTTCTCTGAATTGTTCATGAGCCATAAGGCCCAAGAACAATGTATTTATACCCGACATCCCTGTAAAAGAATGCTCTTTGAGCTGATTGACAAACCCATCAATGTCTCTGGGATTAGGGATTAACACGTTGCAAGCCCCAATACCTAACAAATACAAGAGGTTAACGGTAAACGCATAGATATGATAAAGCGGCAACGGGCAAACGAAAAGTTCCTGCCCTTCAGTACACACAGGGCTTAGCCTATGCCGGATTTGCTCAATGTTACTCAACAGATTTAAGTGCGTCAGGCAAGCACCTTTCGCGGCTCCTGTTGTTCCTCCGGTATATTGCAACATCGCAATATCATTACCAGTTTGCCCTGTTCGGGTGGCTAGCAGGCCTGATGGAGTGGATTTGAGCACATCGTATAACCGGTAACAATCTTTCTGTGGTTCAGGCTCCTTAATTAAATCAACCGGGTCCACTGCAACGACGTCTGAAAATAAGGTGTCGTCAAGGATTTGCGACAACGCGCCAAGTAAAGGCGAAAGAATAAACAAAGCCTTTGCACCAGAGTCTTTGAACTGATGTTTCATTTCCCGTGGTGTGTAGAGAGGATTAGTGTTTACTACTACCATACCGGCCCTGAGTATCCCCATAGCAATGATCGGATACTGATTTATGTTTGGTAACTGAATAGCTATTCGATCGCCAGAATTAAATCTGGCCTGCAGCCAAACTGCTACATGCCGACTTAATCTTTCAAGTTCAGTAAACGTTAATCGGTGGCCTGCACATTGAAAGGCGACTTTGTCAGCATATCGGTCCATCGCTGATTCAACGAAGTCGCCGAGTGTTTCTATTTTATTCATATCGATTTACCACTCATTTCTATATTTACTGAAAATTGTAATAGGCGCGCAGTGACCAGGTTGCAGGAGCCGCGACGAACCCATAGATAGTGTCGGCTCCGAAAGTTCCGGAAAGCGGACTATTACCCGAATAGGTAACAAATTTTTCATCGGTGATATTTCTGCCTAACAGCTCTATTCCCCAATCATTAAACTCAATAGCGATATTCACATCCACACGACCGATGGCGTCTTGTTCGAACACAGGGTCGAGATTCTGGTGGGTATTTTGTTTCGAGGAATAGTTATAGTTCAGATTGATATGCAGCACCGAGTCTGCCGTTATATCGGTGTAGTAATCTAAATTGGTATTAGCACTAAACTCAGGGACGTACTGTCCGGTTAAACCATTGTAACTGCACAGCCCGGTCTCTTCGTTGTAACGGGCCGCCATATCCGGGTTGTCAGTATCAAACTGCTGTCGGTAATAGCAATTACCCTCTTCGTAATTGGTAAATTCATGATCCAGGTAAGCACCTGAGTAAGAGAATGTCAGGTCTTCGGTTATCGCAAAGGAACCTTCAATTTCTATCCCTTGCATTTCGGCATCGGCATTACCCACCACAAAGCCAAGGGTGCCATCAAACTGACTGACCTGCAGGCCTTTATAGTCGGTAGCAAAAGCAGTGACATTAAGTTTCGCCCGCCTGTTCCAGAAAGTACTCTTCATACCCAGCTCAAAAGCCGTAGCCTGCTCATCTTCAAATTCAAATGAGCTGACTGTATTGGCACGCGCATCAAACCCTCCGGCCTTTGAACCTTTTGACCAGCTCGCATACAGCATCACATCGTCATTCAGGTAATGCTGAATATTGATACTGGGATCAAATGCGGTTTCCGATCTTTCGCCAGTTAAGTAGTGGCCACTGGTTTGTTCGCTTTCGATAGCAAATAAGCCGTTGAGCACCAGCGGTGAAACTGGGTTAGTGGTAGGCAGACCGGTGCTGGTGTCGTTCGCATTAATCGTGCGAAAGCCTTCTTTTTCTTCTCTGGACAAACGAGCTCCTAGCGTTACCTGCGTCGCATCGGTGACTTTATAGGTCAGCTGTGCAAACGCTGACAAGGCATCGGTATCCTGGGTGAAGTCACGTCTGGCACTAATGCCCGATAAGGCTTCACCTTGCACAGCACTGCCAGTAAGCGCGAATACCGCGGTAGGAAGCACGCCAAGATCGGTTTGCCCAATCTCGGCGGTGGGCAGCACAATGGCGTCAGAAAACACCAGTTCGCTGGTTTGGTAAAATACACCAGCTTGCCAGAAGAACCGGTTGGCAGAATCCGAGGCAACTCTGAACTCCTGACTAAACTGCTTATAATCTTCATCCATTGGCACAGTAAAAATATTGGCCCCGAGGTAGTCGCAATCACAGATATCCTGAAAATCGTACTGCAATGATGAGGTTCTGGATTCGAACTCCAGCTCCCCCAACATCCCTTTTACTTCAAAGGTCAGGTTCTGCGAACTATTGAAACTGCTGTCGCCATTACTGACCCGCGAATAGTCGTGGTTGGTCTCAGGCAGCGCATTGGGTAAACCAAACCCCGCGGCCAGGGTTGCCCCAAATGGATTGCCAGGATTGCCTTCATCCTGCAGGATTTCAATCTGGCGGCCTACGGTTTCAAAATCGTTTTTCTCGTACTTGAAGTGCAGGCTCCAGTCGTTGTTAACGTTGTAGAGTAGCTTTGCCCTTATCGTCTGGTCCTTGCGGTTTGGCTCAGAACGGTTGAGGGTAACGTTGTCAATGTAGCCATCTTCCTCGTAATGTCTCACCGACAAACGGCCATACAGGTTATCACCCCAAAGCGCCCCGTTAATTACCCCTTGATATTCCCTGATCCCAAACTCCCCTACCTGAGCAAACAATCGGGCGCTGGTGTATTCCTCTACCGAAGCAGTGGTAAAATTGAGCGCTCCACCAATGGCATTTTTACCAAACAAAATACTTTGAGGGCCGCGCAACACCTCCGCTCTTTCCATATCAAAAAATGGCGCCCGGCTGAGTTGTTGGCGAGCATAAGAAACGCCGTCCACAAACTGAACAACGGACTGCTCAAACCCCTGATTGTTACCAGAACCAATACCACGGATGAATAACTGAGTACTGAGCCCCGATTCTGCGAGATTAAGGTTTGGCACATACAATTGCAGATCTTCGATTTTATCAATGGATGCACGCTCCAATTGAGCAGCGCCGAAGGCCTGCACAGAAATGGGCACGTCCTGAATATTTTGCACCCTGCGTTGTGAAGTGACTTCGATTAACTCAACCTGAGGCGTGTCACTAGCCTCCACATTTCGGGCGGCCTCATTCGACGGGTTTTCCTGAGACAAAGCACTCACTGATACTCCATACAGAGCTATCGATATTACTGTTGCTAAACGGCATAATTTCATAGCGAACTCTCCACAACACAGTTGTTTTTTAATGTTTATGTGTATTCCAAATGCGTATAGGGAGCCCACCATCAACACACGCCAGGCCCCCCATTCACACAACGGTAACATTTGAATAACATTCACACTGTGTTATAAGTGGCCATTCTTAATGTGGAAAACGGACAACATCGATCAATTCAGCGTAGCCTCAGGTGGTAAAAAGATGATAAATAAGTCGTCAGATTGCGGTAAAGAAGTCCGCGTAAGTGCGCAAAAATTGCATTTTATTCAAAAGTCTCTGACTGAAATTGGCATTGAATCAGACCCCTTTTTAGAATCTCTTCTGGCAAAACTTAATCCAGCAGACGAACATAAACAAACAGTGGTGTTTCAGGATCTGTTAACGCTGTACACCAGGTTATCCAAAATCGACACCCCTGCTATCGGGCTCAGGATAGGCAGTCGCATATCCTGTGGTGATTATGGTTTGTATGGCTGCACCCTTTTATGTAAAAGGACTCTGGCGGACGCTCTGCTGTTCTCTATCAAATATCATACATTGGTTACCCGCACCACCCGCCTTTATCTTGAGCCCCCAAGAGACGGAAAGCGCATTTACGGGTGCTCAGATATTCTGTTTGCACCCGAGATAAAAAGCTTTAACCTGGAAATGCAAATTGCGATTAATTTGACACTAATTCGCGAAGTGCTCGGAACCCCGGATTTCTCTCCCGTAAGAGTAAGTTTTGAATTTAACAGACCGTCTTACTCTGAAAAACTTGAAGATTTTATTGGAAGTGAAGTGCTTTACGGGCAAGAGAATACATTTATTGAGTTATGCGAAGAAGATCTCACCAAATCCCCTTTAAAATCCAACCCTCTGGCAGTGCCGCTTTTATTACAAATGTGCGAGCAACATATACCCGACTTTGCTCACGAAGATGAAATCGTTGAGCGGGTGTATAACTGGGTATCGAAAAACATCCACAATGAGCTAAAAATAGATCGTATCGCGCAGGAATTGTTTGTTTCTGAGCGCACCTTAAGACGAAAACTCTCGGAGCAAGGCACTTCTTTCTCAACAATTTGCGCCACCGTAAAACAAAGTTTCGCCAAGCAATATATCCGTGAAACCCAACTCTCTTTTGATGATATTGCCGAATCTTTAGGGTTCAAGGATACCTCCAATTTCCGGCATGCTTTTAAGGACTGGACCGGCATGACGCCGACTGAATTCAGAAATAAAGGGTAACAACTCGGCGAGCAATTCAGATACAACAACTACGTCATCCCCGCGTGCTCTTGGCGGGGACCTCTTAGCATGATATTTCGGGAGTAATACAATTTAAGGAGGCCCCGGATAACACCTTCGGTGTTTCCGGGGTAAGAAATAGCCCAACCGGAGGTTGGGCTATTTCTTAGTATATGCTGCGATGATTACTATGGTTTGGCCGTTAACCTTGCCTTCGATATGCAATGGGTTGTTAGTCAGGCGAATATTTCGAACCGGGGTGCCACGCTTGGCTGTAAAGTTGGCGCCTTTAACGGTGAGATCTTTAATCAGGTGCACTGAGTCCCCCGCTTTGAGTACATCGCCATTGCTGTCCAGAGTAGGCTCTCTGTCATCAATTCCCGCTTTAGCCCACTCCAGCGTGTCATCGTCGAGGTACAACATATCGAGTAAATCCTGAGCCCAGGTTTCGCTTTCCAGCTGTTTTAACATTCGCCATGAAACCACCTGAACTGCCGGCACCTGAGACCACATAGCATCATTCAGACAGCGCCAGTGATTCACATCCACCTCATTCTCGTCGTTTAACTGCGGTAAACAGGTCGAACAAACTGCTATTGCGCAATTATCTGAGTCATTGGGTGATTCTGGCACCATATAAAGGCTCAGTCCTTCACTGTTGCCACATAACTCACATGCGTCATTTGCACGTTTAAATACTGCTTGTTCGTTTGCCATTGTCTCTGCCCGAAAGTAAAAAAACGCGAGTATAGCACAAGCCATGTATTTTATAATAAGCAATACACCTATTTAGCTTGAGCTATCCTTGTGCTCAACCCAAATCAATTTGGATGTATCAAACCCCAGCGCTTTTGCTTTGCCAAGTAAACTATCCAGGACTTCCTGAGGTAACTCCGGCGTTCGCGCCAGTATCCACAGATACGTTTTATCGGGGCCGGTCACCAGCGAATAGCGATAATTTTCCTTGTCGAGTTCAGCCACCACATAACTGGCATAAAAGGGACCGAAAAAAGACACTTTTAAATGCCCCGTCTGCTCATCCTCAACAAAATAGGCCTTACCCTCAGCCTCATTCCACTCGCCTTCCTCGGCGTTGTAGCCACGGTTAAGTACCCGAATACCACCGTCATCGCGCATAGAGTAGTTGGCCGTAATTTGCGAAAGGCCACGCTCGAAACTATGATCAAACCGGGCGATTTCGTACCAGGTTCCCAGATAGCGGTCGGCCTCAAAGCCCTGCACCGGTTTAACGCCTTCCGGCACCGACGTACACCCGAACACTAACCACACAGTGGAAAGGACCGTTAAAAAACGAAACATAATAATTCCTTGTAACCAAAACTGATGTCAGCCCTCAATACGAGCGTCAACTATGTTTGTATCACTTAAAGGTTTAAGATAGGGTGTTGCCAATATAAGAAAATAGAAAATCATTATGCTAAAAACACAATTTCCACATGCCTCCAAACTTATCTTCGGTTGTATGGGACTGGGCGGGAACTGGTCTCACCAACCCTACACCAAAGCCGATCTGAATCTGGCGACCCAGGCTGTTGAGCAAGCGTTATCATCGGGTATTACGGTGTTCGACCACGCCGATATTTATACCCATGGCAACGCCGAAAAGGTTTTTGCCGACGTGCTGAACAATCAGCCGGACTGGCGCGATAATATGATCATTCAGTCTAAATGCGGGATCCGCTTTGAAGACAATCAGGGGCCAAAGCGCTACGACTTTTCACCAGAGTGGATCTCAGCTTCGGTGGAAGGCATTCTGAGCAGACTCAATATAGAACATCTTGATGTGTTATTGCTACACCGCCCGGATCCACTGGCCGATTTACCCGAGGTGGCCGAGTGCCTCACACGATTACATCAGGAAGGTAAATTTGGCTACCTGGGCGTGTCTAATATGCACTGGTATCAGATTGATGCACTTAATAAGCTGTTGCCATTTCCGGTGATTGCTAATCAGCTGGAAATGAGTCTCGGTTACCGTGACTGGGTAGAAGAAGGGATCTGCACCAATAGCCCGCATAATAGCCAGAACGGTTATACACCGGGCACGCTGGAATATTGTCAGCAACAGGGCGTGCAGTTACAGGCCTGGGCACCATTGGCACAGGGCAAGTATTCTGGCAATGGCGATGCAGACTGCCCCACCAGCAAACTGGTAAGTGAATTAGCCAGCAGTTATGGCGTGAGCAGAGAAGCGATTGTGTTGGGCTGGCTAATGCGCCACCCGGCCGGTATCCAACCGGTCATTGGTACCACTAATCCGCAGCGTATAGCGGCCTGCGCAGAAGCAGAAACACTAACCCTATCCCGTGAACACTGGTATCAGCTGTTCGAATCTGCCCGCGGTCAGGAAGTGCCATAATATGTTTAACGCTATACACCACGTAGCCATTATCTGTAACGATTACCCAACATCCAAGGCGTTTTATCAACAGGTGCTGGGGTTTCAGGTAGTGGCTGAGAATTACCGGGCTGAGCGCGATTCTTATAAATGTGACCTGGCGTTAGCCGATGGCACACAGATTGAGCTGTTCTCTTTTCCCGGTGCGCCAACCAGACCCAGTCGGCCGGAAGCCCAGGGGCTTCGACACCTGGCGTTTAAAGTCTCGGATATCGATGCTGCTATCAAACATCTGGCCGGCCATCAGGTTGAATGTGAACCGGTCAGGGTAGATCCTTACACCCAGCGCCGCTTCACTTTCTTTAACGATCCTGATGGCTTACCACTGGAACTCTACGAAATTTAACTGTCCAGTAACGCCAATGCACCAAACAGCCCGGAGCGTGTATCCAGGCCTGGTAAACAAATGATGTCTTCCAGGCTTATCCCTTCGGGCATAACAATGTAATCATTCAGTTTACCACGGGCAGCTGCAATCACTTTTTCAACCAGGCCATGTTTTTGCATCACGCCGCCGCCCAGGATGATTTTTTCAGCACTTAACGTCACCATCAGGTTATGGCACATATCCCCCAATACTTCACTGAGACCATCCCAGGCCGGATGATCATCCGCAAATGTGTCAGAAGGCTGCGACCAGATTTTGCCCAGCGCGGTACCCGAAGCTAACCCTTCAACACAGTTTTGATGAAAGGGACACACGCCCTGAATGCCAGCCGGAGGCTGCACCAGCATATGACCAATTTCCGGATGCACCAGTCCGTGCAAGGGTTTGCCGTTAAATACCACGCCGCCGCCCACACCGGTGCCAACTGTTACATATACCGCCACGTTGGAATCCTGAGCCGCGCCCCAGCGATATTCGCCCAGCGCCGCACCGTTAACATCGGTATCAATGGTCACTTCACACGCCAGGTGAGCAGCCAGGTGACCAGCTAAATTGGTATGACTCCAGTCTGGCTTGGGAGTTTTTGTAATGTAACCATAGGTGGCCGACGCAGGATTCAGATCCAGGGGCCCAAAACTGGCAATACCCATCTGAGTAAAAGCATGGCCGGCGTCACGCTGCTGCTGAAAAAACGCCACCGTTTTAGCTAAAGTCTCTTCGGGGGTTGTGGTTGGAATGCGAATTTCCGCCACGATATCGCGCCCGGGAGTCACTACTGCACAGTTAAATTTGGTACCGCCGGCTTCAATCACCGCGTAATAAGGATCAGTTAACGCCATCTGCTATTGCCTCAAAGTTTTGCAAGCGTTGTTCAATAAACCCACAGTATTGCTGCGGATTATCATGACATCGTTTCGGTTGAATTTATATCCGTTGAATTTTCTGCGTGTTAAGTATCAGGCCAGAGATTTTGACTGCACAACCAGAAGCCGACAATTAACAAAAATAACACAAACACAAAAACTTAATCTTTTAACTTAAATTAAGAAATTAGTAATCAAATAAAGCCCTTACCAGTAAGCCATGACTTTCGATAGATATTTACTTGTAAATTTCTTGCTAAATTAACTTAATCGTTTAAGATTAAAGCTAGCAAAGCTTAGTTTTGCTGTAAACAAATTTGTGAAACTTTTGTAAAACCACCTGAAGCAACTCAGTTGGCTGGAGAATACTGATGAATTACGCGGCATCGAGTGAACAATGCCTGAGCAGAATACTGGCTGGGTTAGACTTATCGTTTTTGTCACAGCGCGATCTCAAGCTTTTCACCAATCGTCTTAACAGCCACTTTCACGAATTGTTCACACGTTATGTGGATGTCTACGGACATCAATTCGACTGTTATTATCATTTGTCACAGTTGGTGCTGTCGCTGGCCATGGGGCTTAAAAACCGAAAAGCCGATCTCAAACGCCTGGATAGGGCCAGAAGCCACGATGACAAGCTGTGGCACCAGCAAGAGAATCAGGTAGGTATGGCTTGCTATGTAGATCTGATGGGCCCTACCCTCACCGATTTGCAGGCCAAGATCCCTTATTTTAAGTCACTCGGGCTTACTTATCTGCACCTTATGCCGCTTTATGCCTCGCCGGAAGGTGACAGCGACGGCGGATATGCCGTGTCTGACTATCGCAAAGTCAACCCGGTACTGGGCAATATGAAAGAGCTAGAGGCGCTGTCTAAAGCGTTACGGGATGCCGGGATTAATCTGGTACTGGATTTTGTGTTTAACCACACTTCCGACGAACACCGCTGGGCAAAAGCCGCCCTGACAGGCGACGAAAATTACCAGAACTATTACTACCTGTTTGATGACCGCACCATCCCCGACCAGTACGAGCAAAGCCTGCGTGAGATATTTCCGCAGGTTCGCCGTGGCAGCTTTACCTGGAACGAGACAATGCAAAAGTGGGTCTGGACGACCTTCAACAGTTTTCAGTGGGATCTTAACTACAGCAACCCGGCAGTATTTAACGCCATTACCGAAGAAATGTTGTTTCTGGCAAACATTGGTTGTGCGGCATTACGCCTGGATGCGCTGGCTTTCATCTGGAAGCAGATGGGCACCAACTGCGAAAACCAGCCAAATGCACATAAACTGATCCAGGCGTTTAACTGCTGTCTGCAAATCACAGCACCGGCGGTGGTGTTTAAGTCAGAAGCCATTGTTCACCCCGACGAAGTACTTAAATATATTCGTCAGGATGAATGCCAGCTTTCCTATAATCCACTGTTGATGGCACTTATCTGGAACAGCCTGGCTACGCGCAAGACGCGCCTGCTCACCAGCTCAATGCAAAAGAGCTTTGCCATTGAACAGGATTGCAGTTGGGTAAACTATGCACGCTGCCATGATGATATCGGCTGGACTTTTGATGACGCCGTGGCTCACCAACTGGGTATTAACCCCTACGATCATCGCTATTTCCTGAATCAGTTCTTTACCGGCCGCTTCGAGGGCTCTTATGCCGACGGCGTGCCGTTTGCAGAAAATCCGTCAAACGGTGATTGCCGGGTGTGTGGTTCACTGGCATCGTTATGCGGCCTGGAAGGGGCGTTACAGGCCAATGATCAACAGGCAATCGACACCGCTATGCGTCGCATCATGCTGGTTCACGGGGTAATTATGAGCATCGGCGGTATACCTTTGCTTTATTCCGGTGATGAAATGGGTTTGCTTAATGACTACAGTTATCGTGACGATCCGGCCAAAGCTCACGATGATCGCTGGGTAAACAGAATTGCCGTCACATCAGCACACATCGACGACATTGAAACTGCGCCGGCAGCCACTGACTCACTCGAGCGAAAAACCCAAAAAGCGATTTTTGCCGGCATTAAACAGCTGATTAATTTGCGCAAAGAACATGCTGTGTTTGGTCAGGCCCGCACCCATATTTTACAAACTGCCAACCAGCATTGCTTTGTATACTGCCGGGTAGCGGATGATGGGCAAAAACTGTTGGTTCTATGTAACTTTAGTGAGCACCCACAAACTCTTCAGAGCAACGTTCTGGAAGTATTTGATGGTGAGCCCGCAACAGACTTATTGACCAACCACCGCATCGAAAAGGCTTCAGACATACACTTAGCGCCTTACCAACAATACTGGTTACTCAGCTAACCAGAACATAAAAAGGGAGGCCTGATAAAAGAATAAAGTAAATTTCATGCCTCCTTTTCTGTTACATTCCGACGCGAATTGATCGAACCAGCCGTTTACACAGTAAAAATTACCAATTAAGTTCCCGATCCGCCGGTGACATTTTGCAGAGCTGCTATACTTAGCGCTGTGAGTTTACAGTTCACATTAATGTGCTCATTACTGAGATAATGGGGCGTCGGGTATCACTTATATACCCAGGTACAGTAAGAAGCAGGGCAACAAACTTTTGGTTGTTAAAAAAGGAATCGCTGTTTCGGTAAAACAAGGAGCAAACGGAAAATGCTTAGTCAGGCTTTTTTGGAATATCGCTGTCCTCGCTGTGGTTATATTAATGCCATAGCCAGAGAAACCGTTTTAGACATGTATAAGGAACAGTCCGATGCGTGTCAGCACTGTCAGCAGAAGCTCGAAATTATTGCTGCCAACGGGATTAATGATCAAATTAACCTTATCGTTTCAGAACAGGAAGACGGCGCGAAGTAATCATTAAAAAAAAAGGGGATGCTGTTACAGCATCCTCTTTTTGCTTTGGCTATGTTCTGCTAAATTGTTGCTATACTGTATATGAATACAG
>TARA_B100000963_G_scaffold56923_1_pt1 | contig 12066 bp, 11 predicted proteins | sample TARA_B100000963 | Tara Oceans TARA_B100000963 (sample SAMEA2622097) | marine metagenome | biome: marine biome (ENVO:00000447); feature: surface water layer (ENVO:00002042); material: "saline water (ENVO:00002010), including plankton (ENVO:xxxxxxxx)" | depth 5 m | reverse complement strand
CAAATATAGCTTTCCATTTATGTATTTTTCTCTTAGTTTATCTCCAAGAAAACCACCCCCAATTACTCCTACCATAGATCCAAATGCAGTTATCAAGCCATAGATAACACCAACGTCAGAGGCCGTCATGCCAAAATTTCTTATGTAAAAAGTAGGGCCAAAAGCACCCAAAGCATAGGTAACAAAAGTTATAAATGGAAAAGCTAATAAGCCAAGCAATAACGCCTTGCTTTTGAACATCAATTCAAAGGCAACTTTATCTCTGATTCTTAGTCCTTGAATCCAATTACATACAATATAAAAACCAATTCCAAAGGCAATCCATTGCAAGTAATCACCGGTTGTCTGAATCAACAAATAGGCGCTAGATAAAACAAAAAATAGTAAAGCAAAATTTCTTAGTAACTCTTTTTGAGTATTTTCAGCTTTTAGAAGTCCAAAAGGAGTTAACCCTACCAGCTCTCCAAAAGCTGCCCCAAGAGGATTCTCTTTTTTAGTTTCTGCTAAGCCTTCGCTTAACCCTCTGGGTGGTTCTTTTATCTGCCATGTTATTAAGGCCAATAAAATTCCTGGTAGACCAACCGCCATAAAAGCCACTTGCCAGCCTTTTAACCCAAAGGGAGCTTCAGATATTATTGGAAAAGCTTCATTCCAGTTATCTACTATCAGTCCTCCAATAAATATTCCTATTCCAGAGCCTATGTAGAGTCCACTTGCATATATTGAGATTACTGTTGCTCTTACTTTTGGAGAAAAATAGTCTGACAAAAGCGAGTAAGATGCTGGAGATGCGCTCGATTCTCCAATTCCAACACCAAATCTGTAAATTGATAATGATAAAAAGGACTTTGCAGTTCCTGATAAAAATGTCATCAGACTCCAAAAAGCCAAACCTAAACTGATTAAATTTTTTCTATTCCAAGTATCGGCTAGTTTACCCATCGGGATTCCGACCACTGAGTAAAAGACTGCAAAAGCTGTCCCGTACAAGAATCCAATATCACTGTCAGAGATGTTTAAGTCTGCTTTTAAATCTTCGGCGAGTATTGTTAAGATTTGTCTATCTATGAAATTAAAGACATAGACTATGACAAGTAAAATTAGAGCAAATTTTGCGCTACGACCACCAACTTCTGGGACAGAAGGATTATTCATTAAGCTAATTTATTAGCCTACTTTTGCAGTAGCAGAGCCAGTTATTACGATAGCTCCGTCTTGATTTTTTGTTTCGATAGCAATCTCAGCAAGGGTTTCACCATCCTCTTCTTTAATGTCTACTATTGTTGCAGTGCTTTCAAGAGAATCTCCAGGCCAAACTTGATTAGTAAAACGAACACCGTATTTTTTAAGGGTCCCATCGCCAACAAAGTTTGTAAGCATCTTACCTGTCATTCCCATTGATAACATTCCATGAGCAAAAACACCTGGATATCCTGCAATTTCTTTGGTGAATTTATCGTCGGAGTGAAGAGGGTTGTAGTCTCCAGATGCTCCAGCATATTGCACAATTTGCGTTCTTTTTAGATCTTCTACAATTTTTTCAGAATAGGTATCTCCTACTTTAATTTCATTTTTCTTCAACATATCCTTTTCCTAATTTTCTACAGGTTTTTCTGTAACCACACCAACAGAAGTAGCAGTGATAATGAGTTCACCATTTTGATTTCTGTATTCAGTTACGCTTTCACTAAACTTTAACTTTCCAGCTCTTTTACTTTCTTTTTCCCATGATTTTCCTGGTTTAACCTCGGCACTTATGATGTCACCTACTTTGAGAGGTTTATGGTATTCGTAATGCTGTTCAGCATGAAGACCCATAGCAGCTCCACCACCTCCAGAACCAGAACCTGATGATTTCATTCCTGTTGCCTCTTTCCCAGATCCAAACCAATTATCGCCACCAATTTTCGGCCTTAAAAAATAGTCGGGATCGTATTGAGCACTCGATTGAATGAAAGTAGGAGGAGCAATTACATTTGCATCCTTTTCTTCGTAATATTTAGGATTTGCATCTCCGATTGACCTAGCAAACATCATAATATGACTTTTTTCGATTGGCATTTTTATTTTTGACATTTTTACCTCATTCGTTAATTAATTTCCAAGCTTCATCAGCCATCATAACTGCATTTTCACCGAAAGAGTCAGCATTTTTTCCTGCCGCAGTCCCGTCTCTTACTCTCCCCATTATTCCTTGACTTATCGCCGCTAACTTAAATAAGTTAAAACCCATATATAAATTCCATTCTGGTTTTATTTGATAACCAGTTTTTTCTTCATACATTTCCAAATATTCCATTTCACAAGGAATACCTAAATCTTTACATTGTTTTTCATCCGATAAGACTGGGTTTAGCTTATATTGGATACAGTGATAACTAAAATCTGCAGCGGGATCTCCTAATGTAGAAAGCTCCCAGTCTAATATCGCGCAAATCTTAAAAGTTTTAAGGTCAATCATGACATTGCTTAAACTAAAGTCACCATGAACAAGTTTTGTGGCTTTTTCAGAAGGGAGGTTTTTTGGTAACCAATCCATAAGATTATTCATAGATTTAATTTCTCTTGTTTCCGACGCAACATATTGTTTAGACCATCTTGCAACTTGTCTTCCAACATAATTACCAGGTTTTCCAAAAGTTTCCAACCCAATACTTTTATGATCGACGCCATGTAACTTTGCGATCGTTTCATTCATAGAACGATAAATCTTTTGTCTTTCCTCATTGGATGCCTGTGGAATATGAGGCTCCCACATTACCTCTCCATCTACAAAACTCATCAGAAAGAATTCTGTTCCTATAACTGAATCGTCTTCACAATGTATATGGGCTTTTGGGACCGGAACATCAGTTTTATTCAAAGCAGCAATCACTTTGTATTCTCTATCAACTGCGTGCGCAGATTTTAAGAGCTTCCCAGGAGGTTTTCTTCTTAGGACGTAAGATTCTCTTTGAGTTTTTAAAAGGTAAGTGGGATTGGATTGACCCCCGACAAATTCTTCAATTGATTTGATTTTTCCAAAGTTTTCTATTTCGTCATCAAGATATTCTTGAAGTCTATTTTGATCAATTTCATGTCTTTCAGATACGATTTTTGTTCCAGAATATTCCCCTTTAAATTTACTATCCATGCTTTTCTCACAAAAAGTAAATATACATCAATTTAAAGATCTGCCGCCATCAATTTTTAAGATCTGACCAGTAACATAGGAAAATTTAGTTAACCCAACTACTGCCTCAGATATATCTCTTTCTGTACCGATTCTATTAAGAGGAATTTCTCTTAGTAGTTCTTGTTCTTCAGATGAGCCATCTGAAGGCAAAAGTATTGCTCCAGGAGCAACGGCATTTACTCTCACTTCGGGAGCTAACTCACGGGCAAGAGTTTTAGTTAAATTTTCAAGTCCTGCCTTTGCCATGGAATAAATTACGTAATTTTTCATTCCCCTATTAACCATTGCATCAGATATATTAATTATTAATCCTTTAGATGCTGAAAGCATTTTTTTACAGTGCCTTGATAACAAAAATGGACCTCGTAAATTCGAGTTAATGAGGTCGTCCCAATCAGAGTCATTATGATTTTCTATGTCTGTTTTGAAAAAAGAAGAAGCGTTATTTACCAAGAGATCTAGTGAATTAAAATTATTATCAATCTTTCTTACGAGCTCTTCTACTTGTTCGAGGTCATTTAGATCCAAGCTAAAAATTTCACAGCTTCCTTTTCTTAATTTATTTAATTCTGATAAAAGGTCTTTAGCTTCAATTTCTGATTTATTGTAATGACATATGATGTTGTAACCATTTTCATGTAACTTTTTACATATATCTTTACCAATTCTTATTGCTCCTCCGGTGATCAATGCAGTTTTATAAGTCATTTTTGTTTTCCTTTATTACTTTAAGTCTCTCATAATATATTTTTTCTTTTATTTGTTCTGCGCTAAGACCAAAGGTCTTCACTTTAATTTTCTTGAGAGCATTCAATAAAAATTTCCAATTTTTATTTTTTTTTGTAGAGATAATTTTTAACCTTTGAAGTAAATCCAAAGAATTCAATAAATTTGATCCGTTTCTAAAAGCATTCATTTGGCTAAGGCTAGATAATATTTTTTTTTCGTTAATATTTTTCTGTCTAATTAATTTAAATATTTCATTAAGTGTTTTTCTAAAATTTGAGATTTTTTTCGGTACCTTGATCTTTTTTTCAAGCATCTCTACTTCACTTGAATTAAGATTAATAATTGCCCATTTCTCAAGAATCATATTTCTCTCGTTATCCATTTTCTTTAAAAATTTCAGATTTTTTGAGTATGTTTTATCAAGTCCATCAAAATATTTAAGAGCTTCTACTTTTTTAAGAGTTGAAAAATATTTACTAGAATTTTTATAGCTAAGTGCTTTAAATGTTTCATCCCAAATTCTCTCTCCGGAAAGGAATTTGATTTCATCATTTGAAGACATCTTTTTTAAAACTTTTAAGGTATCTTTGGTAATCGAAAAATTGAAATCAGCTAATTTTGACTTAAATCTTGCGACTCTGAATAGCCTCAAAGGATCCTCCGAAAAAGCCTTTGAAACTATCTTAATCTTTCTATTTTTTAAGTCTTCAATTCCACCAAAGGGATCATATAGTTTTCCAGATTCATCTTTAGCGATAGCATTGATGGTAATATCTCTTCTCTTTAAATCTTCTTTCAGAGTAACGTCAGCTTTTGTATAAAAAGAAAATTTTTTATGACCCTTTCCTGTTTTCCTTTCCTTTCTAGCCAAAGCATATTCTTCTTTTGTTTTAGGGTGTAAGTAGACTGGAAAGTTTTTTCCTACTTGTTTAAATCCATGTTTTATCATTTCTTTATGAGACGAATTTACAACAAGCCAATCTTTTTCATCAAAAGGAATGCCTAATAACTCATCCCTTATTGCTCCGCCCACTAAGTAGATTTTCATTTTTGTTTACTTTTTATTACAAATTTTTTTTGGTCTTCTAACCTCAAGAATGTTAATTCTTTCCCCCAACAACATCCAGTATCTAAAGCTAAGATATTCGAAATACCTGTTTTACCTTGAAGAGCTGCCCAATGACCAAATACCAAAAAATCTAGGTCTTCCATTATTATGTTTTCTTTTTTAAACCAAGGATCTAAAAATGAAGGAATATTCTTTTTTTTACCCTTGAAAGAAAAATCAGGAAATCCAGTTTTGTTTATAACTCTTACTCTTGTAAAAAAATTTATAAGGCCACTAAAAGAATCTATGTCATTAAAATTTTTTTTATCTTCAAAAATTTTCTTCAAACTTTTCTTAGGGTTATTTACCAATTCCAGCTCGCAAAGCCTAGATAAAGTTTCAGCTTTTTTCAGAGTCATGTCTCTTGGAATGCCAGCATGAACCATGGCAACCTTAATCACTCTTTCTTTAGTTAGAATTTTTTTTGAGAATATGAAAGGCTGTCGCAAGAGAAAATTTGCCATTTTAAAAGCTTTTTTGTGAAGCATGAGAGATTGAAAAGTGTCTTGATCACTAAGATACTTATTATTAAAAAAACAATTCAAAAAATGCAAGTCATGATTTCCTAGGACTATATGAACTGAATTTTTAATTTTGAATACATATTCTAGGACTTTTAATGAATCTGGACCTCTATTAAGTAAATCACCTGTAATCCATAAAAAATCTCTTGAACTTTTAAATTTGATGAGCTCTAAACCTTCTTTAAACTCTTCAAAACATCCTTGTATATCTCCTACTGCGTAATTAGCCATCTTCTCTGAATAATGAAGAAATTTGAAGATAGTCTTCCAAAGATAATTCGTCAGGACGAAGATTCAAATCAAGATCTAAATTATTGATACTTTCTTTAAGTAAGACATCTTCTAGGGAATTAGAAATTTTTTTTCTTTTTTTGTTGAAAAGAGCTCTTGTAACTATTTTTAAATTTTGCAACTCTTTTAGGTCAAGTCTATTTTTTTTTGGCGAAAACCTTAGAAATAAGCTATCTACTTTAGGCATAGGATTAAAAAAATCTTTTGTCACTTCTTTTAAAATTGTTATGTCGTACAAATATTTGCAAATAACGCTAAGTTTTCCGTACGATGAAGATCTTTCATTTCCAATACATCTTAAAGCAAACTCTTTTTGAAGCATAAAATGCATATCAATTATTTTTTCATAATTTTTTTCACACCAATCTAAAATTGGACTAGAAATGTTGTAAGGAATATTTCCAACAACCCTGAATTTATTTGAAGGATAAATCTCTGAGGGATTTAATTTAAGGATGTCTCCATTGATAAAGGATTTTTTATTTTTTGGAAATCTATCTTTTAAGAAAGTTAACAAATCTCTGTCTACTTCTATTCCAAAATACGAATCACAAACGTAAATCAAGTTTTCTGTTAAATCACCTTTACCTGGACCAATTTCTAAAAATTTATCCTGAGCAGAAATATTTGTTAAATTTATTAAATCTTCTAAAAGTTTTCTATCTTGAAGGAAGTTTTGTCCAAACCTTTTTTTAGCTTTCATTTTTAAAGCAGTGAAACCGATTTTTTTAAAGCTTCTTCCATGCTAGAAAAATCTGCTTTTTCCTTACTTGCTATTTCATAAGCTGTGCCATGATCGACTGATATTCTGATAAAAGGCAATCCCAAAGTTATATTTAGTGTATTTCCAAAACCCAAAGATTTGATCACAGGCAAGCCTTGATCATGAAACATTGCTAGAAATAGGTCATACTTTTTAATATTTTTCGGTACGAATGCAGTGTCAGCAGAAATAGGTCCATGAAGGTCTTTTTTTGAGGATGCTACAAAAGGCTTAATAATTTCTTCTTCTTCGCTGCCAAGAAATCCACCTTCTCCCGCGTGAGGATTTAGGCCTAATATTCCAATTTTAGGCTTTTTAATTTTCCATATTTTAATTAAATCGTGATTAATAATATTGATCGTTTTTTCTAAATTTTCGATAGTTATTTTTTTAGGAACTTCTGACAAAGGAATATGAGTTGTAAGCAGTGCTATCTTTAATGATTTGTTCATAAGCAACATAACCACTTTCTTTACGTTACTGATGTCTGCTAAGAATTCTGTGTGGCCTGAGAACTCAAAACCTGATTTATTTATAAGCTCTTTATTTATAGGGCCAGTAACAAGACTTTGATACTTTTTACTTAAACAGCCTAAAGATCCATAAGAGAGAACATCTATAATGTAACGAGAATGATTTATTTGCGGCTTACCTAAATTTATTTCGCCATCAAGAGCAAAGTGTTTAATTTTCAAACCTTCTGATTTTGATCCTTCTTCAACAAATCTCAGGCTTAATTTAAGTTTTTTGGCAAATGATTCTAGATAATTTGCATCTCCTCCAATTATGAAATGGTCTTGAATACTTTTATTTTTTGCTAAAGCTTTTAACGTTATTTCAGGACCAATCCCTGAAGGATCTCCAGGAGAAATAAAAATCTTTTTCATATCGAAGAAATTTTAATATCAACAAATGCCTCTGCCCTTATTTCCTCTAAAGTATTCTGTAATTGTTCTTGAAATTTTCTATTAAAAAGTGCGCCATAGGCTTTATCTTTAACGATATCGTTTGTTATATTTTTTTCTCTTCTCTCTAGTACTTTAAGAATATGCCATCCAAAAGCACTTTCAAAAGGCTTGCTTATTTCATTTATTAAAGCCTCTTTCATTACTTTTTCAAAAGCCTTATCGTAGACTCCTTCTGGCGCCCAATCTAATTTTCCCCCATTCATTCTAGAACCAGGATCATCGGAGTAAACTCTTGCAAGAATAGCAAAATCTTCTTCTTTAGCTCTTTCGTAAAGTTTATTTATGAGATCTTTTGCTTGTTTTGGGCTTCTAATTTCAGAAGTTTCAATCAGAATATGCTGAACTAAAGATTGTTGTTCAATCTGAATGGTATCTCCTCTCAGATCAGTAAGTTTTATCAGATGAAAGCCAGCACCACTTTTTAAAGGATTGGATACTTCTCCCTTCTCCATGCTAACGATTTCTTTTTCGAAAAGAGAAGGAATTTCTGATCTTTTTTTCCAATATAGCCCTCCGAAACCTTCTTCATCTTTTAAATCAGAATATTTCATAATTGCTTCCTTAAAGCTTAGACCATCCTTTAGCTCATTAGCTATTTCTATAGCCTTGCTTTCGTATTCTTTTATTGTTTTTTCGTCCGAGCTGGGAGGAACCTTAATAAGAATTTGATCGATTTTAAATTCTGTTGAGATTAAATTTTCTCCTTCAGAAGAATCAATATAATTTTTTATTTCTTGCTCTGATATGACAATTTTCGGTCTGACCAATCCAGACTGAACTCTTCTTTTTACATATTCATTTTTTACAGATTCTCGAAATTCTTTGAAGGACTCTCCTTCTTTTTCTAGTTTCTCCTTAAATTCCTTTACAGTTAAACCCTCTCCATTGGCAATATCATTAAGAGTTTCATTTAACTCTTGGTCACTAATTCTCACTCCAAATTGCTCTCCCTTTTGCAATAATATTTCGTCCATAATCATTCCTTCTATAACCCTTTCAAACAAAAATTCTTTTGGAGGAATTTGAGCATTATTTAGTTTAAAGTTTGATATGGCTCTTTCCAAAGCCTTATTTACCTCGGATTCCATTATGATCCCTTCGTCTACAATGACAGCTATCCGATCAATAAAATCGATATCAGAAAAAATTATTTGGCTTATCAATGTGAAAGTTAAAATTTTTAACTTCATAAACTTCTTCTTGTTAAATAGTCTTCTTTAGCTCTTCCCAAAGATCCTAGACCCTTAAGTTCAAAAAATAATCTAAATCTATCGCTATGATAATCTTTAAAATGACTATTTTCCAAAATACTTTCCCAATCAAGTTGAAGAGAATTTATATAGGTAAATCCCAGAACCAAACCTTCATTTTCATAATCTATAGAAATTACTGAATTTACGTTATTTTCTTGCTCTAAATCGTTAATTACTTTTATTCCACCACTCCAATTTTTTGAAAAACTGAATCTCGAAGTAATCTCAAAAGAATTTATCTTTTTATTTTCTAAAGAATCTAAATCTAGATTATAAATTTTTATATTTTTTATTAAGCGATGGCTAAGGGATAAATTGAAATCTTTTTTTCTATAATGAAAAGAGTTTTTATATAAAGAATAATTTTCTTCGTCGTCAAATGAATAATAAGAGTCAAATTGAATCTTACTTTTGGCTTTATATTTAATTCTTATTGCAAGAGGCTCTGGTAATAAAATTTTTTTATCCTCAATAAATATTTTTTTTGTTCCAAAAGTAAATAATTTCTCGACTTTCACATCAATTAAATTTTGACCTCTTCTAGAAATAATTTTAGTCCCGATATTAAGATCATTTTGATTACTTACAAATAAGTCTCCAAATTCAGAATTTTCATTTAAGGAAGACATTCTCAATCCAGATTCAACATTAACTTGGTTAAAAATCTTTTTTTGATCTGAAATAGAAAAACTCAAAAAGGGTTGAATTTTCAAATTAGAATTTTCTTTTTTTTCATAAAAATTAAAAAAGTTATTAATTTTCAAAGAAGGTAGCAATTTACTCTTTTTAGAACCATCTATTTCGTTGAATAAATAATTAATTAAAAAGGATGTTTTCAAAAAGTAGTTTTTATTGAAATAAGCATAGGAAATTTTTGGTTTTAGAAATATTCTTGTTAGCTTTTGTTTATCATTATTCCTATACGAACCACCTTTTCTATAGAAAGCAAAATCTGAGTCTAGGCTAAAATTGAAATTTCTATCGTTAAAAAAGTACTTGTAATTTAAGCCAGGAAATCTCTGGTATTGGTTTACTCCCAAAGGATTAACTAGTTTAAATGAACTTATGTCTGCCTTAAGAATGTAGTTTCTTCCAAAATGAGAAATTTCTACTTTGTTAGGCAAGACAAAAGTTCTGGATAATCCGCTTACTATGCTACCTAAATCTGAGAGATAAAAAGGATCACCGGCCGAAGAGGCCTTTAAATCAAGGAAGGTTGAGCTTTTTATAGTTTGAAAATGATTAAGATTGTAAGACCATCTCAAACTATCAGACTCTAAGTTTTTATAAGAGGATTTACTGTCATTTAATGCAGAAAAGTTAAAAAAACCTTCATAACTTTTCCCCAAATATCTCAATTCATTATTTAAACCTATACCTCTCTGAGTCATTAATCTTGGCTCGACAACTAAGTCAAGATTTGTTTTGAGATTTAAATAAACTGGAATCTTTACATCTAGACCAGACCTTTCGTTAATAGAAACTTCTGGAAGCAAGATCCCTGTTTTTCTGTCGTAATTTATTGGAAAATTTGCCTTATTTATAAATGCTAAGGTTCTTCCTTGAACTATTAGCTTGCTATTTTTTGTAGAAATAAAGTCTTCACCATTTTTGAAATTAAGTTCTTTAGATTCGATCCACCAAATTTTATTTGGACAAGGACAACTCGAGAACTCTACTTTTTTTAAAATTACATTTTTTTTAAGAATTTCTACTTCATTTGCAGAACCATAGAGGTAATTATCAAGAGAAGAAAAAGTTAATTTTTTGCTCGTAAATAAATCATTCTTTTTATCAAATACTACTTTGTCAGCTTTGAATATCAGATTTTCATACTTTAATGAGACATTGCCCTCGAGCAAGAGAATTTCTTTTTTCGAATCAAAAGAAGTTTTATCTGATTCAAATTCAACATCCAAGGAGTAGGAACTTCCAAGGAAGAACAATAAAATTAAAAGAGACGAAATTTTTTTAATCAAGGTGTATATTTTAACCTTTTATAAAACTTAATTTTAGATATACAGAACATTAATTAGGTTTAAAATAAAATTAACAGGATAAATTATGACAAATTTAACAAATAAAACTTTATTTATATCGGGGGCTTCTCGAGGAATTGGGCTAGCTATTGCAAAAAGGGCCGCTAAAGATGGAGCTAATGTAATCTTAGCTGCTAAAACTGCAGAACCTCATCCTAAGCTACCTGGAACAATTTATACGGCTGCTGAAGAAATTGAGGAAGCAGGCGGAAAGGCTTTTCCTGTTTTATGTGACGTAAGATTCGAAGACCAATTAGAAGATGCAGTAAAAAAAGGAGCAGAACACTTTGGTGGAATTGATATTTGTGTCAATAATGCAAGCGCAATTCAATTGACAAATACACTTCAAACCGACATGAAAAGATATGACTTGATGAATCAAATAAACACAAGAGGAACTTTTTTAACATCAAAGAAATGTCTCCCACTTCTACTGAAAGCAGATAATCCTCATATTTTAAATCTTTCCCCTCCTTTGGACATGAATCCTAAATGGTTCGCAAACAGTGTCGCTTATTCAATAGCTAAATTCGGAATGAGTCTTTGCGTATTAGGAATGGCAGAAGAATTTAAAGAACAAGGCGTTGCGGTAAATGCTTTATGGCCCAGAACAGCCATTGCAACAGCAGCTGTAAAAAATATCCTTGGTGGAGATGAAACTGTAAAGGTTTCTAGAACTCCTGAAATTATGGCTGATGCGGCCTATGTAATTCTTACAAAAGATTCTAAAGAATTCACAGGTAACTTTTGTATTGATGATAATTTGCTAGCCGATAATGGAGTGAAAGATTTTTCAAAATATGCTGAAGTTCCTTTTTCTCAGTTAGCGCCAGACTTTTTTGTACCAGACGACATTCCTCCCCCTCAAGCAGCGATAGACTCCTAAAATTTTGATTCAGACAGTCGATATTTCTGCTGAATCCTTAGAGTGGATATCAAACAGCATTGGTTTATCAAACGAAGATATTTTATCTAAAGGTCAAAAACTTCGAGTAGAGTCAAGTCAAAGGACATTTTTTCGAATTCCTTTCGAAGATAAAAGCTCGATTTTGATGGTGGTTCCTGAAGGAATAGATGAAAGTATTGAGAGTTTTTACACAAAAGCAAAAATTTTTAGAAGGGCAAATGTTAATGTCCCAGCGATTTATTTTAAAAATGACTTGCTCGGTAATTTGATCGTCGAAGATTTTGGTGATGACGTTTTGCAATTTTATTT
>TARA_B100000963_G_scaffold205867_1_pt1 | contig 12072 bp, 13 predicted proteins | sample TARA_B100000963 | Tara Oceans TARA_B100000963 (sample SAMEA2622097) | marine metagenome | biome: marine biome (ENVO:00000447); feature: surface water layer (ENVO:00002042); material: "saline water (ENVO:00002010), including plankton (ENVO:xxxxxxxx)" | depth 5 m | reverse complement strand
GCGGATTATGAGTCCGTTGCTCTAACCAATTGAGCTATGGGCCCTGAATTATTTAAAATTGTAATATAAATCTACAAATTTATTCTTTATTTTAAACATTAATGATAAGTAATATTAAAAAATTTGATAAAGATTTTTTTTGGTCTTTTTTAGGTAGATTATGTGGATTCCTCGGCATATTTGTTTTAATGAGTTTGAGTGCAAGGCATTTAAATAATGTTGATTTTGCTAATTTTGTTTTAATAATGAGTATAATCCCTGGCCTTGTTACGATTTTTACATTTGGGCAAGATATTATTTCTTCAAAACTACTTCCAAAATCTAAAAATATTTATAACCACAAAAAGTTTGTTAAAAAGACTTTTGTTTTATCATCAATTATATTTTTTTTCATTTATAACATATTAGTTTTTTCAAAAATATTAGATAATTCCTTATTAACTCAGTCAATAGTTTCAATAATCTTTTTATCATCTATTTTAAGAATAGTCGCCGACTATTCAAGAGCAACAGATAATTTTAGAAATTTTATTTTTTTTAATAGCTTAAGGAGTAATGGTGGTATCTCAATGTGGGTTATCTTTTTTTGTCTATTAGCATGCCAATTTTTTTTTTACGGAACGTTATCTTTAGAACTAATTTTTTTATTTATTTCAATTTCTTGTTTAGTGTCTATCATAATTTTTTTCTTAGTTAAAAAACCAAAAATTATAGATTTTTATATCACACTGAAAGATGTATTCAATATAGATAAAGAATATAAATTTTTTTTAAAGATATCTTTTTCACTAATGATTTCAACTTTGTTAGTAATGCTTAGATTTGATCACGATATTTTGTTAGTAAATTTTTTTTCTAGTAAAAATGATGTTTCATTATATGCATCAATTATAAAAATTTCAGCATTAATCATGATACCATTATCAATATTTGAATCAATGATACCACACAAATTTGCTTTACTATATCAGGATGGGGACAACAAAGAATTAGAAAAATTTGTAAGAAGAATTAGCACTTACATGTTTTATTCTTCTTTAATTCTAATAGTGTTTATTTTTCTTTTTTCAGAAGATATTTTAAATATTATTTTTGGCGAGAATTTTTCGCAAGCACATCTTGGTTTAAAAATTTTATCTTTATCTTTTATAGCAAATATATCCCTTGGTCCTTGTGCTCCAATTTTACTAATAATTAAATACGAACGTATTAATGTTTTAATAAATTTATTTTTCTTACTTTTTTCTTTAATTCTAGGATCAATTTTAATCTCGCATTTTGGTTATCTAGGAATGGTTTTTACTTTTTCAATAACTATGACTTTAGTTCATTTGACATTTTATGTAATTACAAAGAAATTGATAAAAATTAATACACTGCCATATATTGATCTAAGAAAGGTTTTTTGATGAAAAATGTAACATACATAAATGGAAAGTTTTTATCTCAAGAAATGACAGGAGCTCAGAGATTTGCCTCCGAAATTTCAAAATATCTTGTCAAAAACTTCAATCATTATGTAGTACTTGCACCCAACAATATCATTCACCATGACTTAGCAAAGGAGCTAAATGTCAAAATTTTAAGTGGATTTAATGGTATTCTATGGGAGCAGATTACACTGCGAAATTTTTTAATAAAAGAAAAAGATACTCCTCTTTTAATAAATCTATCCTTTACAGCTCCAATCTTTTATAAAAATAATGTTATTTCAATACTTGATTTAATCTACCAGAATAAAGATTGGGTTTCATATAGATTTCATTATTATTATTCTTTTCTTGTACCAATCTTGGCAGCAAAAGCAAAGCAAATTATTACTATAAGTAACTTTTCTAAAAAAGACATTGTACAAAAGCTGAAAATTAATCCAAAAAAAATAAGTGTTATTTATTGTGGCGTATCAGACAGACTAGTACCTAATAAAGCAAAAAATAAATTTGGAAAATATGTTCTAGGTGTTTCAACTTTGAATAAAAGAAAAAACTTTCAAGGTTTAATCAATGCATTCATAAAATCAAACTTAGAAGAATACAATTTGGTAATTGTTGGTAGTAAAAATAATAAGGTCTTCCAAAAGGCTTTATATAATTTTGAAGAAGAATTTGAGAAAAGAATTATCTTTACTGGAAATGTAAGTGACTACGAACTAGCTTCACTTTTTTCAAATGCTGAGTTATTTGTATTTCCATCTTATTTTGAGGGTTTCGGTTTGCCACCTTTAGAAGCTATGTCTCTAGGATGTCCAACTGTAGTTTCTAATACATCGAGTTTGCCTGAAGTATGTGGTAATGCATCTTGTTATTTTAATCCTTCAGATGTCGATGATATATCATTAGCTATAAAAAAAGTTATTCAAAATCAAAATTATAGATCTGATTTAATTAAAAATGGCTATGAAAATATTAAAAGATTTAGTTGGGAAGATTCTTCAAATAAATTAAATGAAGTTATAAAAGCTTTTCATTTGAATTGAATTCTTTTCTATTTATAATTGATTATGATTGAATACATAAATAAAAATAACATTGAAAAATCTTTTAAAAATTTTAGAGGAGCTTTTCCTTTCGATTATTGTGTTGTAGATAATTTTTTTACAGATGAGATGGCTAATATGCTTTCTGAGGATTTCCCCGATTTCGATGACCCAATCTGGCATCAGTATGATAATCCAATTGAAATTAAAAAAGTGTCTAACCTGTGGAACATATTCCCACCAAATACCTATAAATTGTTTAGCGATTTAAATTCACCTGATTTTGTAAAATACTTATCTGAAGTTTCTGGAATATCTCCTTTATATGCTGACAATGGACTTAATGGCGGCGGTTGGCACATGCTCAATAATGGAGGAAAATTAAATCCTCATTTAGATTATTCTATGCATCCAAAGCTTCCTTACCAACGAAAAATAAACCTAATTGTATATATGAATAAAAATTGGAAAGAGGATTGGGGTGGGGAATTGGGACTGTGGAGCTCCAGCGATAATGGTAAAAAACCAAATAAGATTGAGAAAATAGTTGCTCCTATGTTTAATCGAGCAATTTTTTTTGATACAACAATGCACAGTTGGCATGGATTATATAATATTGTTAACTCTCCAAAGGATGAGTTCAGAAAAAGTATAGCAATTTATTATTTAACTAATCCACCTAAAAATGTTGATAAAAGAGGTAAAGCACTATTTGCTCCTACTGATGATCAAAAAGGAAATAAAGATATTGAAGAGTTAATTGAAAAAAGATCAAACGTAGAATCAGCTTCCGATGTTTACAAAAAGTAAACTTATCTAATTCAACCATGTTCACAAATGATAATTTATCCGTTGGAATAGTAATTCCAACACTAAATGCAGAAAAAGATATAGAAAAAAATCTGAAGTGCATTGATCAAAGTAAAAATAGAGTATTAATAATTGATTCAAAATCTTCAGATAGAACAATTGAAATTGCAAAAAACTATAATTGCTTCATTGCACTTGAAGAAAAATTTAACCATGGAAGTACCCGTGAAAGAGCTAGAAAAATTCTAAATACTGATATTGTAGTCTATTTAACTCAAGATGCATTTTTAGAAAGCCAAGAATCTATAGATTTACTTATTAAGCCAATTAAAGATGGCAAAGCATCTATTTCTTACGGTAGACAAATTGAAAGGAAAGGGTCAAGTATTTTTGAATCATTTCCTGTTAATTTTAATTATCCTGAAAAATCAAATATTAGATCAATTAGTGATATAAATAAGTATGGTGTTTATACTTTTTTTTGTTCTGACAACTTTGGTGCTTACTTAAATAGTCATTTAGATGAAATAGGAGGTTTTGAACATATACTTACGGGAGAAGACTATTTTGCTTGTTCAAAATTATTATTAGCAAATAAGAAAGTTGCATACGTTGCAGATGCTATTGTAGAACATTCACATGATTTTACTCTTCTAGAGAACTTTAGAAGATATTTTGATACTGGATATGTAAGAGGAGAAAGGCCTTACATTCAAAAATTAGTTGGACATGCAAATAGAAGAGGAGCAAAGCTGACAAAGCTTTTTTTTATAAAAATTTTAAAAGACAAGCCACATCTAATTTTTTACGCTTTCCTTGAAGTAGTATTTAAATATTTAGGTTTTAAGATTGGATTTTATGGACAAAATCTCCCTAAATATATAAAAAAAATAATGAGTAATCAGAAGTACTTTTGGTATTAAAAATAATATAGAATTTTCTATTATAATAATTTAAGTTGTCAAATGAAATTATTAGTCACGGGGGGCTTAGGATTTATTGGGAGTAATTTTATTATCCAACAGATTCAAAAGTTTAATAATTCAGTTATTAATGTTGATAAGATTACTTATGCCGGAAATAAAAATAATTTAAGCAGTATTGAGAAGCATGAAAATTATCATTTTATTAAGGGGGATATTTGTTCTAATCATTTAATAGAAAATATTTTTAATAAACATAAACCTGATTGTATTGTCAATTTTGCTGCAGAGTCACATGTAGATAGGTCAATAGACAGTCCAATGGATTTTGCACAAACTAACGTAATTGGGACTGTTAATCTTCTTATTAACTCAACAAAATATATTAAAAGCTCCAAAAAAGGAAAAGAATTCAAATTTTTACATGTATCTACTGACGAAGTTTTTGGGAGTCTTTCAGAAAACGGTTTTTTTGAAGAAAATACACCATATGACCCAAGCAGTCCATATTCTGCTTCTAAAGCTTCTTCTGACCATTTTGTAAGATCTTGGAATAGAACGTTTAACTTGCCAACACTAATAACAAATTGCTCCAACAACTACGGGCCAAGACAATTTCCTGAAAAGCTTATTCCTCTAATGATTATTAATTGCCTTAATGAAGCACCCCTTCCTGTTTATGGAAGTGGAGAAAATATACGTGATTGGCTTTATGTTAATGATCATTGTGAGGCAATATATGAGGTCTTAAAAAAAGGACATATTGGTCAAACATACAATATTGGCGGAGATAACGAAATTACCAACTTAGATATTGTTAACAAAATTTGCTCGATTATGGATGAAGAAAAACCTCTTAGCTCAGGAAAGAGTTACTCCAATTTAATTAAATTTGTTGAAGATAGGCCTGGACATGATTTTAGATATGCAATTAACGCTTCCAAGATTAAAAATGAACTGAATTGGTATCCATCAGAGAATTTTGAATCAGGGTTAAGAAAGACAATCTCATGGTATTTAAATAATGAAGAATGGATCAAAGATTTAGAAAGAAAATATAAACAATCTAGGCTGGGTCTGAGTTCATGAAAGGTATTATTCTTGCAGGAGGAAGTGGAACAAGGCTATATCCGTTAACAATTGCCACCAGTAAACAATTAATGCCAATATATGATAAGCCTATGATATACTATCCGTTATCAATATTGATGTTATTAGGTATACAAGATATTCTTATTATTTCTACAAATGAGGACATACCCAGATTTCAAAAGCTTTTAGGAAACGGAAAGAATATTGGAATGAAATTTTCATATGAAGTTCAGCATGAACCTAAGGGTCTTGCAGAAGCTTTTTTAATTGGAGAGGATTTTATTGGCAATGATTCTGTATCATTGATTTTAGGGGATAATCTATTCCATGGTAGCGGTTATTTAAAAGGTATTAGGAGTGCCATTAAAAATATTGAAGGAGGATTAATTTTTGGATATAAAGTAAAAAATCCAAAAGATTATGGAGTTGTTGAATTTGACAAATCTGAAAATAAAAACTCTTTAGTCAAAAGCCTTGAAGAAAAACCATTAAATCCAAAATCTAATTATGCTATTCCAGGATTATATTTTTATGATAATAACGTTGTAAAGTTAACAAAAGAATTAAAACCTTCGGATAGGGGAGAATTAGAGATTACAGATTTAAATAAATCTTATCTTAAAGAAAAAAGATTATCAGTTCAGATTCTTGGAAGGGGAGTAACATGGTTTGATACAGGGACTCATCGAAGCTTATTAAGTGCAAGCAATTATGTTGAGTCGCTTGAGTTACGACAAGGAATAAAAATATCATGCATTGAAGAAATTGCCTTGCATATGGGATACATAAATATGAAGCAATTAGAGGAATATATTTCACTTTATCCTAATAATGAGTATAGAAAATATTTAAAGAAATTGATAAAATGAACTTTATTAATACAGCATTAGATGGAGTTAAAATAATTGAGCCCAAAGTATTTGAAGATAGCAGAGGGTATTTTTTTGAATTTTATCATAAAAAAAAGTTTTACGATAATAATATCCATGAAGACTTTGTACAATCAAATCACAGTTTCTCAAAAAAAAATACTTTAAGAGGTCTTCATTTTCAAAATCCAAAATCTCAAGGGAAGCTTGTTAGATGTACAAGAGGTGAAATTTTAGATGTTGCAGTTGATATCAGACAGAATTCAAAAACTTTTGGACATTGGATTAGTAAAGTTTTATCATCAAAAAATTTTTTGCAGCTTTATATACCAGGCGGATTTGCACATGGATTTTTAGTTTTATCGGATTATGCTCAAGTATCATATCAATGTACTGATTTATATTATCCTGAATTTGATAAGGGAATAATCTGGAATGATTGTACTCTAAATATTGATTGGGGAATTAATAATCCAATTTTATCAGTTAAAGATTCAAATTTTCCATCCTTAAAAGATTTAAATTCAGATTTGGATTTTTAAAATAATAATAAGGATTACAAATAAATATTTAGTAAAATATTAATATCATGAAAACTGCATTAATAACTGGTATTTCTGGACAAGATGGCGCTTATTTAGCCAATTTACTCTTGAATAAAGGTTATAGAGTCATTGGTGGTGAAAGAAGAAATGCAAGTTCAACTCTATGGCGACTAAATGAATTAGGCATTCATAACGACATTGAGTTGGTTGATTTTGAACTTTCTGAGTCAACAAATATTTTAAGAGTTATAGATCAATATTCTCCAAATGAAGTTTATAATTTAGCTGCACAATCTTTTGTCGGTGCATCATTTGAACTACCTACAATGACTGCTGATATAACTGGCTTAGGTGTATCTAGATTATTAGAAGCAATAAGACATATAAATAAAGATATTAAATTCTATCAAGCTTCTTCATCTGAAATGTATGGAAAAGTTCAACAAACTCCCCAAGATGAGAATACTCCATTTTATCCTAGAAGTCCATATGGAGTAGCAAAATTATTTGGTCACTGGATTACTGTAAATTACAGAGAAGCATACGATATGTTTGCATGTTCAGGAATTTTATTTAATCACGAATCCCCATTAAGAGGACATCAATTTGTAACAAGAAAAATAACAATAGGACTATCAAAAATAAGTTTAAAAAAACAAAAATGTCTTGAGTTAGGTAATTTAGATGCTAAACGTGATTGGGGATTTGCAGGAGATTATGTCGATGGAATGTATAGAATGCTAAACCACGATAAACCTGGCGACTATGTGTTATCAACTGATGAAACTCATTCAGTAAGAGAATTTATTGAGCTTGCTTGTAAAAATTTGTCTATAAATCTTGAATGGAAAGGTTCTGGATTAAACGAGATTGGTATTAATTCTGACAATGGAGACACAATTATAAGAATTAACGAAAAATTTTATAGGCCAACAGAGGTAGATTTGTTGCTTGGTAATTCATCTAAAGCACAGAAAATTTTATCCTGGAAAAATAAAACATCATTTGAAGATTTAGTTTCAATGATGGTTGTTTCAGATTATGATAAAGTAAAAAATTCTTCATAATTAAATATTAGAAAAATATGAAAAAAATTTTGTTAACAGGGGGTGAAGGACAGTTAGCAAAAAAAGTTAGTTTCAAATTAAAAGATGACTTCAATGTTCTTTCTTTATCTAAAAAAAATCTCAATGTAACAAATAGAAAAAATATACACAGTGTTATAAAAAATTTTAGACCAGACATCATTATTAATGCAGCCGCATATACAAATGTTGATCAAAGTGAAATTAACAGCGAATTATGTTATGATGTGAATGCTCATTCGATTAATAATTTTTCAGATATTTTTAGCGGTTCATTCTTACAAATCTCTTCAGATTATATTTTTGATGGGGGGAATGGTCCTTATGATGAGTATGCAAAGCCAAATCCGTTAGGAGTTTATGGTAAATCAAAACTCCTTGCAGAAGAAATTGTTGCTAATAAATTTAATAAGCATACTATTATACGCGCAAATATACTATTTGGAGGTGGAGGTAAGGCAGATTTTTTAGATTGGGTAATATCTTCTCTTAAATCAGAAAAAACAATATACGTTGTTGATGATCAATTTAATAATCCAATATCTATTTCAGATATGTCAAAAATAATTCAAATTTTATTATTAAAACAATATTCAGGAATTTTTCATGCAGGTTCAGATCATATTTGTTCAAGATTTGACTTTGCTAAAATGATAGCAAAGACATGGAACCTTGACGCTAATCTTATAAAACCAATTAGTACTAATAAACTTAAAGAAAAATTAAGTAATTACATTGCTGAAAGACCTTTAAAGTCTGGACTATTATCCACAAGAAAAGAAATTCCAAACTTTTCATTAATTGATTCATTAAAAAAAATTAGGAATAATGAATTATAAGTTTATCATTTTTAAAGATTAATTTTATATATTTATTAGTGAAAAAATTTAATATAGGCATCGTTGGACTTGGTTATGTTGGCAAAGCTGTAGAAGCTTATTTCAAACGTTTTTTTAATTTAAATACCTATGACACTAACATTGAATCTTCATGTAGTTCATTAGAACAATTAGTAAATTTATCTGAAATAATATTTATTTGTCTACCTACTCCGATGAAAAAGAATGGATCTACAGATCTTAGTATTATTGATTCAGTGATAAAAGATATAAATAGTATTGCAAATAGATACTCAAATAAGTTGGTAGCAATTAAATCTACGATTCCAGTAGGTACAACTAACAAATTTATTAATAAATATGATAAAATTAGAATTTGTTTTAATCCAGAATTTTTAACAGAAGCAAACTATTTAGAAGATTTTAAGAATCAAAATAGAATTATCTTAGGCGGAGATAAAATTGATGATTTATTTAAGCTATATTCTGAAACTTTTACAAGTGCAGAAATAGTTAAGACTGATTGCCAAACCGCAGAGATGGTTAAATATGTTACTAATTCTTTCCTTGCCACAAAAGTCTCCTACGCTAATGAAATAGAATCTTTTTGTAGACATTTAAATATTGATTACAATAATATGATTAAGATTGCATCCTTAGATCAGCGATTAGGAAATTCTCATTGGAATGTTCCTGGCCCAGATGGTAAAAGAGGATATGGAGGGACATGCTTTCCAAAAGATATTTCATCATTAATATATCAATTTGAGCAAAATGAAATACAATCAATAATATTAAAAGCATCTTTTACCAGAAATAACAATATTGATAGAAAAGAAAAAGATTGGCAAAAATTAAAAGGAAGAGCTGTTTCTGAAGATTGAATTTAATTTTATCTTAATCCTCAATACCTAAATCTTTTTTATACTTAGGGACCCAATCTTCAATGATAATTTGTGGTTCCCATCCAAGTAAATTTTTAGCTTTTGTGTTATCAGCTAAAGTTTCTCTTGGTTCAACAACCGGATCAATATTTACAGTTTTACCTCCCATCATTTGAGCGATTTGATTAACTGACCTATTATCATTATTACCAATGTTGATTACATCTCCTTGTCCAACTTTTGTTGAAGTCATAGCTAATAGATTGGCTCTAGCAATATCTCTTACATGAGTAAAATCTCTTTTTTGGTTACCATCACCCCTTATGGTTAATGGTAAATTATCGAGTCTTTGTTTTGCAAAAACACACATTACTAAAGCATACGCTCCATCTAAGCTTTGCCTTTCGCCATAAACATTAAAGTATCTTAATGAAACAGTCTCAACATTGTAAACTTGAGAAAACATTCGACAACAAACTTCACCATAATATTTTTGCATTGCGTAGGGAGAAATCGGATCTACAGGGTCTGTTTCTTTGGAAGGAAGGCTAACAGTATTTCCATAAGCTGAAGAAGAAGCACTGTAAACTAATCGTTTAACACCAACATCTGAACAAGCTTTTAAAATATTTACAGTACTTAATGTATTATTTTTTTCAAATTTTATAGGATTATCTATCGATTCTTGAACTCTTGGAAAAGCGGCTAAATGAAAAACACCATTAACATTTTTAATTATATTTTTGATATTAGTAAAATTTTTTTCATCCGATAAGTCAATTCTATGATATAAGACATTTGAGTTACAGTTTTCTTTTTTACCGGAGGAAAAATTATCAATAACTTCTACTTCATAGCCTTCCTCAACAAGATAATCTACAAGGTTACTGCCAATAAATCCTGCTCCCCCTGTAACGACAAATTTCATACCTAAAGGTAGCCAGTAGATAATTTTATAACAATTGTAATTTTTATAGTTTTTTTAATTATCAAATCATAGTAAGATATTGCTATGTTTGACAAAATTTTTTCTATATTTGCAATAATCTTAATTTCCCCAATCATGATAATTGTATCATCAATAATTATTTTGAAAGACGGATTTCCAATTTTTTTTTCGCAGGAAAGAGTCGGAAAAAATGGTAAGATTTTCAAAATCTACAAATTTAGAACGATGATAAAAAATGCTGAAGAAATTTTGAAAAATGACAAATCATTATACCAAGAATATGTAAACAATGGCTATAAAATAGAATCTTCTAGAGATCCAAGAATTTTACCATTCGGAAAATTCCTACGTTCATCAAGCATTGATGAGCTTCCTCAATTTTTTAATGTTCTAAAAAACGATATGAATGTTGTTGGTCCGAGACCTGTAGTTAAGAAAGAAGTAGATGATTTGTATGGGGAAAATAAAGAGATTTATCTATCAATGAAGCCCGGAGTAACTGGACTATGGCAAGTAAGTGGGAGATCAAATATTAAGGACTTTGAAAGAGTTCAATTAGACATTGAATATTCAAAAACGAAAAGTATATTTTTAGATATTAAAATTATTTTAAAAACAGTAGCGGAAGTTTTAAGAAGGACTGGAGCATACTAAATTTTGTTTTCAATAAATGAACAAATAATATGTCCAATCAAAATATGCATTTCCTGAATTCTTGCAGTTTTCTTACTATTAACTTTAATTATATTTTTTGTAAGACTAGACATTTTTCCACCATTATTACCTGAAAGAGCAAAACATTTCATACCAATTTTCTTAGAAGCCTTAATTGCATTAATAATATTTTCACTATTTCCTGAAGTTGAGATTGGAATAAGTAAATCATCTTTCGAACCTATTGCTTGGATTTGCTTAGAAAAAATTTTATCAAAACTAAAGTCATTACCAATGGAAGTAATTGAAGATATATTTTCTGAAAGAGAGATCGCAGGTAATGGCTTCCTTGCTTTTTCAAATTTACCAACGAATTCTGCTACAATGTGACTAGCATCGCTAGCACTTCCTCCATTTCCACATATTAGTATTTTATTTCCAGATTTAATTGTTTCGTAAGACATGATACATATTTTTTCAATATCATTAAGTTGATTAAGTAATGTATTACTTACGTCAATATGCTCTAAAATAATTTCTTTTATCATTTAGTATCTATATTCATCTTTTTTATAAGGACCATTTACATTAACTCCAATATACTCAGCCTGCGATTTAGATAATTTAGTCAAATCTGCATCTAAATGTTTTAAATGAATTCTTGCAACTTCTTCATCTAATTTTCTTGGTAAGTCATAAATGCCTGTTGCAGGTTTATTTTTAGCTAAAAATACTTGTGCCAAAACTTGGTTTGAAAATGAAGTAGACATTACAAAGCTAGCATGTCCTGTTGCGCAACCAAGATTAACTAATCTACCTTCTGCTAACAAAAATATTTGCTTTCCATTTTTGAAAGTATATCTATCAAGCTGAGGTTTTATTTGGTCTCTTTTTGCATCTGATTTATTTAATGCATCTACTTGAATTTCATTATCAAAATGTCCAA
>TARA_B100000963_G_scaffold257145_1_pt1 | contig 12084 bp, 9 predicted proteins | sample TARA_B100000963 | Tara Oceans TARA_B100000963 (sample SAMEA2622097) | marine metagenome | biome: marine biome (ENVO:00000447); feature: surface water layer (ENVO:00002042); material: "saline water (ENVO:00002010), including plankton (ENVO:xxxxxxxx)" | depth 5 m | reverse complement strand
TGACCAATAACCAGCAAAATCAATACATATAAACGCAATTACATATATAATTAAAGAGTTTTCAATGCTATAAATCGATAGATTATCTAGTAAAAATGGATAGGAAATTACAATAACTACTAAACCCAAAACATCTTTTAGAATATTTGTCATACCAGAGCTTAGGCTTGAAAGTGTATCCATAAATGTATGAGTTTGATTTTTCTTAATGTATCCATAGATGATTTCAAGAAGAATTAAAACGAAGAAAATTGGTATTACCCACAATAAAACATTTGCATAAATCTCCATGCAGAAGCTAAAAATTAAGCTAATTTATAAAATTTAATTACTTAATACCCACTCACCTTTTTTGATAAGTGGTTCTGCCTGTTTGAATTTAACGGTTCTGGTTTCTCCAGTACTTATATTCTTGATAACTACTTTTTCATTTCTACCAATTTTTGGCATCTCCCTGACAATAGTTTCAACAATAGCAGGATTTTTTTTGCTTGCTGAGGCTCCAATATCCCTATTTCTTTGGGCAAGTTCGTCAGTATTATATACCTCGTCTTTTGATGTTTTATAACTTTTGGTATTCGAAGATTTTTTTGCTTCTTGAATTTGAGACTCGCTTTGTTGAGGTAATCCTCCTTTGAATAGAAAGGAAAGAACTTCTTTATTTAAACTATTAATCATGGATTTAAATAGCTCAAATGCTTCAAATTTGTAGATTAATAATGGATCTTTTTGTTCATGAACAGCAAGTTGAACTGATTGTTTTAGCTCATCCATCTTTCTAAGGTGAGTCTTCCAAGCCTCATCAATTAATGCTAAGGTAATATTTCGTTCAAAGTCTTCAATTAGGTTTTTCCCCTCACTTTCGTATGCTTTTTTTAGATCAGTTATCACATTTAAGGTTTTTATTCCATCGGTAAAGGGAACCACAATTCTTTCATAGGTATTACCTGGTCTTTCATAAACATTTTTAATGACTGGAAAAGCTATCGAAGCATTTGCAGAAATTTTATCAATGTATTGTTGATTGAGAACCTCAAATAGTTTATTAATAATATCATTTTCAGAATTTTCCTTAAACTCTTCAGCTTCCACTGGAGACGTTATTGAAAAATTATTAATAATTTCAAATTCAAAGTTTTTGAAATCACTGGATGCTTTATTAGTGATCACGATCTCCTCACAAGTGTCGAAAAGGATATTGGCAATATCGAGTTTAAGCCTTGAGCCACTTAGGGCATGTTTTCGCCTTTTATAGATAACCTCGCGCTGGGCATTCATAACATCGTCATATTCCAATAATCTCTTGCGAATCCCAAAATTATTTTCTTCAACCTTTTTCTGTGCACGTTCGATTGATTTTGTCATCATGGAATGCTGAATAACCTCACCTTCTTCTATCCCCATTCGATCCATAACTTTTGCGACTCGTTCTGATCCAAATAGTCGCATTAGATTATCTTCCAATGACACGTAGAATTGGGAACTTCCTGGATCTCCTTGCCTTCCAGATCTACCTCTAAGTTGCCTATCTACCCTTCGTGAGTCGTGCCTCTCAGTTCCAATTATTGCTAATCCTCCAGCATCCTTTACCTTATCGGAAAGTTTGATATCCGTTCCACGTCCAGCCATATTAGTAGCAATAGTTACGACTCCAGGTAATCCAGCCTCTGCAACTATATCAGCTTCTTTCTTATGTAACTTAGCATTGAGTACATTATGATGGACCTTATTAATTTGAAGCATTTTGCTCAGTAGCTCTGAGATTTCTACCGAGGTAGTACCAATTAGTACTGGTCTCCCAGATTTTGAGAGGGAAGTCACCTCTTCGATCACAGCATTGTATTTTTCTCTTTTAGTTTTGTAAATTAAATCTTCTCTATCCTTTCTCTCAACTGGACGATTAGTTGGAATTTCGATAACATCCAGTTTATAAATTTCCCAAAACTCTCCTGCTTCCGTTATTGCGGTTCCGGTCATGCCTGAAAGTTTTTCATACATCCTAAAGTAATTTTGCAAGGTGATTGTAGCAAATGTTTGCGTTGCTGCCTCTATTTTTACATTTTCTTTAGCCTCAATTGCCTGGTGTAGCCCATCAGAATATCTTCTTCCATCCATAATCCTTCCTGTTTGCTCATCAACTATCATAACCTTGTTTTCCATAACTACATATTCAATATCTTTTTCAAAAAGTGTGAAAGCTTTAAGTAACTGATTCATAGCATGAATTCGTTCCCCTTTGACACTAAAGTCTTTGAATAACTGATTTTTTAGCTCTGCTTCTTCTTTTGGATCAAGCTCTTTGGATTCAATTTTAGCAATCTCTCCTCCTATATCAGGTAAAATAAAAAAGTTTTTATCTTCAATATCAGAAGAAAGGGTTTCAATACCCTTATCAGTTAATTCTATCTGGTTATTTTTTTCATCAATTGTGAAAAGTAGTTCAGAATCTACTTTATACATCTCTCTATTATTGTCTTGCATATAGAAGTTTTCAGTCTTTTGGAGTAGCTGACGGACCCCCTCTAGACTTAAAAACTTAATTAAACTTTTATTTTTTGGTAATCCTCTGAAAACCCTTAGTAATAGAAGACCTCCTTCTTTAGTGTTTCCATCGCTAATTTTTTTCTTTGCCTCAGCTAATACCGAGGTTAAATACACTCGCTGTTTAGTTACTAAAGAGGAAACCTTTGGTTTTAAAAGATCAAATTCATGTCTGTCACCCTCAGGTGTTGGTCCAGAAATAATTAATGGTGTACGGGCATCATCGATGAGAACTGAATCCACCTCATCAACAATAGCAAAGTGATGTTTGGGCTGGACCAAATCATTTGGAGTATGTGCCATATTATCCCTTAAATAATCAAAACCAAATTCATTGTTTGTTCCATAAGTGATATCGGCTAGATAAGCATTTTTTCTTTCTTCACTGTTCGGTTTGTATTTATCAATACAGTCAATGCTTAGTCCATGGAACTCAAATAGTGGCCCCATCCAAGCACTGTCTCGCTTCGCTAAATAATCATTAACTGTAACAAGATGAACACCTCTACCAGTTAAAGCATTGAGATAAATAGGTAATGTAGCTACTAATGTCTTTCCCTCACCTGTTTGCATTTCTGCGATTTTTCCTTGATGTAAAACTATCCCTCCAATAAGTTGAACATCATAATGTATCATGTCCCACACAATTGGTTTTCCTGCTGCATCCCAAGAATTTGACCAATAAGCTTTATTTCCATTAAGTTTAACATATGTTTTGTTTGAAGAAAGCATTCTATCAAATTCATTAGCGGTAACCTCAATTGAGCTATTTTCAACAAATCTTCGAGCAGTCTCCTTAATTACCGCAAATGCCTCAGGTAAAATTTTTTCAAGTGTTTCAGCTGTTATTTCTCTTACTTTTAATATCAATTCATCTACCTGCTCATATAAGCTTTCTTTTTGATCAATTTCATCTGTTTGGTTAATCTCAATTCTCAACTCGTTAATTTGATCTTCAATTTCTGCAAGGTTTTTATTAAGTTGATCTTTAAATCCATGGGTTTTATTTCTCAGCTCATCATTGCTTAGTTCCTGATAGGAATGAAAGTTTTTGTTGATTTCGTCTAAAATAGGGTATATTCCGGCAAGGTCTTTTTTTGATTTATCCCCTACGAAAATTTTTAAAATTGAATTTAACAGACCCATTAGATAAATTTAAATATGAATAAAAATAAATAAATAAAACCTCTAAAGTTATTTTATTTATAGATTTTAAATATTAATATTCATCTTCATTCCAAAGATAGTCTTCCTCAGTTGGAAAATCTGGCCAAATCTCTTCTATTGATTCGTAAATATCATCTTCATCCTCCATTGACTGAAGGTTTTCAACCACTTCTAATGGTGCACCAGTTCTGATGGAGAAATCTATCAATTCATCTTTTGTAGCAGGCCAAGGAGCATCACTTAGGTAAGATGCAAGTTCTAATGTCCAATACATAGATTATAGAATTTTTGCAAAAATAAATTTTTAAGGGAATTAGACAAATAGGATTACTGTTTTTTTTTAGGAATCCATTTAATTTCACTAACATCCAGATCATAGGCTAATTTTCTTGATAGAGCAAAAAGGTAGTCTGAAAGCCTGTTTATATAAGCAACTATTGATCTTGGTACAATTTCTTTTTCTTTAAGACTAGCAATAAATCTTTCTGCTTTTCTGCATGCGCATCTAGCAACATGTATGAAAGAAATAAGTTTATGACCACCTGGAATGATAAAATTTTTAAGCTCTGGAGTACTATTGCTGATTAAATCAATTTGTTTTTCTAAAAATTTAATATTGCCTTCATCTATTGGGTCTAAAATATCCATTAAATTAGATTTTCTAGGACTAGTATCGTCAGCTAACTGCGATGCTATTGTCATTATCTCTTTTTGAATTATCAACAATGTATTTTGTGTGTTTTGATCAGTTTTAAAATTTCTAATCACACCTATCCAAACATTTAACTCATCTAAGGTACCGTAGGTTTGAATTCTGATATTATTTTTTTTAACTCTTTTTCCAGATAACAGTCCTGTTGTTCCATCATCTCCTGTTTTTGTGTATAATTTCAATTTACCCATCTTAATTTTAATTTTTATGTTACAAGAAATTTTCGTTTGTAACTGTATTTTTGTATTTACTCTAAAACAAGAATTTAATATAATATTAATGTCATTTTTCTTTTTTCCTAAGTCTACCACTTAATGCAACGAGAAAAAAAAGAATCATAATCAAATTCGACAATCTTGCAATATAATCCCCATATTTGGTGTAAAAAGTAATTTCATTTGCTGGTGAAAATTTTCCACTTAATACACCAATTTGACCGTACGTTAAATTTTTTACCAACTCTCCTTTTTCATTTATAATAGCTGAAATTCCAGTATTAGCACTTCTAACGATACTCCTTCTGTTTTCGATTGCCCTAATTCTAGAGTAACTCAGTAATTGTTTATGTCCAGCAGTATTTCCCCACCAAGCATCATTCGTTATAATAGCTAGAAAATTTGCACCCTTTCTAACATATTCTGTAACAAATGAACCGTAAATTGATTCATAACATATTATGGGTCCTACTTTTAATCCCTCGGAATTGTGTTGAAATACGGTTCTTTCTTTTTGAGTCACTCTGCTAGAAACTGTTCCCCCTAGGTCAAGAAGAAATTCACCTATTATAGGTTTAAAGAAATTTTTGTATGGCATATTTTCAACCCCAACGACTAATTTAGATTTGTGATAGAACTCATGCTTAGAGTTGTTTTGCATTTTTAATGCCGAATTATAAAAATCCACCCAAACACCTTTTCTCAGTTCATTGGCAGTTGGTGTTGCCTCTTTTTCAGACCTGTAAAGATTAAATGATTGAATTCCACTGATTAATTGTGTTTTTGGATTAAGTTGAAGAAGGGAATCTAAATCTTGATAAAGCTGACTACTTTCAAAATCATTGAGAGGTTCACCGAGTCCAGAGGCAAAGTATGTTTCAGGGGTGAAGATATATCGGGTTTTTTTTGTTATTTGTTTTGATAGCATTTCAACCATAAGATCAAAAAAATAACGATTATTCTTTTCGTATTTTTCATTGTAAGGATCAATATTAGGTTGAAGTAATAATACCTCAGTCATTGCCTCAGTCTTTAGCTCTTTTTTATATATTATCAAAGAAATTGCAATTGGAATAGCAATACTAATAAACCAAGGGCAGAGTTTTAAAATCAATTTAGAGCTTTTTAAATTTTGGTAATGATTTTTGAAGACTTCAAAAAAACCAATATTAATTATCAAAATCCAAAGTGATCCACCAAAGACTCCGGTATATTCATACCATTGAATCCAATGAATATCCTCAGAAAAAACATTTCCTAGGTTCAGCCAAGGCCATGAAAAATCCCATTGTAAGTGAAGTTTTTCAAATGAGATCCAAAGAGTTATAAGAAAAATATAAGATGTTCTCAGGGGTAGTCTTTTTTTTGACCAATTGAAAAGTAAAATTAAAATAGTGTAGAATAAAGAATTGCAAAAAACAGCAAAAAACATTCCGAAAACAGATGAATTTATAATCCACCAGGTAGTACCTATATTCCAGATAAAAAAGGAAAGAAAAGCGTATCCAAAAAGTCTTATTTTTTTTCTTTTGCTTTTATCTTTAGAGATAAAATCTTCCAAAAATAAAAGCGGTATTAGTCCAAAAAAAACAAAAAAAGACTGGCCGCTTACTGGCCATGAAATAGTCAACAAAATCCCTGAAATTAGAGATAGAATTATTAGCTTTTTGGAAAAAAACATTTAATTTATACTACTAGATTTTTTTCTTAAAAATTCAAATCTTAATTTGCTAATATATTTTAACAAACAGTTTTAACAAAACTAATGATTAAACAATCAGTACCACATTTTTTTACTTCGTTAAATTTATTGTCGGGTTGTTTTTCTATATATTTTGCTTATATATTTCAGTTTGAGACCGCTTTTATTTTTCTTTTAGCGGGGGTATTTTTTGATATTTGGGACGGTCTTTTTGCCAGATTATTTAGAGTTGAAAGTGATTTAGGAGTTCAGTTAGACTCTATGGCCGATATGGTTACTTCTGGCTTAGCACCAGGAATTATTTTGGCCCAATTGTTTGTATTGGCTGGAAACCATCCACTGGAAATTTTTATAGGTTGGCCAATTAATTCTATAGTTGAATTTATACCTTGGGTATTCATTGGATTTATATTGCCACTTGGTTCAGCCTTTAGGTTAGCAAGGTTTAATGTAACAGGATCAGGAAAATCTCACTTTATAGGATTGCCTACCCCAGCTATGGCAATGTTTTTTGGAGCAATTCCATTAATATTTGAACATCCGTATTTTATTTTTTTAAAGCCAATAGTCATATCTAATACTGGATTGATTTTGATGGCTGTTCTTTTTGTTTTTTTAATGAATTCAAATCTTATACTTTTTTCATTTAAGTCATTTTCAACAGGAACTGTCGATTTAGTTCTTCGAATATTAATCATTCTAGTAACTCCCTTTTTTATTGGTTTTTTTGGTTTGGGAGGTGTTGGTTTTGCTATTCTATTCTATTTGATTTTAAATCTTTTAAAAATCAGCATACTCAAAATTGGGAACGAACCCTAAAATTAGTAAATTATTCAACTGTTACAGATTTTGCAAGATTTCTTGGCTGGTCAACATCACATCCCCTTATAATTGCAATGTAATATGATAAAAGTTGGAGAGGAATTGTTGCCAAAATTGGTGTCAAGCATTCAGAAACATTAGGGATTTCAATTACATGATTTGCTATGTTTGCAACAGTTTTATCTCCTTCAGATACTATCGCTACTATTTTTCCATCTCTAGATTTTATTTCTTGTATATTGCTTAAAACTTTTTCATAATTTGTTTTTCTTGGGGCAACCACTATGACAGGCATATTTTTGTCAATTAATGCAATAGGTCCATGTTTCATTTCTGCAGCGGGATAACCTTCTGCATGTATGTAGGAAATTTCTTTAAGTTTTAATGCTCCCTCTAGTGCAACGGGAAAATTATATCCCCTTCCTAGATAGATACAATTTTGGGAATCTGAATAGTCTTTTGCAATTGCCTCAATTTCAGGTGCAGATTTAATAATTTGTTTTATTTTTTCAGGGATTTTTGATAATTCTTTTTGATAAGCAAGAAGCTTTTCGTGCTTAATCGTTTTTTTAAGTTCAGCAAGTTTTAAGGCAATAAGCGTAAGAATAGTTATTTGAGTTGAGAAAGCTTTAGTAGATGCTACTCCAATTTCTGGACCTGCGTGAGTGTAAATTCCAGAATGAGTTTCTCTAGAAATAGATGAACCTACAACATTACATATTCCATAAATAAATGCTCCTTTTTCTTTTGCAATTTTTATGGCTGCAAGCGTATCAGCTGTTTCGCCCGATTGAGAAATACATATAACAATGTCATCCTTTTCTATTATGGGGTCTCGATATCGAAACTCTGAGGCATATTCAACTTCTACGGGAATACGAATAAAATATTCGAGGAGATATTCGCCTACTAGACCAGCATGCCAAGAGGTCCCACATGCAACAATAATTATCCTTTTAGCATTTAAAAATTTTTCTTTGTACTCATTTAGACTATTAATCTTAATTTTTCCTTGATGTACTAATAATCTTCCTCTAAGTGTGTCACTAACCGCTTTTGGCTGCTCGTGAATCTCTTTAAGCATGAAATGCTCAAATCCACCCTTTTGAATATTATTTAAACTCCATTGAAGTTCTTCTACGTAGGGGTTAATTGCCTCATCGCTAACAATATTTTTTATATTTATTTTACCGCTTTTTGACAATACAGCCATTTCATTATCATCTAGATAAATTACTTTTCTTGTGTGATTTAAAAAAGGGGTTGCATCAGATCCAACATAAAAACTTTCATTTCCAAGACCAATCGCAAGTGGACTTCCAAGTCTCGCTACTACTAACTCACTAGGGTTAGAAATATCACATATAACAACACCATAAGCCCCTACTACTTGGTTTAAAGCAAGCTGAACGGCCTCTGATAATTTAACATTTTCTTTGACTTTAATTTCATCAATTAGATTGACTAATACCTCAGAATCAGTATCTGAATAAAATGAGTATCCCCTCTGGGAAAGTTCTTTTTTAATGGTATCGAAATTTTCAATAATTCCGTTATGAACTATGTGAAGTTTACCCGAATTTGAGATATGTGGGTGAGCATTTTTTTCATCAGGTATACCATGGGTTGCCCATCTGGTGTGACCAATACCTAAATGAGTGCTAATCTGCTGTTTAGTCTCCAGTATTTTTGAAAGAGAATCCACCTTCCCTGAAATCTTAGTCAACTGAGATTCAAAATTATTACATAGTAAAATCCCCGCACTATCATAACCCCTGTACTCCATCCTTTCTAAACCGTCTAAGATAATTGGCTTGGGATCTTTATTTCCAATGTAAGCAACTATTCCACACATATAATTACGGTCTTAATTCCATTTGCAATTCTTTACTTACAAAACCTAATTTTTCATAATAGTATAAATTATCCAATTTTGTATTAAGAATAACTTTATAGCAATCTTCATTTTTTGATAATTTGATTAATTCATTTATGAGATTAACTCCAATTTTCTTGCCTCTAAATTTTTCAAAGACGGCAACGTCCTCAATTATCCCTATCCTTCTGTTTATCTTTTGCAATAAATGAAGGGAAGCTGAGCCCATTAATTCGCCATAGTCATTTTCAGCAACTAAGCAAGTAATATTTTTATTTGAAAAAAATAATGATGAGGATGGTTTCGTATTTTCCCAGCCAAATGCCTCATTCATTAAAAGTGAAATTACTGATGAATCAGTCATTTTGGCTTTTCTTATTATCATTCAATTAGTAATGGATATGTAAGATCATTAAAAGGCTACTTTCTTTTTTCTAAGTTCAAAATTTTTACCTAAATAAACTTTTCTAACCATCTCATCTTTAGCAAGATCAAATGGGGTTCCAGCTTTAAGTATACTACCTTCGAACATCAGGTAAGTTTTGTCAGTAATGGCTAATGTTTCCTGCACATTATGGTCAGTAATAAGTATTCCGATATTTTTTTTCTTTAAATGCGCAACAATTCTTTGAATATCTTCAACTGCAACTGGGTCAACACCTGCAAAAGGCTCATCCAATAATAGGAATTTTGGATCAGTTGCTAATGCACGAGCAATTTCAGTTCTTCTTCTTTCTCCACCGGAAAGTAGATCTCCCCGACTTTTTCGAATATGCGAGAGTCCAAACTCCTCAATTAGTGATTCAGCTTTTTCTTTTTGTTCTTTTTTGGACAAACTGGTGAGTTGAAGAACACATAAAATATTTTGCTCTACACTGAGTTTTCTAAATACAGAAGCTTCTTGTGCTAGGTAACCAATTCCATTTTGTGCACGCATATACATTGGAAATTTCGTAATATCTTGACTATCAAGGAGTATTGTTCCTCCCTGGGGTTTAATTAAACCTACAATCATATAAAAAGAAGTAGTTTTACCAGCTCCGTTGGGACCAAGTAAACCAACTATTTCACCCTGTTTTACCTCAATTGAAATACCTTTTACTACCTTTCTTCCTCTATATGACTTTTCAATATTTTGAGCGCTTAAAATCATTTAAATTAGGTATTGTTTTGCATTTGTTTTTCCAAACGTCTGTGAGTAAATTTTGATATAAAGATACTCACTTCATACAATATAAGTAATGGAATACTAACAATAATCTGACTTACGATATCAGGTGGAGTAATAATTGCAGATAAACTCAAAACAATAATTAGAGCAAATTTTCGATTTTTGCTCAAAAATTTTGGAGTCACAATTCCTATTTTTGTAAGGAAATAAATTATTATGGGTAATTCAAAAATAAGTCCACTTGCTAAAACTGAAGCTCTTAGTAGACCTATATAGCTACTAAGATCAAAGTCATTGAAAACTTCACCACTAACGGTGTAGTTCCCTAAAAAATTAATTGATAATGGAGTTACTACATAGTAACCAAAAAACACACCAACAAAAAACAACAATGATGCAATTGATATAAATCCTCTTGCATTTTTTCTCTCATTGTCATGAAGCCCTGGACTTACAAACCTCCAAAATTCAAAAATAACATATGGAAAAGCGATAATAAAACCTGCCAAGATAGATGTCCATAAATGAGCTGAAAATTGTCCGGCAACCGTTCGACTTTGAATTCTGAATGGCATCTCTGTTATGCAAAAAAAATCTCCTTGACCAAAGAATCGAGATAGATTACAAAACCATTGATAGGTAGGAAAATCAATTTTTTTGGGACCAAATATTATAGTGTCAAATATGAAGTCTTTTGCTATAAAAGCAATAGAGGCTATAACTAGTATAGAAAGGCAAGACCGAATTAAGTGCCATCTCAAATCCTCTAGGTGGTCTAAAAAAGACATTTCATTGGGGTTTTTCATTAATTGTATTCTTCGTTAATAAAATAAAGAATGTGCTTCTAATTTGATGGTTTTTCGAGCAATATTAATAATGCGAGAATTTTCAATCAATTTATATTTTTTTGATTAGTTTTTTTTTTTTAAAAAACATATATTGTATAATACAAATTTAGTTTTTTTTTAAATTTAAATATTTCCTGTTGGAGAAAACCACTGATTTAAAATCATCCCTTAAAAATTTTTTTGGATTTTCTTCTTTTAAAGGTCTTCAAGAACCTGTAATTCAAAATATACTCTCAAAAAAAAACACATTTGTAGTGATGCCAACGGGTGGAGGTAAATCATTATGTTATCAATTACCTGCAATTATTTCAGAAGGTACTGCAATTGTTGTTTCACCTCTTATTGCTCTGATGAAAAATCAGGTAGATGCAATAAGGGGAATTTCCTCAAATGATGGAATAGCTCATGTTTTAAATTCCTCTTTAAGCAAAAAAGAGACCCAAATAGTTAAGGAAGATTTGTTAACTGGAATAACAAAGCTATTATATGTAGCGCCAGAATCATTGGTAAAAAAGGATTTAATTGATTTTTTTAAAAAAATTGAGATTTCCTTTTTAGCAATTGATGAGGCACATTGTATTTCGGAATGGGGTCATGATTTCAGGCCTGAATATCGAAATTTACGACAAATTATGGACAAAATCAATCTGAAAATACCTACTATAGCTTTAACTGCAACAGCAACTCCAAAAGTTCAAGATGACATAATTAAAAACCTTAAGATAAGTGATGCCAGGATATTTAAAAGTTCTTTTAATCGCCCAAATCTATACTATGAAGTGAGAACAAAGACATCAAAGGTAGATTCCGATATCATAAAATTCATTAAAAGTAGATTTGGAAAATCCGGTATTGTTTATTGTCTCTCTAGAAAAAAGGTTGAGGAACTTGCTAAGACTTTACAAGTTAATGGAATAATTGCCTTACCGTATCATGCTGGTTTAGATTCTAAAACACGGGTGAGAAATCAAGATATGTTTCTTAAAGAGAACTGTAATGTTATTGTAGCTACAATAGCTTTTGGAATGGG
>TARA_B100000963_G_scaffold133311_1_pt1 | contig 12086 bp, 10 predicted proteins | sample TARA_B100000963 | Tara Oceans TARA_B100000963 (sample SAMEA2622097) | marine metagenome | biome: marine biome (ENVO:00000447); feature: surface water layer (ENVO:00002042); material: "saline water (ENVO:00002010), including plankton (ENVO:xxxxxxxx)" | depth 5 m | reverse complement strand
CCGCGACCCCGACCTTGGCAAGGTCGTGCTCTACCAGCTGAGCTACTCTCGCTTTTCCCCCAAAATGGGGCTTACAAAAATAGAAATCTTTTCAAGAAATCCTAAAGTTTTCCATTTTGTTGATAGTAGGCTATTGTTGGGCCTATGCCTTTCTGAAATGGATAGTCATGACGATAACCTAACGCTCGGATTTTGTCATCATCACATACCCAAGCAGACTGCACCCCTTCACGAGCTTTTTCAATATCTAGCACAGAGCGTCTGCTTCGAAATCGATTCATAAAGCCTGAAACACGGCCTACGAAATAAAGCACAATATGAGGTATGGTTAGGGTTATATACTTTTTATTCAATGTCTGACTAGTGGATTCTGCTATCTCCGACCAGGAAATGGCGGCATCACTATGGGCATAATACACTCCTCTTGTGTCATCATGTTCAGCAAGGAGCATAAGTGCTTTGCACAAATCCCTGACATAGATTAGGCTCACATGCTTTTCTTGTCGCCCAACTTTTGGGAATAGCCCCTGCCCTATACTCTTAAAAAAGGCATACATTTCTGTATCTCTTGGACCATAGACAATTGGCGCTCTTAGAAGAGCAATTGGACATAAATCAGCATGTCGCTCGACATAGGACTGAGTCATGGATTCCATTTCAAACTTACTTATGCCATAAGTAGACACTGGAGATGACGGGTCAGATTCCCTATGTGGTGCCTTAAGCGAGGAGGGCGCTCCTGCTGCAATACTACTCGTTACAACAATCTTTTTGGGAGGATTCTTGCATTGTTTTACAGCATCATAGACTCCTTTTGTCAGCGCAACATTGCCCTGATAATATCCATCATAGTCTTTGGCGTTGGTTACGCCTGCAATATGAAATACATAATCACATCCTTCAAAAACTTCTGCTAATGCAGTAGGGTCTTTTAACCCGATACGGTGGTATTGTATATCAAGATGGTCAATCCAAACCGTAGAGCTTGTTGAACGAATAACTCCATGTATGTCATACCCTGATTCTAATGCAAATTCTGCAAGATGACTCCCTACAAATCCATTGATCCCAGTAATGGCAATTTTTGGCTTTGTTTTCATGTCTTGAATGTAAGGATTTACTCATTATCCACGATTCTTACTACAATCCTTAGGTTGCTAGCGATAACAATCCTTAATTTAAAGCCATAATCCAGAAGACCAAGATTATGGGAGTATTTGACAAGTGTTACAATTTCAACCGTCCCGACGACATGAAGAGTCGTGGAGTCTACCCTTACTTTAGAGAAATTCAAGACAGTGAAGGGCCTGTTGTAACCATGGAGGGAAGACCGGTCATCATGGCAGGCTCAAATAATTATCTAGGCCTTACCACCCATCCCCACGTAAAAGAGGCAGCCATAAAGGCCATCGAGAAATATGGAACAAGCTGTTCTGGATCTCGCTTTCTTACGGGCACCATTGACCTTCACAATGAGATGGAGCATCGCATTGCCAAGTTTATGGGCAAAGAAGCGGCATTGCTTTTTTCCACAGGATTTCAGGCAGGCCAGGGAGTAATCGCCCCTTTGATGGCACGTGGAGAATATATCCTCAGCGATCGCGATAACCATGCGAGTATTGTTGCAGGTAATATGCTTGCCTCTTCGATTAACATCAATGTAGTTCGTTACAAGCATAACGACTTAGAAGACATTGAGCGAAGATTAAAAGCAATTCCACTTGAAGAAAATAAGATCATTGCTACAGACGGTGTTTTCTCAACCTTCGGTACGGTAGCGCACTTAGATAAGATTACAGAACTTGCCAAGCAATACAATGCACAGATTCTTGTAGATGATGCCCATGCCTTTGGAGTAATTGGCCAAGGAGGTCGAGGAACAGCCTACAAATTTGGTGTACAAGACGATGTAGATCTTGTGGTTTGCACATTCTCCAAAACTCTCGCCAGTATTGGTGGCTTTGTCGTAGGCGAAGAGCGTGTAATCAACTATCTAAAACACAAAAGTCCAGCACTAATATTTAGTGCATCTCCAACTCCGGCCTCTGTGGCCTCAGCTATTGCAGCCCTTGATGTATTAGAGCAAGAGCCAGAACGTGTAGAAAAGCTTGCGTGGAATGCCAATTATATACGGCAAGGACTAAGAAAGTCGGGATTCAATGTAATGGATGGTGAAACGGCCATCGTACCTATTATTATTGGAGATGATGAGAAATGTTTCTCTATTTGGCGTATGCTCTATGATGAGGGCATATTTGTCAATGCCTTTGTCTCCCCTGCAACACCTCCAGGTATGGCGATGCTTAGAACAAGTTATATGGCGACACATAATGAGGAACATCTCGCTAAAATTGTTACCGTATTTGAAAAACTTGGAAAAAAACTAGGGCTGCTTGACGAGGTAAACAGAGCTCACTAAAACAACAACACTATGGCAAAACAGCGTCAGTTTCATTATGTACGTCAAGCCAATGGTAATGAGTGGTTCAAAGCCGACCAGAAACTCACCTTTGATACGCATGATTTCTTGGCCCTTGATCGCTTTAAAGAAGAATTGGTGCTTATTGCAATACAGGTTAAGCTTCTTCCGCGAATCAGCGAAGTTCTTAAAGAACTTGGTTTAGATAATAGCTTGGACTTCTTTCAGAGTGAGTGTCGAGAAGTTATATCAGTCCCCGAGAAGCATATCAATGAAAAGACAGGAAAAGGAAATCTCTCTTTTCAAATCTACTTTAAGAATGTTCCAGAATCTATGGCATCTATAAACGAAGGTGCATGTGTTGTGGTCGCCTTGCATCCGTTAGATGAGTTATCAGCCTCCGGAGGAAAGTCTTATCGTATGGCCGGCTATGTGCACGCCAACCGTTTTAATTTCCGTGATCATACAGACAACTCCATCCAAGAGGGTTATTACTACAATCTCTTAAGAATCTCATCCTACACCTCGAAAGAAGGTCGAAATATCTATCGTCAATGTGGGATGTTTTCTTCCATTTTTGCCATTTTAAGCAAAATGTGTGATCTAAATGGCATCTCTTGCACCTATGCTAACTTCGGGCGAGAGAATCGAGGTATGCAGCGCTCGATCAAAATCCTAACTGATCGTTTAAATAAAGGCTATGACCGTTACCCTGTAGATAGCTACACTCATATAAACAGGGTTTTTCGAAGACGTAGGCAGGCCAAATATCTTGTAAACATTAGCCAAGATGAAACGGCACTCAAATCTTTCTATAACGATTCAATGGCTTTACGTGAAAAGTATCTCTTTAACCAGTACCCAAGGTTTGAAGATTTCAAAAAGATGCTTGATCAAGTATTGGCGTATTCTAAGTCAAGTGGTGTTTATTCCTACATCGACAAGAATGGCGTTTCGCGTGCATCTTGTTTGGCGATGAATTGGGGAGACTATTTCGATATGACATTAGATAATCCTAAAGGCTTGTTTAAGCTCATTGCCAAATTGAAGCTTACCGATAAGATTCTTTTTCCTGTCCATAATGTAGGTGAACCTAACTACGTTAAAAAATTGTGGCAAGGCTTGGCCTATAAGTTTGAAAAGGAAGAGAAAGTTCATATCACCCTGCTGAACACAATGGATTGTGATCCCTACAAATCACTAAAGAAAAGCCCATTACATGATCCTTTCGTCTATTTTTCAATCAACAACACACAAGAAGAATACGATCGCTTTAAAAAGGCTTCAACTCTTAAAGATGGGACGTGTCCGGTCTTTATGGAGACACCCCTGCTTTGAAAATTTATAGGAATTTTTGACTTATTGACCTCTTATCAAACAAACGTTTGGTAAATTAAAGTTGATAGGTTATTTTTAGAAAAACCCTGAACCATGAAACAAGGTGGAAGCTGGCTTGCCCAGCGTATTGCTGAAGGCGATGTTTTTGTCCCAGAAGAATTTTCCGAAGAACAACAAATGATACGAGACTCGGTAATCGAATTTTGTATCAAAGAAATTCAAGAGCCCATTAAAAAGCGTGGAAGAGAATTCTCAGCCTCCAAAGACCTTCAAGAAATCATTGCCCTATTGGAAAAAGCCGGCGAATATGGTTTCTGTGGTGTATCAATTGCAGAGCATTACGGTGGAATGGATCTAGATTTTAATACGGGCGTTCTTTTTGCCGAAGCCAATGCCCAAGGGTTTTCGTTTGCCACTACTTTAGGCTGTCAAACATCTATTGGTTCTTTACCTATTGTCTTTTATGGCAACGAAGAGCAAAAGACTAAATATCTTCCAGGTATTGCATCGGGCCAACTGAAAGCGAGCTATTGTTTAACCGAACCGGGAGCGGGTTCCGATGCTAATAGCGGCAAAACCACAGCACAGCTTACTGAAGACGGTAAATCATACACTATCAATGGACAAAAAATGTGGATCACCAATGGTGGATTCGCCGACGTATTTATTGTTTTTGCTAAAATCGATAATGACAAGAACCTTTCTGCTTTTATCGTAGAAAAGAGCTACCCAGGACTTTCAATAGGAGCAGAAGAAGAAAAGCTTGGAATTAAAGGCTCTTCTACCGTTCAGGTATTTTTTAATGATTGTCTCGTACCAAAAGAAAACTTACTAGGTAAACGTGGAGGAGGATTTAAAATGGCCCTTAATATCTTAAACACAGGTCGCATGAAGCTTGCTGCTGGAGGAATAGGAGGATCTAAATTTGCTCACACCAAGGCCATTGAATATGCTAATCAACGAGTTCAGTTTCGCGAACCTATTGCCAACTTTGGTGCAATAAAGCACAAACTTGGTGAAATAGCCGTAAAAACATGGATGCATGAGTCTGCACTGTATAGAACAGGAAAGCAAATTGATATAAAAACCCAAAATCTGATAGCACAAGGACAATCTGCCTCTGAGGCTAAAATCAATGCCGTTCGAGAATATGCCATTGAAGCGGCATTACTAAAATTTACCTGTAGTGAGGTTATGGACTACTCCATTGATGAAACATTACAGATCTATGGAGGTATGGGATATGCTGTAGAAACGGGTATAGAAATGGGGTATCGCGACTCTCGTATTCTACGTATCTACGAGGGTACCAATGAAATCAACCGCATGTTATCGCAGGCTGAACTTGGTCGACGTATCGCAAAAACAAAAGAGCTTAGTTTACGACCTGCCGCTCAAATGGTTCGTAATCATATTATTAAGCGAATATTCTTTAGAGGAGCTGATGATGAAGCTACAGCGGTGTTTAACCTCAAAGTTGCCTTTCTCTATTTATCAGGTGTTGTAGGGCGATCTATGGGTAAAGAACTAGTACGAGAACAAGAGATTGTTATGAATATGGCCGATATGATGGCCGTGGCCTTTGTTGCGGAATCAGGTTGGTTGCGTTACAACAAACTCAAAAAACAACAATTGGTCAATCAAGAGACACTTGACATCCTCTTTAAAGTAAATCAAGTCTATCTCTTCAATGCCTTGACCTCAGCTCAACAATGGGGTAAAGAAATCATCTATGCCTTTACGGAAAACAACCCAAGACAACGTAAGCGAATGATGGCAAGGCTGAATGCCTTGACTACACGCTATGCCGTTAATGCCAAAAATCTGCGTCGAGATATCGCGGAATATAGCTGTGCCAAAGGAAGCTATCCATTTTAACTTAAAAACTTATACCTATGGAAAAGATTGTTCTAATTGATGGCATACGAACACCATTTATGCGTGCTGGAACAACCTACATGGATACTATGTCCTATGAACTAGGACAATTTGCCATTAAAGGATTACTCACCAAAACAGGTATAGATCCTAATATCGTAGATCAGGTTATTTTAGGTACCGTCATCTCTAATCTTAAAACATCCAACGTTGCTCGAGAAGCAGCCTTATCGGGTGGTTTACAAGAGTCGACTCCCTGTCATACGGTAACCATGGCTTGTATATCGGCCAATCGTGCCATTTCAACCGCTGTTGCAGAGATGCATGCTGGACAATACGAAGTAGCCATAGCCGGAGGAGTAGACTGTACAAGCGACACGCCAATTACCTTTCGCAAGGCAATGCAAAAGAAACTGTTTAAAGCCCAAAAGATTAAATCTATGGGGGATAGCTTAAAGTTCTTAGCGAGTTTAAAGTTTAAAGACTTTATGCCTGAACGCCCTCGGGTTGCAGAATATTCTACAAATCGTGTAATGGGTCAGGATTGCGACATTATGGCTGCACGCTTCGAGGTAAGTCGATCAGCACAAGATGAGTTTGCCGTTCGATCACATCATTTAGCGGAGAAAGCTTGGCAGGACGGCCATTTAGGAAAAGAGGTGGTGGAAATAGCCCTTGCCCCTAAATTTCACTCAGAACACAAAGACAACGGAATACGCGGAAACTCAAGCCTTGAAAAAGTAAGGAAGCTCAGACCAGCCTTTGATAAAAAATATGGCAGCCTCACCGCAGCCAATTCTAGTTTCTTAACCGATGGAGGGGCTGTATGTCTTATTATGACAGAACGCAAGGCCAAGGAACTAGGACTATCTATTAAAGCTGAAATAGTAGACTATGTATTTACCGGACAATCGCCTGAAGATGAATTGTTACTTGGACCAGCATATGCTACCGCCAAGATTTTACAAAAAACAGGAATGAAGCTTGACGATTTCGATGTTATTGAGTTTCACGAAGCATTTGCAGGACAAATCTTATCCAATCTGAGGGTATTGGAAGATCCTAAGTACTCAGAAGGTTTACTTGGATGGAAAGGGGCTGTCGGCTCGGTAAATATGGATAAGTTTAATCTATGGGGAGGTTCTCTATCAATTGGACACCCATTTGGTGCCACGGGAGCGCGACTTCTTACTACTTCAGCTAATCGACTTATTCACGAAGATGGACAATATGGACTTATTGCCGCATGTGCAGCAGGAGCTCATGGACATGCCATGATTGTTAAACGTTACGCCCAATAATATATGATAACTACACCACGATCAAGAGACACGTTTCTTCGCATAGAAAAAGAGAATGGCATCGCTACCCTATGGCTTGACCATCAAGAAGAGAAAATGAATGTCGTTTCCCCCGATATGATGGAAGCCTTGGAATCTGTTTTCGTTGAATTAGAAACCGATGACAGTATACAAGGCGCGGTAATCATTTCTGCAAAAAAAGACTTTATTGCCGGAGCAGATATCAAATCTTTTGCTATTGAGAAGAAAGGGGATTTTGAACCCATTCAGCAACGTGGCCACGAAGGGCTTGCACGACTTGAAAACAGCAAAAAGCCTATTGTAGCCGCCATCCATGGAACAGCCTACGGCCTTGGCGTTGAGCTACCCCTTGCCTGCCATGCGCGTGTGGCAACCAATCATCCCTCTACAAAGCTCGCGCTTCCCGAAGTCAAGCTTGGATTACTTCCTGGAGGAGGAGGAACCCAGCGTCTTCCGCGATTAGTGGGTATTCAAAAGGCATTAGACATGATGCTAACAGGTAAAAACATCTTTGCTCGTCCCGCTCAAAAAATGGGTTTAGTAGATGTACTTACCGACCATCACAAACTCCATACAGTAGCTGTTCAACTTTGCCAAAAGATGGTTGAGGGAAAGTGGCAGCGTAGAAAAGTAAAGAAGTCCCTAATCAATCGATTCTTAGATAATACCTCACTTGGGCAAAGTATTGTTGTTTCGCAGGCCAAAAAAATGTCGGCTAAACAAACACAAGGGAATTATCCAGCCGTCCCTGCGATTATTGATTGCGCTGAGACTGGGCTAAAGAAAGGCTTAATTGCTGGCTACCAAAAAGAGCTCGAGCATTTTGAAGCCCTAATGCTTACTCCTGAGAGTGCAGCATTACGTTACCTCTTTTTTGCTATGTCTGCCAATAAGAAGAATCCTTATAATGCCCCTTTTTCAAAGCTAAATACGCTAGGTATGATTGGTGCTGGATTTATGGGAGCGGGAATTGCCGAGGTGAGCATTAACAAAGGCATCGATGTTCTGCTAAAAGACATTGCTCCTGAAGGTATTGAAAAGGCTCGCCAAGGAATCTATAAAGGCATTAAGAAGAAGCTCTCAAGAAGAGCCATTCGTAAAATAGATGCTGAGGCCACAATGGGAAGGATCCGTGGCAAATTAGATTACACCGATTTTGAACATTGTGACATCATAATTGAAGCGGTACTTGAGACAATGGATCTCAAAAAAAGAATCATAGATGACATTCAAGCGTATGGCAATCCAGACGTCGTTATTGCTTCCAACACTTCTTCCCTATCGCTAACCGAAATGGCTAAACATGCCAAACGTCCAGAAAAGGTTATTGGAATGCATTACTTCTCTCCTGTTCCTAAAATGCCGCTCTTAGAAATTGTAAAGACCGATAAAACATCAGAACAAACCATTGCCGCCTGCTATGATTTCGGTGTACGACAAGGTAAAACGATTATCGTGGTCAATGATGGACCTGGATTTTATGTTAACCGCATCTTAGCGCCATATCTAAACGAGTGTTTGCTCATGATTGACGAGGGCGTAAAAATCGATGTAATTGACAAGACCTTCAAGAAACTCGGCTTTCCTGTAGGGCCTATTTCTCTCTTAGATGAAGTAGGGCTTGATATTGCAGCGCATGTTGCGCAGTCGGCAGAAGAGGCTTTGATGAAAGAGCGCGATGGATTTGTGGCTAGTGATTCAACAAAGCGAATGTATGAGGCTGGACGACTTGGAAAGAAAAACGGCCAAGGCTTTTATCAATATAAAGAGGTCAAGGGGCGCAAGAAGAAAAATGGGGTGGATCCTAAAGCCTACGATTTCTTTAAAGGCAATGGTGACAAGCAACTTGAACGAAGTGTAATCGAAGACCGTGCCCTATTACTTATGATTAACGAAGCAGTTATGTGCCTTGAAGAGGGCATTATTGGGTCAGCAGACGATGGAAATATTGGAGCTGTATTTGGTATCGGTTTTCTACCCTTCTTTGCTGGGCCGTTTCGATACATTGACCACTTTGGTGCTCAGCATATCGTAGAGCGTATGCGTTCTTTGGAAGCGCAGTATGGTCCGAAGTTTACTCCTCGCCCCATGCTTGTGAAGTATGCTGAGCAGGGAAAGAGATTTATGGCATAGTATAGCTTAAATTGGCTGTTCTTTAGGGATAGGCCCACCACATCCCGCCTCCCTACGGGGAAGTTCCCATTTACTTTTGACAATGTCAATATCTATTGACTATTCAGCGACCATAAGTATATAAGTACCTTTCTCAAGGACTATCCCAATCTCCCTATTGCGGACAACCCAGCACTATAGGTCCCGTAGTTACTACATTGGATACGTTACCCGATCGATCTTTTATATAGACATCAAAAACGACTGTATCCTGAGCTTGTCCAAAAAGAGGCTTACAGGTCAACCCATTAACAAATAGATCTACCTCACCCGAAATTGCTTTGATATCGCCATTTGGCGTAAGATTAGGCAGGTTCAGCAATACGTAGCAACTATCTCTTTGGTCGATTAACACCACATCGTAAAACGGATCATTGATACAAGCAGAATCTGTTGTATAGTCGCAAAAATTACCATCTGCACGACAAGAAGGACTATCCCCTTCTGGCGTTCCTACATCACCATCACCATCCTGTATGGTAAGATAAATGGTCACATCGTTATCAACACCATCAAACAAAACCTCACCTACGTTTAAGAAACTAATCTCAGGTTCCGGTGGATAGTTGGGATCATTATCATAACAAGAGGCTAATCCGAGCAATAAACTCAGTAAAACAGCCATAATTCTTGTTGGTAATGAATGCATACCTGCAATTTACATATTCTTGACTTAGTTCGCTTTACCTTTAATCCATGAATAAGAAGGTTATTCTTCAACTTTTCAGAAAACAGGCAAGTCAACCCGGCGTTTACAAAGATTTTATAGAAAATCTAGGCGTAGATATAGATACGATTCAGAAAGTAGAAGCTATACCCTTTATGCCTGTGCAGTTTTTCAAGAACCATGCAATTCATCCAAAGGGCATATCATCCTTTGATAAAATTTTTGAAAGCAGCGGTACAAGCCAATCCACCAAAAGCAAACATTATATTCCAAACATCTCACACCATAAAAATCAATGCGAACGGATTTTTAATGAATGTTTTGGCTCCTTGAACCAATATCACTTTTTTTCCTACCTCCCCTCCTACTATGCCAACCCCAATTCATCCCTGCTTCATATGGTAGAGTATTTTATTGAAGGAGCGCATCAGGCAAAGCATCATTACGACGACTTGAACAAGTTAAATAAGGATGTAGAGAAAGTCCTAAATGAAAAAGTAAGACAGCCCTTTATTGTGGGGGTTACCTATGCATTGCTTGATTGGGCCGAGCAAAATCCCATAAATCTTAAGCACAGTATTCTTGTAGAAACAGGTGGAATGAAAGGACGAAGACCACCAATGCACCGTGCGGAGCTGCATAGCACACTTCAAGCTGCCTTTTCCATCGATCTGATCTATTCTGAATATGGAATGACTGAATGCATGGGGCAAGCCTGGTCAAGGGATGGTCAAGGTAATTTTGAGGTGAATAGTCAGTTCCAAGTCTTTGTGCGTCCAATAAATCAATTGTATTCGCACGCTAACCCCGGACAACGAGGCGTTATACAAATTGTGGACCTTGGCAATGACAAATCGTGTGGTGTAAGTTTCTTAGAAACAGAAGATATCGGTGAGATGGTTAATGATCGCTGTTTTAAAGTACACGGTCGAGCCGATGGCTCTGAAGCAAGGGGTTGCAACTTAATGATGGAAGAGTAATATATACTAATTAGAATCAATATCTTGGCCCTATGGAAGACAACCTACCGCTAATTCTTATCACTAATGATGATGGCATAACCGCTCCGGGTATACGCGCCTTAGTCGAGTGTGTTATGCACCTCGGTCGCATTGTAGTGGTTGCTCCTGACTCACCGCAATCAGGAATGAGCCATGCCGTTACGTTCACTAAACCTCTTTATCTTAAAACCTCAGATGAGTTTAAAGATCTAGATATCGAAGCCTATGCTTGTTCAGGTACACCGGTAGATTGTGTAAAGTTAGCCAAGGATCAAATCTTTCACAGAACTCCTGATTTTTGCTTTTCTGGAATCAATCATGGATCGAATGCATCAGTAAATATCATCTACTCGGGCACGATGAGCGCTGCAACTGAAGCTGCTATTGAAGGAATACCATCCATTGGTTTTTCCCTATGTGACAACAGCTTGGAAGCGGACTTCACCGCCTCGAAACCAATAATTCGGCATTTAGCGGAAAACCTTGTAGAACACAGCCTTCCGAAATACACTTTGCTCAATGTCAATATTCCAAAAGGATCGGAAGTCAAGGGCATGAAAGTCTGCAGACAAGCAAGGGCTAAATGGGTTGAGGGTTACGATAAACGCACTGACCCTTACGGTCGAACCTATTTTTGGCTTACCGGAGAGTTTGTTAATCTCGATGACGATGGAGGCACTGATGAAGATTATCTTGCCGAAGGGTATGCATCCGTTGTACCCGTTCAATTTGACTTAACCTCAAAAGAGGGTACTGATTTTATAAACAAATACTGGTTATGGGACGAAGATTAAACTGGTCAAAGGAACACATTATAGGCTTTGCGCTGGGCTTGATTCTACCTTTGATAGGCAGTTATTTATTTTACAATTTTGGCTGGGGATCTCCAACTCAGAGGGCATTTAAAACTGCACTAAGTTCTAACTTGGGAATGGACAGAATTCTAGCCTATGCCTATTTCGTAAAGTTTGGTGTGGTAACCAATATCATTCCCTTCTTGATCCTAAATCAACTGAAAAAGGATCGAATGATGGCCGGTATGATTGCCTCTACGCTTATCTATGGCATTGTAATCATCTACTTGATTCTAAGCCAGTAAATGAGACTATTTATTCTTGCAGGAGAAGCCTCAGGTGATTTACATGGTAGTCACTTAATGCAAAGTATTTATGCAAAAGCTCCTTCTACTGAAATTATGTTTTGGGGAGGCGATTTAATGTCCAATGCGGGTGGCACCTGTGTAATGCACATTCGAAATACCTCTTTTATGGGTTTTGTAGAAGTGATGA
>TARA_B100000963_G_scaffold120355_2_pt1 | contig 12093 bp, 10 predicted proteins | sample TARA_B100000963 | Tara Oceans TARA_B100000963 (sample SAMEA2622097) | marine metagenome | biome: marine biome (ENVO:00000447); feature: surface water layer (ENVO:00002042); material: "saline water (ENVO:00002010), including plankton (ENVO:xxxxxxxx)" | depth 5 m | reverse complement strand
GAAGCAGGTGAAGTAATTCAAACAATTCTACGAGAAGTACCAGTGCCAACCGTTTGAATCTCTACTGATAGGTGTTAATCATGTGGAGTCGCAAATCAGCAATGTTAGGTAGTTTAGCCATAGCGATGTATTTGCTAGGCTTAACGCTACGTAACGAACAATTAGTGACCATTGCGGTTGTTATATTCGTTTTCCTAACTTGGGCTGCCCTATTTGGTGGTCATGCTGATGTGGCTTCTACTGGTCGCAGAGCAGAGGAATGGTCTGGCGAAGAGGGGATTGCATTGGGCAGTGTAATTGCAATGCGAAAACTTTCCAGCGCGAGATTGTTTGAAGATGGAGAGTTGAATGTAACACTTCGTATGCAAAATAATTCACCTCTGCCTAAGATACTTGAAGTTAGAGATAGGGTTCCAGAAGTGATGAGAATAAAGGAGGGATCTAATTATATTTTGATGGAATTGGGCCCTAGAAGAGAGACTTTTATCGAGTATACCATCGAGTGTCCATTAAGAGGATTTTACAGTATCGGTCCCGTTGCGGTTAGAATTCAAGATCCATTCGGTTTGTTTCACAAGGAAAAAGAAATGCATGTCTACGATGATTTCCTTGTGTTCCCAAAAATGGAAGACCTCAAAGAAACATTTGTCAAGTCAAGAGTTCCAAAAATATTCACTGGTGCAGTTAACATAAGGCAACCAGGGCCTGGATCAGAGTTTTACTCATTAAGAGAGTACTTCGAAGGAGATTCATTTAGAGCAATTAATTGGTCTGCTTACGCACGTTCAGGGAAATTAATGGTCAACGAGCGAGAAAGAGATGCTGTATCTGATATCATAATTATTGTCGACTCGAGAGCAGTGTCTGAAACCGGTCCAGTATCTAGAAATGCATTGGTTTACTCAACTAGAGCTGCAGCGTCATTAGCAAAATATTTCCTAAGCAGGAGAGATTCGGTAGGAGTAATTGTTTATGGTGATGAAGTTGTTAGTGTAGACCGTGATACAGGGAAGAAACAATTGTATGTCATCCTAACAAAATTAGCCGGGGCAGTAGCAAGAGGCAATATTCCTTTACAGGTGGTAGTGAATCGAATTATGCCTCATATCAACAAAGGAAGCCCGATAATATTCTTGTCAAATCTAGAAGACGATCCTACTATTGTCAGCGCATTAAGAGATTTCAGAGCTAGAAATTTTGATGTAACAGTTCTTTCACCTTCATCGCTCGAATTTGAGTTTGATGCCAAAAGAATTGACCGTACAGGGTATGAAGTGTTAAAGACAGAGCGGGATGTGTTGATCGGTGAATTGAGAGGCTTAGGTGTCAATATTATGGACTGGGAGCCAGATATGTTGCTGTCAACAGCGCTGGCAGGCGCAAGAGGATTTTGAGGTGAAGACATGACAATGAATAAGCCATCGGGAGACACAAGGGTCCTTTATGAGGGCAAAAAAGTTAGGTCCTCAGCCCCTTCGAGAAAGAAGCTAGCAGGGCAGGCAGGTGCCGGTTCAGAAATTCCCAAAGATGCGATACCGACGGTCGAAATGCCGACATTTATCGAGAGTTTACTTGGAGGGCCTTTAGTTGCAAAGACGAAATTTTTACCACCAGACCGTATGGTTCAAAACCTTCAACTTGCAGTATATGGAGTACTTGTTGCTCTTTCGTTGCTAACATACATGATTTCTCCGCCAGAAGGAACACTTTGGTATATGATTACAGGCAGTTTAGCAATTTCATTCATTATGCAGATTATCATAATTGTAATCGCGGCCGGAACAGGGTTTTGGGGTACGATGCAAAGAGATGGGAGGTTTACCCTGGTCAGTAACCTAATGTTTATTCTAGCGATCATGCGTTTTGCTGCTTCCAAGGTTTCATTGGCTACAGATCCGTTTGAGCTACAAGACAATCCAGCACTATTGAATATTCTAGTTGTCAGTTATGCAGTATTATTGGTCATGTATTTTGAGTTAGCTAACGGGGTAATAAGATACTCGATGCTGGACACCAGCATTAGAACCAACGAAGTTTATGTGATGAATCCAAAGAAGATCGTAGGGAAATACCATCGCTCCCTAGTTATCAATCCCATTACTGCGGCAATATTAGCCATCATTGTACTGTCCGCAAACACAATACTACCATTCATAGTTGGGATATTCTCTTCAGATACGGCAACAAGGATGGAAGAATCGGTAGAGTTGATCTCAGTTTATGGGGTAGCACTTGGTTCATTCTTCGTGTTCTGTGTTGTTGGTGGACTCTTTGCTCTAAACTTGCCAAATCATCTACAGAAATTTAGAGAAAAGCGGGCAGAATAGTACTAGGCTTTTGGTTTCTCTAGCACAATTTTTGATAAAGTGCCCATGAGACTTTTGATATCATCTGTGTCACATATGTATTGCACAGAAAGTTCTGTAGAGTCTAAATATGATACTCTTATTGTAGATGAGTTAATTTTTGCAATTTTTTCATCAATCATTTCTTTGTTGTTGGTGCCAATAAACGATATCAAGCAAGAATAGTACTCGATATTTGAAATTGGTAGGCTTCGCTGAATAACAGACTCTGCAGTGGGTAATTGTTGCTGAGATACGACAAAGTCAATCTTCGAAGGACTGGACTTGACAGACCAACAAGTTACACTTTCTTCATCTAATCTAATCAACATGTTGCCCAATATCTTGCTTTGACTTGCAATATCACCAATTTCTACCGTGATTTTGGCTACACTCCTCATACATCCAATGGCTTTCAATTGATTTGATTGTATTATATTCGGCCCTATGACAGTTGGTGCGCGGTCATCAAACGAAGAGTGGAGATTTCTGATTTCGACAGGTATACCATAATCTTTGATTGGAATCATGGTTGTGTGATGAATTACTGGTGCATCGACTCTTGATAACTCTCTAGCCTCATCATAACCAAGGTAAGGGATTGGTGTGGAGTTTACTCCCCACCGTGGATTAACTGATAGAACACCATCAACATCTTTCCATAAAATTAATTTTTTGGCGTCCAAAATTCTTGCAATCGCTGCAGCAGTATGGTCACTTCCTCCTCTACCTAATAAAGCTAGATTCCCGTCTCGCCCCTCACCAAACCATCCGGTGATTACTGGAATACCCCTAAATGCAGAGTGGTCGAGCATTTGTATTGATTTTTCGATATCAACATTTGTTGCAGTATCGGTTCCATTCAAACAAATTCCAACATCCTCAGAACCAACTGCATTGGCATCCAAGCCTTGTTTTCGTAATTCATTAGCAACTACCAGTGCGGAAAGCCTCTCACCGGCAGCGAGTAATGTATTGACATCAACAAAACTATCTGGATTTTTGGAGAGGTTATATAGCGATTTGTCTATGCCGTTCAACACCTTGTTGAATTTATCAGCAAATATTGACTCATCAATTTTTGGCGAGAATCTTAGATGTTGTTTTCTCAAATCAGATACTAACCTTGTTGCATATCTGGGTTCGTTTGCTGCTCTGAGTAATCGGTCAGTTGTGCCCCACAATGCTGAAACAACAACTACAATTCTGCTGGGACGTGATTTTATTATTTTACTAATGACTTCAAGGTCTGATGAATCTCTCAGACAAGAGCCACCAAATTTGTGAACAACTACGTCATTCATTGAAAAATCCTCCTCGCAATGCTAGGTCTGTAACGACAAACTTGGCCATTGCTTCAACAACTGCGACAGCTCTAGGAGCAAGAACAGGGTCGTGTCTACCCTTAACAATCAAGGCTTCTTGTTGGTTAGATTCTAGGTTAAGTGTGACTTGTTCTTTTGGGATACTAGATGGTGGCTTAAAGGCAACTTTACAAAATAAGTCTGAACCAGTCGATAAACCAGCCAATGCGCCGTCTGGCTTTTCTCCAAGTAATACAGGATTTTCTTTATCGCCTCCCCAGGGGTTATTGTGTTCACTACCTGCCATTCCTACAACAGAGAACCCTTTGCCGAATTCAACTCCTCTAGCAGCGGGTATCGACATCATTGCTCTAGCTAAATAAGGCTCGATTCCATCAAACCATGGTTCGCCGATTCCGATAGGCATTCCAGATATCTTTAATTCTACTTCACTACCTATTGAGTCCAGCTTTCTTCGGCTTTCTTCGACAATCTTGATCATGTCACTTGCAGCCTTTGGATCTCGACATCTAATATTTTGACATGTTTCATTTGCCCATTTTGGTGGACAAGTAGATATTGGATTTGCATTTATGCTACCAATTGAGGAAACATGCGCATCAATGGAAATCTCTAGTGCCTTGGTAATTGGAGTGACGATTGCAGCAGCAGCCACTATTGGCGCAGTAAGTCTTGCACTGGATGTGCCACCTCCGCGTAAGTCTGCTTTACCATCAGTCTTTTTCATCATAACCATATCTTGGTGACCGGGCCTTGGCTGGTTAGGCAAGAACGAGTAGTCTTTGGTCCTAACATCGCTATTTTTGATAGATATTTCAATAACCTCGCCAGTGGTAGTTGAATCATTTATTCCAGATAATAATTCGACTACATCTGGCTCTTTACGCTTACTAGCATATCTTCCACCAGGTTTTCGTTCATTCATTGCGCGCTGAATATTACCAGGATTTATCCTAATTCCTTTTGGTACACCTGCCAAGTAGGCACCAACCCGTGGACCATGGCTTGTACCAAATAAGGTAAGTCGGAGGACTTCACCTAGGCTCATCTGCATCAGTATCGGTATTTCCTACAGGCGTTGGTTCAAGAACCTGCGCAATAATTTACATTTCTAATTCGTCAGAATCCATTGACAAAAACTTTGTCTCAATTATTTGATTATCCGGCATAAGTCTAAGCAATGCAGATTTAATGCGCTTTGCCGAGTCTTGTAGCAATGATGGGACAATAATCACTATCGCAGGACCGCTCCCGCTCATACCCGAGGATCGGGCGCCGTTAAGGAATGCATCATTGGATATTTTTCTTCCTTGTATGTCATTGGTAACCGAGCACATCGCTCGTCCATTGATTGTTATACAATTCAACAATTCACCCTGCTGTAAGGCTATCAATGCTTTCTCAAATTCACCATACATAGGTGTGAAATCCTCAAGTTGTGGTCTATTTTTCCTAGAATCTCTTGCGGCGATCAAAACTAACCAATCATCAGAATTTAGTCCGGGTCCTTCCATAACTACCCCCTCGGAGATATCTTCTGAATTTGCATCGATAAGTTTCCATCCTTTCGTCAGACAAGCCCATGAATCATCAATCGAACCAGTTATCGAGACCCCTGCTGCAACTTGGGCTTGAGAAGATAGGCTAACTATTTCAGCATCGTTCAGTTTGGTTTGCGTGGCATCACAAAGTGCTTTTATCGCTGCAACAGATATCGCGGCACTCGATTTTAACCCTCTGCTTTGGGGTATTTTTGAAGCAACAGCCCAATTAATGTCCTCTTTTTCTAAATTTTTAGGCAATGGTAATTGGTTTTCGACCCATATCTCAACGACTTTAGTAAGAAGGTTATCACCGTCGTTTAGTTCTCTTTTGCTCGGTTTGTCAAGTGCTTTAACAATTACCGGTAAATCAAGAGATAAAGAGGCGCCATACCCAGTGCCGGCTGCATGTAACAAGCTGCAAGCACCATGAGCTTGTCCTGTACCGATTACCGCCATTTTAGACCTCCCTAGAGTCGGTTGTAATCTTGTTACCTATGTGCCTAGTTTGGTCTGAATGATGGCACATAATTGTATCGCCGACTTTCAACTCTGTCACTGATTTCACCACACCAACGCCAGACAAGACGCAAACAGTCTCCGCCTGTTGAAGGAATATAGAGTTTGATATTTGATAGTCATTTTCCCAATAAATACGCAAAAATGGCCGTTTTTCAATTTTCAGTCGACCAATTACTGCAGGTCTAGTCGAGCCGTTTTCCGATACCAGCAAAACCTCGTCACCAGAATCTAATTCCGATAAATACTTCGTTCTGCCATCAGCCATCAAAATGTATGAATGTGGTGGACCAGCGTTGACCCTAAACGGTCGTGGCGGAACAAACTCAGATTCTATTACTTCTCCATGTACTAGACATAAGGAAGATGAACTGGAACCGATTAACATACCTTCTCCTTCCGATATTAAGCAGCCTAGGTCGATACAATATCTTTCACCAATGCCACCAGTTTCAATATTGATAATTGTTGCCTCAGTCAACATGATATTACCCAAATTTTCGACCTCGCCTTGCTCGTTCTGTGTTTTACTTTCCAGACGTTGTGATTTTGCAATACAACTAGCCTGAATTAATTCTTCTTCAGGTTTGATTATGATTGCGTCTACGCCTTTCTCTAGGGCAAATGCTATCCCATTGACGTCTTTTCCTTCTGTGACTATCACCGCTATTTTGGTACCCGTGCCCTCACACTCAGATATAGCATTCTCAACTGGAATCATCTTCCAATTTGAAAAATCAAGTACTATCCACTCAACTAAACCAATCTTATTCCTGAGATTTTCATAACTATTTTTGTCATCAACTAAGAATCGAAAACCAACTAATGCTCCATTGTGAAATAGTCTATCGTTTTCTAAGTAATAACCGCCACTTGAGTCACTAGTGAGGGTGAAATCAAAGACATTATCAATATCTTTTGGTATCGAACCGGTACGACAATCACACCAAATCTGCAATACCCTCACCTTATAATGAGCATCTTTCAATCGCTTCTTTAACACTTATGTTGTCGTGAACAATCATTCCAATCGCCTGACAAATTGCAGTCACATTTTGATGAGCAAAAATTTGCCTTCCCATACAAACTCCAGCCCCACCAGATTCCAAGGATAATTTAACCATCGTTAGTATTTCTTCGCTGTTACCTGTCGACGGACCACCAGCAACTAGCAGCGGTATCGGCGCACTGCGGCATATTTTAGAAAAACTTTCTTTGTCGCCGGTCCACACGGTCTTTGCTGCGTCGCAACCAAGTTCAAACGCGATTCGTGCTGCGTGAGCATATCCTTTGGTAGAATCACCTTTCATCAAATTTACATTTTCACCTCTAACATATATCATGCCCAGCACTGGTACATCATTGGAGTATGCTATGGATGTCACAAGTCCCATTCTCTCAAGCATTTCCGGCTCTTTTCTGCTACCAATGTTGAGTTGGCATGAAACGCCTACCGCGCCTCGCATTATTGCTTCGTTAACGTCTCCAACTAGTACTTTATTAGTGTAGTTTTCACCACCATGTCGGGTTGAGGCTGAAAGATGAGCGATCATGCTTGTTTTAGTTCCATGGCAAAGGTGGCTGAATTTGTCAACCACGCCTTTGTGAGCGACTATCACATTAACTTCACCTGCAATTAGAGATTTGATAGTCGCCTCAATATCTTCTAATCCTGCACAAGGGAAATCCGTAACTCCGTGATCGATTGGAACCCACACACCCTTACCATGGGGGAGAATTTTTGCCATGACATCCGCTTTTCCCATGCGCTTCCGACAATCTCCTATATCTCAATACTTTGCATTATCACACAGCGGCTAAAATGTCAAACTTAACTTGTTAGCTAATTCACTTCGAACCGATGCTTCAAAAGACTAGTTCGCCATGGGTGTAACGATGGAACCCGTAACAATGGTCGCAATGGGTGCCCTCAGTGGCGGATTTTTATTTGGAATGTGGTATGTACTCGTTCGCAGTGACGCTAAACTAAACATGCGGCCAGGAATGTCCGCGGAAGGTCTTCGGCAAGATACAGGAGCACCAAGCTTTGGCCGGACCAAACAAGAAATAGATAGAAAATTAGCCATAGTTGAGGCTCGTAGAAGAAGAGCCGAATTGATAGAATCTAGGCTTGCTGTGCAGGAAGCAGAACTTAGAGCAGCTGAAAATGCGAGAAAGTTAGCTGAAGAAGCAGAAAAAGAGAGGTTGCGACGCCAGCAAGAGCGGATAAGGTTGGAAGAGGAAGAGCGCCAACGACAAGAGGCCGAAGAACAGCGGAGAAGAGAGCAGGAAGATTCCGAGCGTCAGCGGCTTGAAGAAGAAGCACGAATGTCAGAATTACGTCTTCAAGAGGAAGCAAGACTTGCACAGGAACAGGAAGAATTACGACAAGCAGAGATGGCAGCAGCGGAAGAACAGAGACTTGCCGAATTAGAGGCCGCGAAGTTACAAGAGGAAATGGAATCTAGAGCGGCTGCTGAAGCTGCGATGGCCGAATTACAAGCAAGACTCTCTAGAGAAGGTGCGATGACTGGTGATGTGCAAATTTCTCTAATGTGGGAGAATTTTAACGACCTTGACCTGCATGTAGTTTGTCCCTCAGGTGAAAGAATTCATGGCGGGAATAAGAAGTCAGAATGCGGCGGTGAGTTAGACGTTGACGCCAATGTTAGGCCAGAAACCAAGAAGCCTGTCGAAAATGTAGTCTGGCCGGGAGTAACAGCACCGCCTGGAACTTACCAAGTTTATGTTCACCACTACAAAAAACACAAGAAGCGCCGTACTAAAGATCCTACTGGATTCCAAATAATTGTTAACAATGTTGGCGATTACCGAGAATATCACGGGGATTTAACACACGGTGACCCAATAAAATTAGTATGTCAGTTTGAGGTACCAGATAGGGACGCTCAAGCAGAATATGCGAAGAAAAGTTTAGAGGAACAGATGCGCCTTGAAGCGGAGGAATCTGCTAGGTTAGAAGAAGAGAGAGAGGCAGAGGAGAAGCAAAGACAAGCCGAATTTGCCGCAGCAGAAGAGCAAAGGTTGGCTGAGCTTGAAGCGGCTAGGCAGCAAGAGGAGTTAGAATCTAGACAAGCCGCGGAAACTGCGATGAAAGAACTTCAAGCTAGATTGGATCGAGAAGGTGCCCGCTCTGGCGATGTTCAAATCTCTCTGATGTGGGATAATTACAATGATCTTGATCTCCACGTCGTGTGCCCATCAGGCGAAAGAATCCACGGTGGTAACAAGTTATCAGAATGTGGGGGCGAGTTAGACGTAGATGCAAATGTTAGACCTGAGACGAAAAAGCCGGTTGAGAATGTGGTATGGGATGATAACACAGCACAATCTGGCGAGTATCAGGTGTATGTTCATCATTATAAAAAGCACAAAAAGCGTCGAACAAAAGATCCAACAAAGTTCAAAGTAATTGTCAACAATGTTGGCGACTTGATGGAATTTGATGGCAAACTATCTCACGGAGACCCAATTCAATTGGTGGCCCAGTTTAATGTACCAACCATGGAAGAGAGGCAATCGAAAATTGATGCAATTCGGACCGAGATGAATCTATTGTCAGGACAAGATGAAGAACTGGTGATTGAAGAAGAACCAGCCATTGAGCAAGAACCCGTGCCTAATGAAGACATAGAAATCGAGATTAAAATCGAAGACGATGAATCAGATCTTTGATTATGATAAGATGTCAGTCAAACGTCCGTCTTGCTTTGCTTTATTTATCGAACGAGCGATTCTCCTGCCGGTAGACATCCTTTCTTCATTGATGTCAGAGTAAGGCGAACCACCTACAAATGGGTTGGAACCTGCAACGATTCTTGCACTTATTTCGAAGACCTTGAATTCTAATTGGTCGGTTACGATTGTCTCCAAGCAAAATGGGCCGATCATTCCCCGACTTCCTTCTTCCAAGACAAAAGATTCAGCCACGGTCCCCTCAGCCATTTCAAAGGCTTTTGGAAGCAATGATTCTCTAATTACCACAGGCTGGTTTCCAGTAACCACAAATGACGGCTCTAAACTCATTTCACGAAGATCTCTTAAAGACCCCAATTTGTAGAACTCATCGACATTTGACTCGTCTCTTCTATCCATAGAGAGTAATTCGAGTCGTCCAAGATTTTTCCCTGCGTGTTTTCCTTTACCTTGAACCTGATACCCATCCTCGGCAATAGGGTCAAAGAAGAAATGCAAGTAGTAACGACATCCTAACACATATTCTTGGATAGTAAACTCTTCTTCGATATCAACATTCCTGCGAAAGTCACGATAATCTCTTGCGATGAAGTAACCCCGTCCACCTTTGGCTCCAGCGTACTTAACAATCACCGGGCCGTCGATTTTGTGCGGGTCATCAAGGACCTTGGGCATGTCACAACCACCAGCTTCTAACCAATCTCTTTGTCTCTGCCTACTACTTTCCCAATGTAGAATTCCTCTGTTACCAAACGTTGGAACCTGCAAATTCTTGAAATTAGTAGATCCAAGATATTCCACTAAAGAGCCATGCGGAATAATTATCACATTTCTTTTTCGAAACCATTCTGCATAGTCGAGCATCTCTCTGTAATCCTCTAACAACAACCATTCATCTGGGTCAGCACCAGGAAATGCTTGGTAAAATTTTCTTCGATTTTCGCCAACTGCGATTCCGAGAGTCCTAAAGCCCTCTTTTCTTGCCCCGTGAAGGATTTGTAACGAAGAGTGAGATGCAACAACACCAATTGTGAGGTTGTCGAGGTCGTAGTCGGAAAGCCATGATGCCAGTGTATCGGTGTCTACGCCCATGTCGAGGGGTTCAGTGTCCCCCCTATGAGCATTATGGACTTATTTCTATTATTGAGACAAAAATAGTATAAGATATTAATTCCAATGGTTTTATTCCTGAAGTTAAGCAGTGAAAGTTCAAGTCATGAGTTACAGTCCCTTTACCATGGAAGGGGGAGATGCCTCGGGCAGAATGACTTATGGCAATTATCTTAGATTAGAGGAAATGCTAGAGTTACAGAATGGGCCAAGTGGTTATTCTCCAGCACCTTGTAATGATGAGAAACACTTCATCATCGTTCATCAAGCATTCGAGTTGTGGTTTAAACTTGTTTTATCCGAGCTAAAAGAAGTTCACAAATTAATGGATAGCAATAACATTAGCGAGCAATCAATGCCAAAAATAGTGCACAATATGAGGAGAGTTACCGAGGTATTCAATTTGATGTCAGAACAGTGGAAAGTAATGGAAACATTAACTCCTCAGGATTTTCTCTCTTTTAGGGATCGATTAGGAACCTCATCTGGCTTCGAATCGTGGCAATTGCGCAAAATCGAGATTATTTTAGGGTTAGAACAGCAACAGAGAGATGCGGGCATGGATCCTCTAAAACATATGAAGAGACTCGAAAGCGAAGGTAAAATATCCTCATCAGTGTTAAGCGAATTTGAAGATGTGATTAATTCTCCGTCCTTGAATGAATTGCTGACAAACTGGCTCTCTCGTACACCAATAAATGGTTCATTGTCAAATAATGCAACTGATGAACAGGTAGTCTCTGACTACATTAATTGTCACCTAGATGCTATGACTGAGCACTCTAAAGTAGTAGTTTCGAGTTTCAAATCCATTGGCCACGGCAACGAATTAGCACTTGAAGAGCGGCTACAAAAATCTATACAAGACGCCACAGATTTCCTAATCCCCGATGGTCAAGTAAACCGCTCAAGAGCGGGGTTATTGTTTATTGAATCGTATCGAGACCTGCCGTTACTAGCATGGCCAAGAACACTTATCGATTCATTTGTTGAAGTTGAAAAATCTATTCTACTGTTCAGAAACTCCCACGCACGGATGGTAGAACGGATGATTGGTAGAAGAATGGGTACTGGGGGTTCCAGCGGAGTAGATTATCTGGATGCGACGTTAAAATACCGTGTGTTTGTTGACTTATGGACCGTGAGAACTATCTTAGTCAAACGGGAGTTACTACCTGCGGTAATCAATCCCGAATATTACGGGTTCAACAAACAATAGAACTTAATCCTCGTGAGGGTCAATATCGATTGGAATCAACTCATGTTCGTATTCATAGAGCGCAATCTTTAGTGGGTCTAGTACGAAACGAACTGATGCCTCTTCAAACCCGTACAGTGAAATTAGCTCTTCTTTGAACGCTTCCCTTAGGACTTCCTCGCCTGCATATAGCGGCGCACCCATTCCAATTTGTAGGGCGCGTGCTCCAATAATTCTAGCTCTTTCAAATCGGGTATGGAGACGAATTGGTTTTACCATAACAATCACATCGACACTCAGTCGTGACAAGTCCAAAAGGCAGGTGTTTTTCAAACTAC
>TARA_B100000963_G_scaffold102155_1_pt1 | contig 12095 bp, 9 predicted proteins | sample TARA_B100000963 | Tara Oceans TARA_B100000963 (sample SAMEA2622097) | marine metagenome | biome: marine biome (ENVO:00000447); feature: surface water layer (ENVO:00002042); material: "saline water (ENVO:00002010), including plankton (ENVO:xxxxxxxx)" | depth 5 m | reverse complement strand
CCGGTAGCGATTGCCAACGGCGTGACACCCAGAATAAATGCCATTGAAGTCATCAGGATTGGCCGGAAACGCTGCTCTGCCGCTGTGATAACCGCTTCAAATATAGGTGTTCCGTTGTCGTAGAGTTCTTTGGCGAATTCCACAATCAGGATAGCATTCTTGGAAGCGAGCCCCACGGTAGTCAGGAAGGCAACCTGTAAATACACGTCATTCGGCAAGCCAAAGATATAGGCAGCCACAACCGAACCGAAGATACCTAAAGGCACCACCAGTAATACGGCAAAGGGTACAACCCAACTTTCATAAAGCGCTGCCAGACACAGGAACACCACGATAATAGACAGCGCATAAAGCATCGGTGCTTGTGAACCTGCCGCCTGCTCTTCATAAGACATGCCGGACCATTCCAGGCCAAAGCCCGGCGGTAACTGACCTACTAAGCGCTCGGCTTCGGCCATGGCTTCACCGGTAGAAATGCCTTCAGCCGGACTACCCTGAATGTTCACTGAAGAAATACCATTGAATCGCTCAAGCTTTGGTGAACCGTAGTTCCATTCAACAGTAGAGAACGCGCTGAACGCCACCATGTCGCCTTCGTTATTGCGCACAAACCACTTGTCCAGATCTTCCGGATCCATCCGGTACGGTGCATCAGCCTGCATGTAAACCCGCTTAATCCGGCCTCTGTCGATAAAGTCGTTTACGTATGCAGAACCCCAGGCAATGCTCAGTGTATTATTGATATCGCTTAGTGACAGCCCTAATGCAGACGCTTTCTCATTGTCGATATTGACCTTAAATTCGGGCACATCGCTCAGGCCATTAGGACGCACACCCACCAGCTTCGGATTCTGTGCGGCCATGCCAAGGAATTGATTACGCGCATTCATTAATGCCTCGTGACCATTACCGGCACGGTCAACTAACTGGAAGTCAAAACCAGTTGCGTTACCCAGCTCACGAATAGGCGGCGGTAAAATGGGGAAGACGCTGGCATCCTGAATTTGAGATAAGGCACCAAAGGCCTGACCGATAATCGAGAACGCACTCTGTGATTCGTCACGTTTTTCCCAGTCAACCAGGTGCACAAAGCCCATACCTGAGTTCTGTGCCGCGCCGGCAAAACTGAAGCCAACAATGGTAAAGATATCTTTAACCGCTTCACTTTTTTGCTCAAGGAAGAAATCTTCGACCTTTTTCACTGATTCCAGCGTACGACCAGCCGTAGCTCCGACCGGCGCGTTAACCAGCACCATAATGTTGCCCTGATCTTCATTCGGCAGGAACGCGCCCGGCAGTTGGGTGAAAATAACCCCCATGCCCGCAACCAACAAACCATAAACCAACAACGAACGTTTTACGCGATGCGCAATACCGGTAGAAATTTTGCCATAGTTGTCGCGGCCTTTGTTAAATACCCGGTTGAACCAGCCAAAAAAGCCTCTGTCTTTTTTGTTCTCAATGTCTTCTCTGCGCAGCAGGGCCACACACAGAGTTGGCGACAGGATAATCGCCACCAGTACCGAGAAGGTCATCGCCGATACAATGGTGATAGAGAACTGGCGATAAATAGAACCGGCCGAGCCGCTAAAGAACGCCATGGGAATAAAGACGGTAGACAGCACTACCGCTATCCCCACCAGCGCGCTGGAAATTTGCGTCATGGATTTTTTGGTAGCTTCTTTGGCATCGAGGCCTTCTTCTTCCATCAGGCGCTCGACGTTTTCTACCACCACGATGGCATCATCCACCAACAGGCCGATAGCCAGCACCATGGCAAACATGGTCAGTACGTTGATACTAAAACCGAAGGCATAGAGCACAGCAAAGGTACCCAACAGCACTACCGGTACGGCAATGGTTGGTACCAGCGTCGCACGCCAGTTTTGCAGGAATAACAGCATCACGAAGAAGACCAGCACCACCGCTTCGACCAGGGTTTTTACCACTGAGCTAATCGACAGCTTGATAAATGGTGACGAGTCTACCGGATACACAATTTCAACATTGTCGGGCAGGTTAACCGCCAGTTCTTCCACCCGCTTTTTAACCGCATCGATAGTCTCTAACGCATTGGCACCACTTGCCAGACTGACCGCCATACCCGCTGCTGGTCGGCGCTTATAACGGGCAATAAAGCTGTAGTTTTCAGAACCCAGCTCGACCTTGGCTACATCTCTTAAACGCACCTGAGAACCATCAGTATTTACTCTGAGTACTATATTCTCGAAATCTTCAGCGGTTTTTAACAACGACTGAGCGGTGATGGTAGCGTTGATTTGCTGGCCCTCAACCGCTGGCATACCGCCCAGTTGACCAGCCGAAATATCGGTGTTTTGCGTTTGTACTGCGGCCCGCACATCCACCGGCGTGAGGTTATAACTGTACAGTTTATCCGGGTCCAGCCAGATTCGCATGGAGCGCTGCGCACCGAACACCCGCAAGTTACCCACGCCGTTGACCCGGGCAATCTGATCCTGAAACTGCGACACCAGCATATCACTCAGATCAAACTGCGAGAGGCTGCCGTCTTTGGAATAAAAGCCAACGACTACCGCAAAGGCATCATTGGACTTGTTTACGGTTACGCCCTGTTGTTGCACCTGGGTTGGCAGCAACGACATGGACGACTGTAACTTATTCTGCGTTTGCACCTGCGCGATATCAGGGTCGGTACCCGGCTCGAAGGTCAGGGTAATCGACATCCGCGCATTTTCACTACTGGAAATGAAATAGCGTAAGTTGTCGATACCGGTCAGACTCTGTTCGATGACCTGGGTTACCGTATTTTCGATGGTTTCGGCCGAGGCCCCGGGATAAGCGGCGCTGATCGTCACTGACGGCGGCGCAACCTTGGGGTACTGCTCAATGGGAAGCCCGCTAATTGACAGAATACCCGCCATCATAACGATGATAGCAAGTACCCAGGCAAACACCGGGCGGTCTATAAAAAAACGTGCCATATAAGATGATTTCCTGAATTAGTTAACGCGCGTTAGCCCTGAGGCTGCCATGGCTTAGTATTGACCTGAGCACCCGGTTTTACCTTCTGGTAACCGGCAACAATCACTTTATCGCCAGCGGCCACACCGCTGGTTACGATATACTGATCGCCGTAGCTACCGGCAATGGTAATGGTGCGCGCTTCAACTTTATTCTCAGCATTAACGACCATCACTGAAAGCGAGGTATCAGGCTGGCGTGTGGCGGCACGCTGAGGCACCAGTAGCTCCTGGGTATTGGAGATATTCACCCGGGCCTTAGTAAACATACCTGGCATCAACAGTGAGTCAGGGTTAGGGAACTCGGCACGCAGGGCAACTGCACCGGTAGTTTCATCAACGGTCACTTCTGAAAACTTCAGCTCGCCGGTGTGCTCATAGCTTTCGCCGGTCATGTCATCAAGCACTAAGGTCACCGGCAATGTGCCACTTTCCTGCATGGCTCGACGCAATCTTAAAACGCCTTTACCGGATTGCTGCATATCCACATAAATGGGGTCTAACTGGGTGATAGTTGCCAGTTGCTGCGTCTGGTTAGAGGTCACCAATGCACCTACTGTCATGTAAGAACGGCTGATCTGGCCGCTGATCGGGGCATACACCTTAGTGAAATCAAGGTCTACCTGAGCAAGTTCTACCGCCGCTTTAGCCACGCTGATTTGCGCATCGGCCTGTTCTGCCTGGGCAATGGCATCGTCATATTCCTGCTGGCTTACCGCGTTTTTTTCCAGTAGTCCCTTATAACGCTCAGACCGGGCTTCCAGGGTTTTACGATTGGCTTCGGCGCTTTTAAGATCGGCCTTTGCGCTAGCTAACTGCGCGGCATAGCGTGAATCATCAATCTGATACAGCTGCTGACCTTTTTCCACAAACGCGCCTTCTTCAAACAAGCGCTCGGTGATAACACCTTCTACCTGTGGACGCACCTGCGACTGCCGCATCGGGCTTACGCGACCCGGTAAAGTAACGGTATTTTCAACGGGCTGCAGGGCAACCTCGAGAACAGAAACAGTAGGAGGCGGCTGCTGGCCACCACCAGCAGCTTGAGGAGCAGGTTCCTGTGAACAACCTGATATTGCAATAATCGATATTGCTGCTATTACCAATTTTTTGATCATAAATACTTTTACTTTAATGGTTCCTGAGGACTACTTGACAGGAAAACTGGACAAAAGGCTCTTTAAGTTATAGTTTAAAATACATTCATGTATGTATGTTGTCAATCAGTCCAAAAAGTCAGAATATGCGACGAACGAAAGAAGAAGCCGAACAAACCAGAAATGCCATTCTGGAAGCTGCAGTAGACGTCTTTACCGAAAAAGGCGTAGCGCGGGCAACGTTAGAACAAATTGCTAAAGCTGCAAATGTTACCCGGGGCGCCGTTTACTGGCATTTCAAAAACAAAACTGACATCTTTATGGCCCTTCACGATGAGCTTCATCGCCCGTTTATACAAGACTTAGTAGACGGGCTGGAGAATACCGACGATGACCCGCTCGAAAGTCTCAAAAGCTACTGCATTGAGATGGTCACCCGTTTGGAAGATGACCTGTATCTACGCCGTGTGCTTTCACTTTTTTTACTGAAATGTGACTACACCGGAAGTCTGCAGGTTTGCCAGGAACGAACTATTGACGCCCGCCAGGAGAAGAGTGAAGCGCTGTCGAAATTTTTCGAAAAAGCACAGTCCCGAGGCACCTTATCGACTGACCTGGATCCTAAGACACTAACTCTGGCACTCAGTTGTTTCATACGCGGTATTGCTATGGAATATCTGGAAAACCCCGACAGCTTTTCTATACGTGAGGAAGCCCCTAAACTGTTCAATGTTTTTTTCAGAAAGTGGAATTAACCGGCTTAGCGGGTTTTAGATAATGCAGTTAGAGGTTGATAATTGAGTCAGGCAAAAAACGCCCGGATCTGTTGTGCATCAGCCGCAAAATCTGCTTGGCCGGCAAGCTCAATCGCCATATCCAGTTCAGTGACATACTCCACACGGATATTATAGGGCTCGTAGAGTTTTTTGATTTGCCTTACGGAGGTAGCCGCCGTCCGTGACTTTTCCGTGACAATATACACCTGAACCAGTCCGGCGGCTGTTGCTCTGCCGATACGCTCGGTGAGCGCGCGCTCTGCTTCAGGCACTAACAGACTTTCACCATCAAGCACAACAATGTCGGCCCAGCGCAGCATACCACTTTTATATACCGTGCCGGCGTAGGTCAGGCCGAAGTTCTCCACACACTCGGTGTTCCATGGACCTTTGGCATTCACCAACACAATGTCATTCACCATGGTTAAGGCAAAATCACCGTGCTGTTGAAGGTACTTGATGTCCATATTGTTATTCCGTAAGCGAACCTCTTCCCAGTTTAGCAAAAGCATGCCTGCCGCGACACAGGATTGTCGCGAACAGGCAAGGAGTGATCAGGCAGCAATAATATGGGAAAGTGCTGCAAAGGAGGGCTGGGACTGAATATCCAGTGGGATCCGCAAGATGCGGGCAATGTCACTCACGCTGATTACCCCACGAATTTCATGGGCCACTTTATCAATAACCAGGCAATGCATGGCACCATTCTCGCGCAGGGCGTTCACCACGTCAGACACACTCGACAGTTTCAGCTCGTTATAATCGAAAGCGTGCAACAGGGATTTAGGTTGCATCATATCCACCACCAGCAGCTCTGACCGGGGTATTCCCAGTTGCACTACCCGCTGCAGAATTTTTTGCTCGGTGATGTCTGCCAGGGTAACAATACCTACAAACTGTTGCCGTTGATCGAGTACCAGTTTCATTTTAACGTGAGACTGGCGCATCAGTTTTTCCAGCTCTACCGCTTTTACGTTGCCATCAATCACCAGCGGTTGGTGATCATGAAAATCGGTAAAAATACTCAGCGCAGAAGACGCTAACTCAACATGCTCAAAGATATCCGGATGAGCGAGCGTATCTATAGATTCGGTTTTGCACAGGGTTAAATTATGCATGGATTTATCCTCATTTAATTAATTTCTATGCGCCTGAATGCACCATTGCACGACGCAGATAAGAGTGAAATTAACTTACTGAGGGAGGCGCTCTGATGCCGTGGTGGGAGCGATAGGTGTGCTTGTTTCGACTCTGATAAGTGAATACAGATTGGCAAAGATGTACTTCAGAACTCGAAACAGATTGCGGCAGGTAGCCATCAGAATCCGTGTCGGTGTCGCTCTCATCACTGATTTCAATGCTGTCAGGGGCATTTGCATCAACTACAAGGTCCTGTAAATCAACACGCTGAACTTCGACACAGTGATCGTCATGCAGCACAGTGCTAACAGCGGGACACCCCACCATTGCCACCATCACTACTAACAATCTTAACCAGTTCATCTGAGTACCACGAGTTAAAGGATATACATTTACAGACTTACAATGGTTGGTATTGGTTCCAAAGGAAAGGCAGTTACCGACCAGCTGATGCTATTTTACGCCGAACTGCCAGGTTGGCGATGAAATGCGGTAGCGCGGGTCAGGCCCTTGCTACCGCCCAGAGTGCTGAGGATGTGAAGAAAAAGCACTCTGCGAAAACTACTTAGCCTGGGCTTCGGTGGTCAGGCGCAGGGTAATTTCATCGCCTACGTAAGGCACGTACTGGTCGATACCGAAATCAGAACGCTTAATAACCGTTTCGGCGTCAAAGCCAATGGCCTGCTTCTTCGACATCGGGTGCTCGCCCATGCCGTTCAGAGTCGCGTCCATAGTGACTGTTTTGGTTGTGCCCTTGATAGTCAGATCGCCGGTAACCGCAAATTTGTTATCGCCTTTTGGCACAACTTTGGTGCTTACAAAAGTCGCTTTAGGATACGTCGCCGCATCAAACCATTCTTCACCAAGAAACTCCTCCGTCAGCTTGTCTACAAAAGTATCAACCGTTTCGATGCTTACAGAAATAGCGATGTCACTTTGAGCCGGCTGTTCGGCATCGTAAGTAATGGTGCCTTCAGCACCCGCAAATACTGCGGTAGGCGTTGAAAATCCAAAGTGGCTCCATGAAGCCACTGCAAAAGTGTGGGTCGGATCCACTGAGTAGCTGGTTGGTGCTGCAAAGGCTGATACGCTGAAAAGCGCGCTAAGTAGAACGGCTGAAAGTCGTTTATTCATCACAGATTCCTTTTGTTGTCTGAAAGAGTAATTGAATTGCGGTTATTCTTACGCGTATAAAGGAATTTAGCTCTATCTATTAATTAAACGATTCATTCTGATTTATAGAATAAGTACAGCAACCAAACCGCCACAAGCCATCCTAACCCCTGTTTGATACCTTGCGACCGCGCACGGGGTTTTCATTTGCGCATGATTCGGTAAAATACCCAGCGAATTTACTTCTCCTGGATCAGCAGACAGGGCATAACTGAGCTGGCATTACCATTAACTTTATTATTGGAGCCATTGCTATGTCTGCAGCACAGCGTATCTGGATAAAATCGCCGTTATTTATTTTTGCCCCCGACCAGTCGCAACCGGTCACCGGTTTGGTAATCAATAAGGGCAAAATCGAGACCCTGCTGTTTAATCATGATGCCCCGCCATCGCCCTGCGATGAGGTTTTCGATGCGTCCGGCCTGGTGATTTTGCCCGGGTTGATTAACACCCATCATCATTTTTACCAAACGCTCACCCGTGCCTGGGCACCGGTGGTAAATGAACCCTTGTTCCCCTGGCTAAAAACCTTATACCCAGTATGGGCACGACTCACGCCGGATGCCTTGCATCTGGCTACCCAGGTCGCGATGGCAGAATTGCTGCTATCCGGCTGTACCACCGCCGCCGATCATCATTACTTGTTCCCCCAGGGGCTGGATAACGCTATCGATGTTCAGGTTGATGTAGTTAAGCAACTGGGCATGCGCGCCATGCTCACCCGCGGCTCAATGAGTCTTGGTGAAAAAGACGGCGGCTTGCCACCGCAGCACACCGTACAAACCGGTGAAGCCATTATTCGCGACAGCGAGCGCCTTATTAGCCAGTACCACGAACGTGAAGCAGGCGCGCAAATTCAGATTGCTCTGGCCCCCTGCTCGCCATTTTCTGTCACCCGGGAAATTATGCAGGAAAGCGCTCAGCTGGCTAAACGCGAGGATGTGCGCCTGCACACACATCTGGCCGAAACGCTGGATGAAGAAGACTTTTGCTTGCAAACCTTCGGCATGCGTACCGTGGACTACCTGGAAAGTGTGGGCTGGTTGAACAACCGCACCTGGCTGGCCCATGGTATTCACTTTAACGAAGAAGAAATTGCCCGGCTGGGCGCCGCCGGCACCGGTATTTGTCATTGTCCGGTATCGAATATGCGTCTGGCTTCCGGGATCTGCCCTACGCTTGACCTGATTGAGGCCGGAGCACCGATTGGTTTGGGAGTAGATGGCTCGGCGTCTAATGATGCATCCAATATGATGTATGAAGCCCGTCAGGCACTGTATCTGCAGCGCTTAAAATACGGTGCAGAAAAAATCACGCCGGAAGTGGTATTGCGCTGGGCGACCGAAGGCTCAGCCAGCGTACTGGGGCGCACCGATATTGGTGCCATTGCCGAGGGCATGCAGGCCGATCTGGCCATGTTCAGCCTGGATGACATCCGTTTTAGTGGCTCTCATGATCCGCTTGCAGCACTCATCCTGTGTGGTGCTGAACGAGCCGATCACGTAATGGTAGGGGGCCAGTGGCGGGTTAGCCATGGCCAGATAACCGGTCTTGACCTGCCTGCTCTGCTAGCACGCCACCGGGCCGCCGCCAGCAAACTTATCGCAGGGTGATCAGCCTTACCTCAGGCACTGTGGCGGCCACCACCGCCACCCACTACTTAGGTGCCAATCTGGCAGTACTTTGGTAGCAATAACGCCGGTAAATTACACCTCAAAGCCTTTAAACGAGTGAAAATTGTTTGTTAAACAGTCTTTACTGAATTGGCAAACAAAGTACATTTATTGAGCATATACAGCCGCCATTTTTCACATTTCAGCAGGCCAAATCACCTGGCGATTTGTTACAAAAATCACATTTTTTTAACTGTGGTCAGAACGACCAGAGGCAGGATTCATCCGGTAACGGTATACCGTTACCGGATAACATAACTCAGTGAAGTTTTAATTTAGGGGTAACCAGGTTACTGACTTTGCGCATAAGCAGCATTAAAAAGCCCTTAAACCAGCCATGCACGGCAAACAAATGCATATTATACAGGGATACGTACACCATCTTTGCCAGACGTCCCTCAATAAACATGGTGCTGTTGCTGAGTTTCCCCATCAGGCTGCCTACCGTTGAGTATTTACTGAGATGCACCAGCGAGCCGTAATCGGTGTAGGTATAGGCCTGCATGGGTTTATGCATAAACAGGTTTTGCAGGTTTTTGGCCAGCAGACTTGCCATCTGGTGCGCCGACTGAGCCCGTGGTGGTACCCAGCTACCGTCTTTTTGCAGCACTCCACAACAGTCACCGATGGCAAAAATTTTATTATCCACAGTACTTTGCAGAGCAGGCGTTACCAGGATCTGATTAGCCTTGTTAAGTTCAAACAGGTTTAAATCGGTGAGAAACTCAGGCGCCTTAACCCCTGCTGACCACACCATTAAGTCGGCTTCAATCAATACGTCTTCCGCAGTGACAAACCCTTCTTTATCCACTCTTTGTACCCGCGTATTCTCGCGTACTTCAATACCAAGCTTGGTAAGTGCACGGCGCGCAGAACCGGCAATCCGCTCGGGTAATGCAGGCAATATCCGCGGCCCCGCCTCGAGTATTGACACCTGCAGTTTGTCGGCCGACATTTCAGGCATACCATAGGCTCTGGCCAGGTTACTCACGTGGTGTAACTGAGCCGCCAGTTCAGTGCCGGTTGCCCCGGCCCCCACAATCGCAACATGGATCTTTTGCTTGGTAATACCTTCCTGATTGATCTTCAGTAACTGATTTAGCAGCGCACGGTGAAAGCGCTCGGCCTGAATCAGTGAGTCCAGACAATAACAGTGCTCACTAACGCCAAGGGTACCGAAATCATTGGTTATGCTACCGATAGCCATAACCAGATAATCATACTCCACAGTACGCTCCGGGAGGATTTCCAGGCCGTCTTCGTCGTATAACGGGTCGAGGTAGATACTTTGGTTGTCACGGTCGATATAGCTCATATTGCCGAGCTGAAACTGGTAATGGTGCTGGGCGGCGTGCATACGGTAGTCAACGCCGTCTGAGGCTTTATTAATGACCCCGGCAGCCACTTCATGAAGCAGGGGTTTCCAGACATGCGTGCGGCTACGGTCAACCAGTATTATCTCGGCCAGCTTGCGCTTACCCAGTGTTTTACTTAGCCGGGTAACCAGCTCAAGACCACCGGCACCACCGCCTACAACTACGATTTTTTTCATAACAGACCTACTTATTAAATGTGAATTGGTCTGCACAATGCACTGATGTGCACAGATCAATCGACACTCTGGGTCTTATCAACCACTAGCAGCTTACGCCTTTTACCGGTGAGGTAAAGTCACACTGTGCCAGTGTAAAAGTATTTTATGTTAACAAAAACGCTAAAAAATACTCTCTGAACTGCCACTTTGCGCTGGCTTTTAGTAGCACTTCAAAGCAGTGCCAAAACCGCCCCTCCAAACCAGCACTTTGGTAGTAGGACTTTCGGAGAATTTCCGCAGAGGACTAAAGTTGAATTCAAAAGGCTCCATTGAGGAGTACTCAAAATCCGGCCGCTCAACAATACTCAATGCAAAAGAGCAACGGCAAAGAATCGTTGTCAATTAACGTGAGTGACAGTGGGACGCAATAAAAGTGTTACTCCACGCAATAAACACAAATATGAGGGTTACACATGAAAAATAATAAATTTGCGTGCAAACCGCTAGCCGTTGCCTTACTTGCACTCTCTTCAGCTTCAGCCAATGCCGCAATCACCATTTACGACGATGCCGAAGTGGCTACCGTATCGGTTGACGCGTCATTCAACACATTCTACACCACAACGTCTGTTGATAACGGTCCAAACGGTGACCGTGACCAATCCCGCGTTAAAATGGGTTTCCTGCCTAATTGGCTGGGTATGAACTTCAGTAAGCAGATTGGTGACATGAAAGTGGGCGGTCGCTCATCTTTCTGGGTAACCATCAACGATTCTAACAGTGGTGTTACCTCAACCGGTATCGATGTTCGTCAGTTTTACGCGACGCTGGATGCCGACTGGGGTCAATTACTGATTGGTAAAGATTTCACACTGTTTAACCGCAGCAACGTTTTCTTAGACGAAGTCCTGCTTGGTTACGGCAATGTCAATGATACGCTGGGACTGGTTGATGGCCAGGGCACTTCATTCGGTAACCTCGGCAGCGGGTACACTTATCCGTTCCCAGCGTCGCAAATACGTTATACCTCGCCGTCTTTCGGTGGTGGCTTCAAAGTAGCCGTCGCGGCTGTCGATCCTTCGCCAGTGAATGGCGATGCTGACCGCGAAGAATCTGCACCTCGTTTTGAGGGTGAAGTGACCTACAGCGGCACTTTCGACGACGCATCAGTCACTGCATGGGTGGGTTTCCTGTCGCAAACCTCTGAATCTGATATGGGTGACGTTGACTCAAACGGCGCTTCATACGGTGTAAAAGTAGGCTTTGGTGGTTTATCACTGCACGCATCAGGCTACAGCGGTGAAGGTATCGGCATTCTGTTAGGCCCCACAGAAGCAGCACTGGGTTTAGCGCTGATCACCATGTATGACCCAACTACCTATAACGCGCTCGATAGCGAAGGCTACATCCTGCAGGCCTCTTATAAGATGGATGCGAATCGTTTCGTACTCTCTTATGGCGAGAACGAAATCGAAGACACCGACTACATCGGTCACGAAGGTATGCAAGCTGCCTGGTTCTATGGCTATAACAGCAACGTCACCTTTGCAGTGGAATATTCGACCAGCGAGTTCTCTGGAATTCTGGGTCAGGAAGAAGCTCAGACTCTTGCCGTTGGTGCCATCGTAAACTTTTAGTAACTGACTGTTTCCTTGCCAGAAAACAGTCTTGTCTTACGGCAGTCGGTGCCGGTCAGGGAG
>TARA_B100000963_G_scaffold314507_1_pt1 | contig 12096 bp, 8 predicted proteins | sample TARA_B100000963 | Tara Oceans TARA_B100000963 (sample SAMEA2622097) | marine metagenome | biome: marine biome (ENVO:00000447); feature: surface water layer (ENVO:00002042); material: "saline water (ENVO:00002010), including plankton (ENVO:xxxxxxxx)" | depth 5 m | reverse complement strand
TTGAATAACTTAATTATGGCAAAAATACAATTAAATGGAAAAAAAGTTACTATCAACTCTAACTATACTTTATCAGATCTAATTAAAAAGTATAAATTAATTAATAAAAAAATTGCTATAGAGCATAATGGAATAATTATCCCAAAAGTAAAGTATAATAAAAAATTCTTAAAAAATAATGATAGAGTAGAAATAGTTCACTTTATAGGAGGCGGTTAAATTGAAAAAAGATACTTTTAAAATTGCAGGTAAAATTTTAAGATCTAGATTGATTGTAGGAACAGGAAAATACAAAAACTTCCATGAGACTGCTAAAGCTATTAAAGCTTCAGGAGCAGATATGGTTACAGTTGCTGTTAGAAGAGTTAATATAATAGATAAAAAAAAACCAATATTAACGGATTATCTAAATCCAAAAAAAATAGTTTATCTCCCAAATACAGCTGGATGTTTTAATTCAGAGGAAGCTTTAAGAACTTTACGATTGGCTCGTGAGATGGGGGGATGGAAATTAGTAAAGCTTGAAGTTTTAGGGGACAAAAAAACTCTTTATCCAAATATGATTGAAACTATTAAATCTACTAAAATTCTTGTAAAGGAAGGATTTAAAGTATTGGTTTATTGCACAGATGATCCTTTACTTGCAAAGAAACTTGAGGATAATGGGGCATCAGCGATAATGCCTTTAGCATCTCCGATCGGTTCAGGGCTGGGAATACAAAATAAAATAAATATCTCCTTGATTATAAAACAATCGAGAGTACCTGTAATAGTAGATGCTGGAATAGGAACAGCCTCGGACGCAACAATCGCAATGGAATTAGGTTGTGACGGGGTGTTAATCAACAGTGCGATAGCTAATTCTAAAAAACCAATATTAATGGCAAAAGCTTTTAAAGATGCAGTGGTTTCGGGAAGAAACTCATTCTTAGCTGGCAGAATGAAAAAAAACTATTTAGCTATACCAAGTTCACCGAATGATGGTTTAATTTAACTTTTCTTCCTTCTTACCCAAAGTGTTCTAATTTTTTTTTTTGTTTTTGTTTTTTTTTCTTTTTCTTTAGTTTTTGAGACAATTTTATTTTTACCCTTTTTTTCTTTAGCTAAAGTTTTGTTAGTCTTTTTTATTTCAATAATTGAATTTATATTCTCTACTGAGTTAATAAGTTTTTTGGACTTATTTAATAGGTCAATTTTATATTCAGGGATAACAAATTTATCATTTGATAAAATTTTTACTTCAAACAAGTATTTTTTTTGAAAATACTTTAATTCATCCAATAAGTTTTTTTCTATATAAGTTTTAATTTTTACAGGCACAAATGAGTTAATAATCTTGACTTTTTCTGTAAAAGCTAAATATTGAATTTTTTTTAAAATTTTTTGTGAAAATGATGAAATTGATAGTTGAGTCTCCCATTTAATTGATCCTTCACGTAGTCTCTGCCTGGTCATTTCAAGTAATCCAAAATTACTTATTCTTCCAATTTGAATTCTAGCTCTATCTTTTCTAATACTTTCCCTCATTTTTTTTTCAACAATTCTTCTATTATAAAAATTCATCATATCGATAAAGTCGATAACTATTAAACCAGATAAATCTCTTAATTTTATTTGGTGAGCAATCTCTTCAGCTGCTTCTAAATTTGTATTTAATGCAGTTTTCTCAATATTCATTTGCTTTGTTGATTGTCCAGAATTAATATCAATAGAGACTAAAGCTTCAGTAGGATTAATTACCAAATATCCACCAGATTTTAACTTTACTGTTGGTTCATAAATGTTATTTAATTCTTTTTCTATATTAGCATCATAAAACAGAGGAATTTTACCTCTATACTTTTTTATATTCTTTACATTCCTTGGCATTAATTCTTTCATAAATTTTTTAGCTTTTTGGTAAGCCTCATTACCTTCAACATAAACATTTTTTGTTTCGTTGTCGTAAGTATCTCTTAATGTTCTTTTTATAATATCTCCTTCTTCATACACCAAAGATGGTGCATTAGAGTCTAAGGCTTTATCTTTTATTTCTTCCCAGGTTTTAATAGTATTTCGAAAATCTTTCTCAATTTCATTTTTTGTTTTGTTGGCACCTGCAGTTCTTACTATAACACCCATTGTCTTAGGAATTTCTATTTCATTCAAAATACCTCTTATTTTTTGTCTATCAGAGGAATTAAAAATTTTTCTAGATATGCCTCCACCTTTTGGAGTATTTGGCATTAAAACTATATACTTGCCTGCTAAAGATATAAAAGTAGTTAATGCTGCTCCTTTTTGACCTCGTTCTTCTTTTATAACTTGAATTAATATTACTTGCCCAGGTTTTATTACTTCTTGTATTTTATATCTTTTAATACCATAGGAGGATTTGACTCTTTCTCGGTATTCCTGTTTGTTGTCTTTTTTTTCAATTTGATTATCACTATTTATTTTATCTTCTTTAATAGTGTTTTCAGAATTTTCTAGTTGATTTTCATTATGTAAATTTTCTTGATTTGTCTCTATTGTTTTATCTTTTAGTTCCTCTCTTATTTTTTCTTCAGCTCTTCTAATTTTTTCTTTGTCGTCCGAGGGTATTTGGTAATAATCTGACTGAATATCATTAAAAGCAAGAAAACCATGTCTTTCTCTACCAAAATTCACAAAAGCAGCTTGTAAAGAAGGTTCAACCCTACTTATAGTAGCAAGATAAATATTGTTTTTAAAATTTAGATTATTTTTGTCTTCAAATTCATATTCTTCGATCGAACCATCTGACTTAAGAACAATACGGGTTTCATTAGGATGCGATGCATCAATATATAAGTTTTTTTCCATTTGATTAGAATTCCTTTAAAATTTTTGTAAATTGAATTTTTTATAATTGTCATTGTCGCTATTTTATACAATTTTATGTATAAATACACGAATTTAATTAAAACATGCCTAAAGATAGTCAGAATTGTTATTATAAATTAATAGTATGTTAAATTTTCTCAATTTTACTGTTAAATTTCTAATTATATCTTTGGTCGTAATGGTTTTGTTTATTTTTTCAACCTTATGGTATTTCTCAGTAGGATTGCCAGATTACAAAAAATTATCAAATTATCAGCCTCCAATTTCAAGTAGAGTTTACTCGACTGATAGCAAATTGATAGCTGAATATGCGTTAGAAAAAAGGTTATTTATACCATACGAATCTATCCCTGAGAAAGTAATAAATTCATTTTTGTCAGCTGAAGATAAAAATTTCTTTTCTCATCCTGGAGTCGACGCAAGGGGTATATTAAGAGCATTTATAAAAAATATTAAAAATATATCTCAGAACAAAAGGTTAGAAGGAGCTTCAACCATAACACAACAAGTCGCAAAAAATTTTTTACTCTCTAATGAAGTTTCAATGAAAAGAAAAATTAAGGAAGCTATTTTAGCTTTTCGGATCGAAAGGGCCTATACAAAAGAAAGAATTTTAGAATTGTATTTAAATCAAATATATTTGGGTCAAGGAACATACGGAATAGCTGCGGCAAGTCTTGAGTATTTTGATAAATCAATCAAAGAACTTAATTATTCAGAGTCAGCACTGTTAGCAGCGTTACCTAAGGCTCCAAGTAAATACAATCCATATAAATATCCCAAAGTTGCTAAGTTTAGAAGAAATTTAGTTTTAGATAACCTAAATGAAAATGGCTTTATTTCTAAAAATGAAATGAATAAAATTAAAAATTCAAAATTAAAACTTAAGAAAAGAAAAATTGAAATTGTAAATGAAGCTAATTCGTATACTGAAGAGGTTAGAAGAATGGTTAAAAAGATATATGGTTTTGAAAAACTTTATTCTCAAGGATTAAGTATTAGCACACCATTAAATATTAATTACCAAATCCAAGCATTAAAATCTTTAAGAAAAGGTATTGAGGATTATGATAAAAGACGTGGTTGGAGAGGACCAGTTGCAAATAAAATTAAAAATAAAAATTGGGAAAAAAATCTTGAAAGATATAAACTTGATCCAACTTTAAATTGGAATTTAGCTGAAATTATCTCTTTAAATAATGACGAAATTAAATTTAAAATAATTGATGAAAAGAAAAAAGATAAACTTGGAGTTTTGCTCTTGAAAAATATAAAATGGACAGTTCCAAAAGGTAAAACTATTAAAGATATTCATAAAATTGGTGACATTATATTTATAAAAAAAAAGAGTAATTCCTGGTCTCTAAAACAATATCCTAAAGTAAATGGAGGAATAGTAATTCTTGATCCTTATACTGGAGATGTTTTGGCTTTAGCTGGAGGATTTAATTTTAAAACTAGCGAATTTAATAGAGTTACTCAAGCAAAAAGACAACCTGGATCAGCGTTCAAACCAATAGTTTATGCAGCCGCATTAGAAAAAGGTTTTGCTCCTAATTCTATTATACTTGATGCCCCTTTTGTAGAAAGTCAAGGTGTTGGTCTTAAAAATTGGAAACCAGAAAATTATGGAAAAAAATTCTATGGTCCAACTACTTTTAGGAAAGGTATTGAGTACTCCAGAAATTTGATGACTGTTAGAATTGCGAAGATACTAGGTTTGGAAGAAATTTTAGATTTATCGAAAAAATTAAATATTTATGATGAAATTCCAGAATTACTCTCAGTTTCTCTAGGGGCAGCCGAAACAACTTTAATTAATCTAACTTCTGCCTATGCACCATTTGTAAACGGTGGAAATAAAATTGACCCAAAACTTATTAGCAGAATTCAAGATAGAAGAGGAAAAACAATTTTTCAGGAAAAAAATAGAAAGTGCATAAATTGTGATAAATTTATTAACGAAAATATAGAATTTCCAAAAATAGACAATGTTAATAAAAAGATAATAAGCGAGGAAACAGCTTATCAAATGAATTCGATTTTGCAGGGAGCTGTACAAAGAGGTACTGCAAAAAAATTAAAAAATTTAAAAGTACCTTTAGCAGGAAAAACAGGGACTACTAATGATAATTTTGATGCATGGTTTATAGGTTTTTCCTCTAATTTAGTAATAGGTGTTTACGTTGGATTTGATAATCCTAAAACTTTAGGAAAATTTGAGACCGGGTCAAAAGCTGCATTACCAATCTTTAAGGATTTTGTAGAAAAAGCACTTTATAAAGAAGATTTTAAAGAATTTAAAATACCAGAAAATATATATTTAACCTCATTAAACTACGATACAGGATTAAAATCCGCCCAAGGAGAAAAAAATTCAATTATCGAAGCTTTGAAATTAAGAGATATTAACAACATTAATAATAATAATTTAATCTTAACGAGCGGTCATGATAAAATGGTAGCATTCAGGCAATTTTACTAATGGAAACTTTTGAAACCATGCTATCCGTTACTGAGAAATCACTGAGTAATATCAGGGGGTATCTTTGATAAAGAAAAAATTGTAACTAAACTTAGAGAATTAGAAGAAACTTCATTAAGCAAAAACTTTTGGAAAGATCAAAAATTAGTTAAAAAAACTGTAAAACAAAAAAAATTTTTTGAAAATATTTTAAATTCTTATAAAAAATCCTCAGAAGATTTAAAAAACTTAAAAGATTTATATTATTTAGCTTCGCAAGAGACCGATGATGATACAATTAAAGATTGTAATAAAAAGATTGAAGAAATTTTAAAAGAAATAAAAAAAAATGAAATAAATTGTTTCTTATCAGGAGAAAATGATGATTACGATATTTACCTAGAAATTCATGCAGGCGCTGGCGGTACTGAGAGTCAGGATTGGGCAGATATGCTCAGAAGAATGTATATGAAGTGGTTTGATAAAAAAGATTTTAAATATCAAATTATTAGCGAACATAAAGGTGAAGAGGCAGGAATAAAATCATCTACAATAAAAGTTGAAGGAGATTATTTATACGGACTAATGAAATCAGAGTCGGGAGTTCATAGGCTTGTGCGAATTTCTCCATTTGATAGCGGTGCAAGAAGACATACAAGCTTTGCTAGTGTCTGGGTTTACCCCTCTGTTGAAGATGACATAAATATAAAAATTGATGAAAAAGATTTAAGAATAGATACTTATAGATCTAGTGGAGCTGGCGGACAACATGTAAACACAACTGATAGCGCTGTAAGAATAACTCATCTTCCTACAAAAATAGTAGTGCAATGCCAAAATGAAAGATCTCAACACAAAAACAAAGAAACCTGTTTTAAAATGCTAAAAGCAAGATTATACGAGCATGAAATGCAAAAAAAAGAAGAGGAAAATAAAAAAGAGATAAATAGTAAAACCGATATTGGTTGGGGTCATCAAATTAGATCTTATGTATTACAACCTTATCAATTAGTAAAAGATTTGAGAAACAAAATTGAAAGCACTAACCCATCGAGTGTTTTAGATGGTAATTTAGACTTATTTATTGAAGAAGGAATTAAAAATAAATAATGAAAAAATTAATAACATATCTTTTTTTTCTAATTTTTATATTTTTAGTTTTTTTAATTTTTATACTTTCAACAAAAGGTATAGAAACGAAAAAATTTAATACATTTGTCACACAAAAAGCAACTCAATCAAAGGAAATTGATTTAAAATTAAATACTATCAAATTTAAACTTGACCCAAAACAATTAAGTCTTTTTTTAGAGACTAAAAATCCAGAGATAAATTATAAAAATATAATTATTCCGGTTCAAAATATAAAAGTATATATTGATTTTCCATCATTACTTAAATCAAAAACCAAAATTAATAAAACTACTTTAAAACTTAAAGAACTAGATATAAATGAGTTAGTTAAATTATCCTCAATTATTAAGCCATCAAACTTTAAAAGTTTTATAAATAACAAAATTACTTCTGGTAAATTAATTTCAGAAATAGAGATATTTTTTGATGAAAAGGGGTATATAAAAAATTTTATAGCTAGGGGTATAGTGAAAAATCTAGAAGCACAAATTATAAGTGGATTAAATATTAATAAAACAAACTTAAGTTTTTTTGCAGATAAGGAGGATATTTTACTTAAAAACATAAATGGAAATATTGACGAGATACAAATTTCTGATGGAGATTTAAAATTGAATTTAGAAAAAGGAACAAAATTGAATTCAAACTTCAAATCAAAAATTAATTATAAACAAGATCCCTCAAGTAAATTTACTAAAATTTTAGATAAATTTTATTTTGCAAATAAAGTAAAAAGTTTAAATGGAGAATTTAATAATAATTTATCAATTAATTTTGATGAGACCTATAAAGTTAAAGATTATAATTACAATCTCTCTGGAAACTTTGAAAAAAGTAAATTAGAGTTCCGAAGTATAAAAAATAGTTTTTTTAGTGAAGAAATAAAAGAAATTTTTTTATCAAATTTTAAAATTCAAACATCTCTCTCTTCAAAAAAAATTAAAATTTCGGGAGAAGGAAAATATTCTTTTGATAATAATGATTTTTTAAAAGTCAAATTTGAAAATAATTTAATAAACGAGTTATTAAAATTAAAATTAGATTTTGAATATATTAATCGTTTCAAAATTGATCTTATCAATTACAAAAAACCAAAAAACCAGATTGCAAATATATCTTTAGAATTAGATAAAAAAAAAGATAAAATAAACATTAATAAACTCAGGTTTTCTGAAAGAAATAATTTAATACAACTAGAAGATTTGAAATTTATGAAAAATCAATTTTTATCATTCAAAAAAATAATCATCAAAACAATTAATAATGAATTTTCAATCAGCAATAATGAAAAAATTTTTATTAAAGGTTCAAGGTTCGACGCAACTAATTTGATTAAATTTTTGACAAACAAAAAAGAGGAGAATAGGTTAAAAAATATTAGTAACAGTGTAGTGATAGATTTTAAAAATATTAAAGTGCCAATGTCAGAAAGTTTACAAGATTTTAAATTAATAGGTGAGATAAAAAAAGGAAAATTTGTCAAAATCTCATCTAAAGGAGATTTTGGTGGAAATAATTTTTTAGATATATCCATGAAAAAAGATGAAATTAATAACACAAAATATTTAGAAATTTACTCTGATTTGACTCGTCCACTTTTAACGGACTATAGTTTTTTTAAAGGGCTTTCAGGTGGCAAATTACTTTATACTTCCATTATCGATGGATCAAAATCGAATTCAAAATTGAAAATTGAAGATTTTCGTGTCATCAATGCCCCTGGAGTAGTTAAATTACTTTCTTTAGCAGATCTAGGTGGATTAGCAGATTTAGCAGAGGGAGAGGGATTAACTTTTGATATTCTCGAAATTGACATGGAAAAAAATAAAGGCATGTTAAAATTAAATGAAATTTTAGTCCTAGGCCCAAGTATGTCTGTTTTGATGGACGGCTATCAAGACGATAATGGTTTAACTAGTTTAAGGGGAACATTAGTCCCTGCAAAAACATTAAATAAATTGATTTCAAAAATACCTGTCTTAGGAAACATAATAATCCCGAAGGAGATAGGAGAAGGACTATTTGGTGTAAGTTTTAAAATGAAAGGTACAAAAGGAAAAATAAAAACAACGATAAATCCTATAAAAACTTTAACGCCGAGATTTATTCAAAAAATAATAGATAAAAATAAAGCCACTAAATAATTTTTACCAAATAGTGTTTTTTCTTACCGTATGAAAGTTTTAAAATATTATTTTTAAAATCTTGTAATTTGAGTATCTTTTTTTCGTCATCAATTACCAAACCATCTATTTTAAAACCTTTATTTGCAATTGCTCTTCTAGCTTCACTTTTAGAAGACAATATTTTATTATAAGCAATAAAATCTAAAAAACTTAAACCTTTCTTTATCTCTCTAGAGTTTATTTTAATTGTAGGTAAATTAGAACCAATAATACCTTTTTCGAAAGTATCCTTAGCAGTTTGTTCTGCCATTTTTGCAGCTTTTTCACCGTGAAGTATTCTAGTAGCTTCATTAGCTAGTAAAATTTTTAGGTTATTAATATTTTTTTCTTTATTACAAATTTCATTTATTTCTTTAAGATCAATCTCAGTAAAGTAATTTAAAAATCTTTGAACATCTCTATCATCTGTATTTCTCCAAAATTGCCAATAATCATAAGAAGAAAGTAGATTTTCATTTAACCAAATTGCCCCTTTTTCTGTTTTTCCCATTTTGGATCCAGAGGCTAAAGTAATTAGAGGCGAGGTAAGCCCGTATGCTTCTTTTTTAATCATTCTTCTTATTAAATCTACTCCATTAATTATATTTCCCCATTGGTCTGAACCTCCTATTTGTAAAATACACTTATTATTTTTAAATAATTGATAAAAGTCATAAGCTTGTAAAATCATATAATTAAATTCCATATAACTAAGAGATTGTTCTCTTTCCAATCTCAGTTTGACGCTATCAAATGTTAGCATTTTATTAATTGTGAAGTGACTTCCTATATCCCTTAAAAATTGAATATAATTTAATTTTGTTAACCAATTTGCATTGTTAACAAATATTGGTAGAGTTTTTTTATTTTTTGTATCTAAAATCTTATTAAAAACTTTTTTTATACTCCGAATATTTTTATTTATTTCATTTTGACTTATTATTTTTCTTGTAGAATCTTTTCCAGATGGGTCACCAATTAACGTAGTTCCTCCTCCCAATAGAATTATTGGTTGGTGTCCATGTTTTTGCATTAATTTTAGAATCATTATTTGCAATAAACTACCAACATGAAGACTACTAGCCGTACAGTCAAAGCCTATATAACCAGATATTGATTTTTTTTCACAAATTTTATTAAGATTATCTAAATCTGTACATTGATTTAAATACCCTCGGTCCTGCATTTCTTGCAAAAACTTATTTTTCATAGTGCTATTTGTTAAATCAACTATTATACAAAATTAGTTATAAATAAATAAAAATATGCAAAAAGATTGGTTATCTTTAGGTTTAATGAGTGGAACTTCTGGAGATGGAGTAGACGCCTCAATAATAAGGTCAAACGGAATTGATAAATATGAGTTAATAAAAGACAAGTATTTCGAGTATGACTCAGATATTTATAAAGATATTCACAATTTAAAAGAGAAAATCCATCTAAGCATACACCTTAAAAAATTTAAAAATGAATTAGATAATTTAGAGAGAAAAATAACAATATTTCATGCTAAAGTAATTAGTGAATTGAATGTAACTGGGGATACTATAGTAGGTTTTCACGGCCAAACTATATACCATAACGCTAGAGAGAAAATTTCTAAACAATTAGGTAATGGAAAATTATTAAATCAACTAACAAAAAAAAATATAATTTTTAATTTTAGAAATAATGATATTTTAAATGAAGGCCAAGGAGCGCCTCTTGCTCCTGTTTTTCATCATTTATTGGCTATACAAAATAAAATTAAACTACCGGTATGTTTTCTTAACATTGGAGGAATATCTAATATCACAATTATTAAAAATAAAACTGATTTAAATGAATTGGAAAGTAAAGATATTGGACCAGGAAATTGCCTTATCGACTCCTGGGTAAGAAAAAACTCAAATAAAAAATTTGATTCTGATGGAAAATTTGCCTCAATAGGCACAAGAAATGAAATAATTTATGAACAAGCTCAAGAATTATATATGTATCAAAAAAATAAAAAATTAACATATGATACTAATGATTTTGATATATCTTTCATGAGAGGTTTGTCCTTAGAAGATGGAGTAACGACCCTTACAGATTTTACTGCAAGTATTTTAGGAGAAGAACTATCATTATCCTTGAATAGTTATAAAGATAAAATTAATGATATTTTGATTTGCGGCGGTGGAAGAAAAAATAAAGTTTTGTTAAAAAAAATTAAAAATAATTTATCGCAAAATTTAAATATGAAATTAATTGATGATTATAAAATTAATGGAGATTTTATTGAGTCTCAGGCTTTTGCATTTTTGGCAATAAGATCTGTTAAGAAACTCCCAATATCTTTTCCAAAGACTACAGGATGTAAGTCACCTAGTACAGGTGGAGAATTGATAAAGAATTAAATTAAAGCAGTTTTGTCTTTTAAATATTTTTCAATCTCTTCTGTAAGTTCCTTCTCTTTATTTTTGAAAAAATGGTTGGAATTTTTTATTTTAGAAAAAATAACTTCTACGCCTTTTTGATTTTTAATTCTATTATCAAGGTCATCAATACTTTCTTTAGTCACCAACTCATCATTTTCACTATAAACAACTTGCCCAGATGTAGGGCATGGAGCAAGAAAAGAAAAATCATAAACATTTGGTTGTGGAGATACAGCTATAAAATTGTTTACTTCGGGTCTTCTCATAATTAATTGCATGCAAATTAATGAACCAAATGAAAAACCTGAAACCCAACATTGGCTGTAGTCTAGATTTTGTCTTTCAATCCAATCAAGCGCAGCTGCTGCATCAGATAATTCTCCCTGTCCATTGTCAAAAACACCATCACTTTTTCCAACACCTCTAAAATTTACTTTTATTACGGAAAAACCATTTTCTAAAAAAATATTATACATAAGTTGTACAATTCTATTATTCATAGTTCCTCCATACTGTGGATGAGGATGTAATACGATTGCTACCGGAGATCCAAATTTAGGATTTTTATAGTATTTAGCCTCAAGTCTACCTGCAGGTCCTGGTATAAAAATTTCTAAACTTTTAGTTTTCATATTTGATAATGATTATTATTTTTAAAAAAAAGTAATGTTTTATAACATGTTTTTGTGCGGCAAATTTTTTTTTTTAATCCAGACTAATATAGTAGGAATTAAACTAAAAATATTGTAATAAGGCGTTATTTTATGAAACTAACTACAAAAGGCAGATATGCAGTAATGGCTATGGCAGATTTAGCTTTATTTAAGGATAATGGCCCTACAAATTTGACGGATATCTCTTTAAGGCAAAATATTTCTTTGGCTTATTTAGAACAAATATTTATTAAGCTTAAAAAAAATAATCTAGTAAAAAGTATTAGAGGAGCTAAAGGTGGATACATGCTAGATCTTCCACCTGAAGAAATAAAAATTTCAAGGATAATTGCTGCAGTGGATGAAAAAGTCAAAACCCTTAACTGCAAAAAAGAGTCTAAAAAAGGTTGTAATAATAAGTCTACTAAATGTAT
>TARA_B100000963_G_scaffold237476_1_pt1 | contig 12118 bp, 18 predicted proteins | sample TARA_B100000963 | Tara Oceans TARA_B100000963 (sample SAMEA2622097) | marine metagenome | biome: marine biome (ENVO:00000447); feature: surface water layer (ENVO:00002042); material: "saline water (ENVO:00002010), including plankton (ENVO:xxxxxxxx)" | depth 5 m | reverse complement strand
TTAGAAAATTTCTTTGATAAATTAATTAATTGGGAATTTGTTGAGTCGAACTTATAATAACTACGTATATTTACTCCCTGTTTTTTCTTGCGAAGATAAACGATCTAATACATTGAACTAAAAAGTAAAGCCCGGTTAGCAACATCATTGTTTTAGATGCATCTGCCCAAAAATTTTTAAATGCATATCCACCCATTAAAGATCTAATTACATCTAATCCGCCTAAAAAAATAATGAGACCAAATATTACAACAATATGCATAAATAATTTTTTTTTGGATGGAAATTTTATGGTCAAATAAGAAAAGATAATCAAAGGTAAACCGAGAAAAGATGGAATATAAGAAGTTGCTGATGAGCTTCCGCTAATAAAACTTATTATAATACCCCACAAAATTAAAAAAAGTCCATACGTAAGTGAGAACTTTTCAATTGTCAAATTCAAAACTTTAAATTCTTTATTTGAGTTTTCATTATTCATTTTTAAAGTATCTTTTCAAATCCTTCAAAATTAGGATGGCCAAGATATAAATCTTGATGCTTACCAGCATCTTTATGTGCCAATCTAAAAGCTTCAGATTTTGTCCAATTTATAAAATCTTCCTTTGAATCCCAAATACTATGAGAAGCATATAAAGTATAATCTTCATTTTCATCACCTTTAACTAAATTAAATCTTTTAAATCCTGGGACATTTTCCAGATGCGTTTCTCTATTTTTCCAAACATCTTCAAAAGCTTTTTCTTTGCCAAGAACAATTTTAAATCTATTCATTGCAATATACATATTAAAAATAATTACCAATTCCAAAAGTGGCGGCACCGATTATAACTAGCCAGATTAGCCCCTTTATTAAAAAAAAATAAAATCCCCCTACTAGTAAGTTTTTAAAGATTTTTCTTTTCATATAAATATAATACTAAATTTAGTTTTAATATTTTAAGACCAATTGTCTCAATCTTAGCGTTTAACCAATTTGTCTACTAAAAATAAATACAGCTTATAAGGTAAAATCCTTAAGAATTTTAATGTTAAGGTTAACCCTTTTGGAAAATGGATTTCAAATGCATTACTTTTAACTAAACCATTAAAAATTTTGTCAGCAGCATACTCAGGAGTTTTTAAAAATGGCATTGAAAATTCATTTTTATCAGTTAAAGGGGTTTTTATAAATCCAGGTGATACAATCGAAACTCTTACACCAAATTTTTTAAAGTCAAAGTAAATACTTTCACAAAAATTAGTTAAAGCAGCTTTGGATGGTCCATACCCACTTGAATTAGGTAGTCCTCTATAACCTGCGATAGATGAAACTATCGAAATATGTCCCATTTTTTTGTTTTTAAAATAATTCTCGACAGATTTTACGCAATCGATCACACCTAAAAAATTTACATTTATTACATTTTTAATTTTGTCAGGATCTATATTTTGTTCATCTTTTGGCTCATAAGTTCCACTTGAAAACAAACACACGTCTAAATCACTAAACTCAGTTAAAATATTTTTAAATACATTATCTATCTGAACTCGGTTAGTGATATCTAATGGAAACGCTGAAATATTTTCATTTTTGGCCAATTCATCGAGTAATTCTTTTCTTCTGGCGGAAACAGCAACCTTCCATCCTTCTGCAGCAAATTTCTCAGCTACAGCTTTTCCAATTCCACTACTCGCACCAGTAATCCATATTTTTTTCTGATTTTTTATCATTAATTAGTTATACCTTATATTGTGACTAAGAATAAATATTTATCATTAATTATAATATTTTTAATAACTTTTCTTGCCCCAGCAATTGGCAGTTATACCACTACAACTTTTAAAGAACCATGGTATTCCGAACTAATACAGCCAAGTTTTAATCCCCCGAGCTGGGTATTTGCTCCAGTATGGACAACGCTCTATGTATTAATGTCTCTAGCCATGTGGAGAGTTTGGATAAAATCTTTCAACATAAAAATAATAAAATTATACTTTGTTCATTTATTCTTTAATAGTATATGGAGTGTAATTTTTTTTGGGTTCCATCAAATTGGTCTAGCACTTGTAACAATATTAATCATTTTATTTTTTATTATTTTGTTAAAAAAAGAATTTCTTAAAATAGATAAGTTAAGTTTTTACTTGATGACGCCGTATTTAGCCTGGTCCTCTTTCGCTTTAATACTTAATTCTTCAATTTTTTTATTAAATTAAATCTTTTCGGGTAATTTCTTTTTAAGATTACTCTATTAATAAAAATAGACATTATAATTATTGCTATAGTTCCAAAAATTACTGGAAATATAATAAAGTCAAATGATAGATCCGTTATTAATGCTACTATAGGATTTGAAGCAGCAGGCGGGTGCATAACTTTAAAATAAACCATCAAAATTACCGCAATACCAACTGACAATCCTAGAGTTACAAAAGACATTCCAAATAACTCATTAAAAATTATTCCAATAAACATTGAAATTAAATGTCCGAAAAAAATATTTTTAGGCTGAGCCGTATCTAAATCGTACAAAACAAATACAAGAAAAACGGTTGCTCCGAATGAAAACATTAACCAGATACCAGCGGAAGTTTCCAATGTTAAAAAAGCTAATACTGCGATTACTATTGAAGCAGATATACCTGAAGCTATTGGTTCGTATTTTTTTGCTATTTTCATATGGTTTTACCTTAAGTTGAGTTATATAGAGTTATGAGGAAAAAACCATTTAATTTTTTAAAAAGCTTATCGATTAAGATTAATAAGTTTTATAAAAAAGAGTCAAAAAAAGGTGTAATCATAAACAATAAATCAAAAAATAAAAAAAATTTTAATCCAGTCACTAATTTTGATAAATCTTTTGAGAAATTAATTAGGAATTCAATATCAAAATCATTTCCTTTAGATTCTATTATGGGAGAGGAGTTTAAGGATAAAAGTCTATCGAATAGTTATAAGTGGTCAATCGATCCTATAGATGGAACTAAAGCTTTTATTAAAGGACTACCATCCTGGTCAAATCTAGTTGGCTTAATGTTAAATGGAAAATCAATTATAGGCTTGGCGAATTTCCCAGAATTAAGTAGATTTTATCTTAGCGATAATAAAAATTCGTACTTATTTATAAATAAAAAAAAACAAAAAATTAAATCTTCTAATAAAAATAATTTAAAGAAAGCTAAAATAGTTTGTAGTTTTCAGGGTAATATAAAAAAACTGAAAAAAAATAATTTAATTAAAAAACTGGAAAAATCTTTAATTATATTAAAATACGATGCATTAAGTTATTGCTCTTTAGCTGAGGGAAAAATTGACGTTGTGATAGAAACAAATTTAAAACCTTATGACGTTATTCCACTAATTCCTATTATCAAAAATGCTGGAGGTTGTATTTCAGGATGGAGAGCTGAGCCAGCTGAAAAAGGTGGAAATATTGTAGCAAGTTCTAATAGAAAACTTCATAAAAAAATACTAAGATTGATTAAATCTAACACCAAGAAATGATTAAATTATTTTTACATAGAGTTTACAGGGCTATCAAAATCGATATTGATCTTTACGAAGAAGTAGAAAAAGATAAATCAGCAACAATACAAGCAGGTATAGTTGTAGTCTTATCCAGCTTAGCTGCAGGAATTGGAGCGCTGCAATTAGGAGCATCTAATTTTTTATTAGCACCAATTTTGTCTTTATTAAGTTGGTGGGTTTGGGCTTATGTAATTTATTTTGTAGGCGTAAAATTGTTTGGTGGCCCCTCAACTCAAAGTAATCATGGTGAATTGTTAAGAACTATTGGGTTTTCAAGCGCTCCAGGATTAATTAGAGTTTTTGGAGTAACTCCTGATTTAATGACCGTTACTTATATCGGATCAGCTTTTTGGATGCTTGCTTGCATGGTTGTTGCTGTCAAGTCAGCATTAGATTATGACAGTCTTTGGAAGTCTTTTGGAGTTGTAGTAGTAGCTTGGCTATTTCAGGCGTTTTTCTTATTTATGGTTTTAATAGTTTTTAAAGGAATTTAGACTGGAAAAATTGTTTTAGAAAGTTTACAGCTATCACAAATTTTATATCCATTAATGATCAAGTTAGACTTAACACTTTCGTCTTCTTTTTTGCATTCCTCACAAATAATATTATTTAAATCCTTATTTCCATCTATGACAATATGATCATCGTTTTTCATCTTATTTAATATATCATGTTTCTAATGAAAAAAATTATTCTTATTATGATAATTTATTTTACAAATTTAAATACATTTGCAGTAGAAACAAAAAAAGCATATTTTGCTGGAGGTTGTTTTTGGTGTATGGAAGAATCCTACGATCAAGTAAAAGGGGTTATATCATCAGTTTCTGGGTATTCAGGGGGACATCTTAAAAACCCAAAATATGAAGATGTTATTTATAAAGATACAGGTCACGTCGAAGTTATTGAAGTAACGTATAACCCTCTTATTGTTAGCTATGAAGATTTGTTAAAAATATATTGGAAAAATATAGATCCGTTTGATGCTGAAGGTCAATTTTGTGATAAAGGCAAAAGTTATAGATCTGTAATTTTTTTTGAAAATAACAGTCAAAAAGAACTTATTGATAAATCGTTTAAAGAAGTAGAGAAAAAGTTTAATAAACAAATTGTTACTTTAGTTTGGAAATTTGACATTTTCTATCCAGCTGAAAATTATCACCAAGATTATTACGAAAAAAATTTTATTCGATATTTAATGTATAAAAATGGCTGTAAAAGAGAAGAAACACTAAAAAAAATATGGAACTAAAAAAAATTATATTAATAAGTTTTTTGGTATTTGCATTTAACACTTTAAAAGCTGAAATGGTTAAACCCTCAAAAAATTTATCTGCCTATGATGTAGTTAAAATTCAACTTGAGGCATTAAAGAATAATAACAAAATAAATGATGGAATAAAACAAACTTGGCTTTTTGCTCATCCTGATAATAAAAAATTCACTGGCCCCTATAAAAGATTTGAAGGTATGTTACTCGGTCAGCAGTATAAAATCCTTTTGAATCACTCTTCTCATAAAATCAAATTAATAAGTAATAGCCCAAATACTTTTATATACGGCGTAGAAGTATTAGATGATGATAAGAAACTATTTTTTTACGAGTGGCATGTTCAAAAAGGCAGCGATAAAGATTGTGATGATTGCTGGTTCACATCTGCTGTTTCACAGCCATTTGATCAAGGGAACACTATTTGAAACGTCCTCCTTTCATTTATAGATATTTAATAGTTGGACTGATTCTTGTAGGCCCACCAATTTTAAGTGCTCACTATGGCTCTATATACTTAGGAAAAGCAAATGGAGTTCTTCTAGGATTTTCTGTTGGGATAATTTGTGTAACGTTTGCTTGTTGGAAATTGTATATAGATGACTGGAGGGACGACGAGGATTAATGAAATTTGTTACCTCTAGATCAGCAGCTTTAGATAAGCTTGAAAAATATATCGAAAATAATATTTCAAATTATAACACAAAGAGAAATTTTGATTTTGGTGTAAATGATAGGAGTAATGTTTCTTGTTTATCTCCTTATATAACTCATAGACTAATCAATGAATATGAAACTACTAAACTTGTTTTGAAGAAATATCCTTTTCAGAAAGTGGAGAAGTTTATTCAAGAAATTTTTTGGAGAGTTTATTGGAAAGGATGGCTTGAACTAAGACCAAAAGTTTGGACTGATTTTATTGAAGATCTCAAGACAATAAAAGAAGACGAAAAATATATGAAAGCTATAAAGGGAGAAACTGAAATTAAATGTTTTAATGATTGGGTAAATGAACTTAAAAATTTTAATTATCTTCATAATCATACACGAATGTTATTCGCAAGTATTTGGATATTTACGTTAGGATTGCCTTGGCAAAAAGGAGCAGAGTTTTTTATGAAACACTTATTTGATGGAGATGCAGCATCTAATACTCTAAGCTGGCGGTGGGTTGCGGGGATACAAACTAAAGGGAAAAATTATTTGGCTCAATCATGGAATATAAGTAAATTTACTAACAATAAGTATAAAAATGTTAAACTAAATGAAACTGCTTTACCGATTATTGATCAGAGAGAATACAAAATTTCTCCTTTTCAAATTAACAGGAGTGAGGAGATTAACGAACAATTAATTGTATTTGAAAATGAAATGCACATAGATTTTTTTGATCCTAAAAAGTACAAGAAAGTTTATTTTATATTGCTGGATAATAAAAACAGATCTCTTAAATTATCTTCAAAGGTGATAGACTATAAGAGAGCTATTATTGATTCACAATTAAAAGAGTCTCAATTTAAAGCTGAATTATTAGACGAAAGTCAATTAACTAATCTCTTTAAAAACAATAAAAATTTTGATGTTGTATACCCTTCTATCGGAGAAAACTTTTCATTTTTAAAAAGATTAATAAAAAGCAAGGATCTAAACTTGAATTTTATTACTCGAAAAGAGGACAAATTTTGTTGGAAATTCTCAAATAAAGGTTATTTTAATTTTAAGTCAAATATACCAACAATATTATCTAATTTTAAATTAAATTAGATCTAGAGCATTTCTTAGAACAATATTTTACCTTTTCCCAATTAAGTCTCCATTTTTTTCGCCAGTTAAAAGGCCTATTGCATACAGGACAAATTTTTTTTGGAAGTAAATTTTTTTTCATTTTTTTAAAAGGTGCTTATTTTTAAGAAATAAAAAATAAGCAACAATTTCATAAAAAAAATTTAGTAAAATGAAAAGAGGTTTAATTTTAAAAACTTTGTATAAAAAATTATATTTTGGAATATTTTTCCATATAATAAGAAATGACTCAGCACCATCAATTATTTTACCTTCATGTATAACGTGCATTCTCCTTAAGAGTTCTTTATATGACTTTGAAGTAATGTTTTGTGCCTCTTGATTATCTGTAACATCAATCCACTTAATATTATCATCACAATGTTTTTTGTAATGATTAATTTCTGTTCTACATATATTGCAAGAATTGTTATAAAAAACTTTAACCATTTGTATTTTCTTTTATGAAATTATTTGCTGCTTTAAAAATTCTAATTTTTCTCTCTTTATTCATTTTTTCAGAAATCCTCACCATCATTGCAAGTCTAGGATTTTTTAAGAAAAATTTTTTATTTCTATCTATAAATTTCCAATACAAACCATCCATCACATCACACCACGGACCTTTCTTAAAATGCATCATTTTTTGAAAATAACTTGACCCACAAATATAAGGTTTGGTAGCAAAAATTCCTCCGTCACTGAATAAACCCATACCATAAACATTTGGTGCCATTACCCAGTCTGATGAGTCGACAAACATTTCCATAAACCATTTGTATACCTGTTTTGGATTTATCTCACATAAATTCATAATATTTGCTAGTATCATTAGTCTTTCAATATGGTGGGACCAGCCATAGTCTTTTGCATTAATGATTGCGTGATCTAAAGGGTCCAGACCAGTGTTTCCATCGTACCAAGATTTTTTCATTTTTCTTTTGTGATTAAAAAAATTAGTTTTTTCCAATCGCTGATCATAGTTTTGATAAATACCCCGCATAAACTCTCTCCAGCCAATAATCTGCCTTATATAACCCTCCATGGAATTTATAGGTACTTTATTTTCAATTTTTCTAAGCTTTTCTATTATTTCCCCAGGAGTGATTAAACCTAAATTAATTAGAGGACTTAATGCACTATGAAAAACAGTGTTAGATTTGTAAGTTACTGCATCCTCGTAGTCTCCAAAGAGTTTTATTCTTTCTTTTAAAAATTCATCTAACCATTTATTAGTGTCTTTACGTGTAGTGGGAAACCAAAATTTCTCTGTATTTCCTGGATGATCTTTAAAATTATCATTTATAAATTTTTTAAGAGCAACAGTGTTTTTTGTATCTTTCACTTTAGAAATTTCTGGAATTTTAATTTTACTTGGAAGTTTTTTTCTATTATCTTCATCAAAGCTCCATTTATTACCTTTCGGAGTCCCATTTTTATTCATTAATAAATTCATTTTAGTTCTAACAATTTTGTAAAAATTAGCCATGAAGGGACGTTTATTTTTTGATAGATAGTTTTTAAATTCATCCCTTTTCATTAAAAACATTGGAGAGTCTATTTGGTTAATTTTTATTGAATGTTTTTTTCCTAAGTTTAAAATAATTTTCTCAAAAAACTTATCTTCAATTTCAAAAAAAGTAATTTCTTTTATTTTATTTTCTTTAATTATTTTTTCTAATTTTTTTTCATAAGATATTTTAAAATCTTTATTCACATCTTTATATATTACTTTAAAATTTTTTGATTTAAGCTCATCTTTAAATGATCTCATAGAAGATAGAAATAAAAGAATCTTTAACTTATGATGTTTTTCAAATGTGCATAGCCCATGATCTTCTGACATAAAAAAGAGATGATCTTTATAGTTTGATAGGTATTTAGGGTTAAACAACTGGTTTCCTAAAATTATAAAAAGCTTCATACTTGTTAAATTATAGAATTTTGAGGGGAATTACACGCGTCATTATTTGCCTATTTATTTCTAATAATAATGTTAAAAAAACGCTATGAAAAAACTAATTTTGGGAGCTACAGGATCAATTGGATCATCTTTAGCAAAAAAAATAGTCGAAGATGGTGGCGAGGTACATTTAGTGGGCAGGGATGAAGTTAGCTTGTCTAACCTAGCGAAAGAAATCAATTCGTCCTACACGGTCTGTGATGTATTAGAAGAGAATTTTTCAGATAAAATATTCAACGATTTAGGAAATACGCCTATTAATGGTTTAGCTTATTGCGTAGGATCTATAGACTTAAAACCGATTAAGATAACTAAAAAAAGTGATTATATGCAATCTTTTAATCTTAACTTAATTTCTGCAGTTGAAATTATTAGAAAAGCAAGCGATAGCTTAAAACAAAATAAAGGCTCAATAGTTTTATTTTCAACTGTTGCTGTAAGAAAAGGATTCACTAACCATACCATAGTCGCGTCAGCCAAAGGCGCTATAGAGGGTTTAACTGTATCATTGGCAGCAGAATTTGCACCAAACGTGAGAGTAAATTGTATTGCTCCAAGTTTAACTAAATCAAAAATTGCAAATTTTTTATTAAAAAATGAAAAAATGGCTGAAAGTATTGCAAAAATGCATCCATTAAAAAGACTAGGAGAAGGTAGCGACTCTTCGTCAGTTGCTAATTTTCTTTTAAGCGATAATAGTACATGGATTACTGGACAAGTATTTGGGGTTGACGGTGGAAGATCGTCTTTAACATAATGAAAAAATTTATTTACACAATTATAGTTTGTTTAATTCCGCAGTTCACTTTTGCAGCTGGAGGCGATGGAGGGTCAAGCACTACAATGTCTGATCCATACAATGATGCTAAAAAGTTAGTCAAAAGAGCAGGTAAGCTTGAAAAAAAAGAAAAGATAGAGAAGGCAAAAAAATTATACGCACAAGCTTTTAGCAAATTGGAAAAAGCTTTGTCGACAGATAAAAATAATCCAGATATTTTAAATTATATGGGCTACACTTCGAGAAAAATAGGTAAATTTGATCAGGCAGAAAAGTTTTACCTGAAGGGTCTGAGTATTAAACCTGACCATACTGGTATAAATGAATACCTCGGCGAACTATATGTACAAACTAATCGAATTGACAAAGCTCAAGAAAGATTAAATGTTTTGCGAAACTGTAATTGTGAAGAGTTTAAAGATCTTGAGTTAATTATAAAGACTCGGGGAACAAAGGTTTATTAAGAAACATCCAAGGCAAATTTTTTTAGTTTTTCTATTGGTATCAATTCCAAAGTTTTAATATTAGTTTTTTTTAAATATATTGAGCATGCAACATTTTCCTCTAAAGCCCTTGCATACCACATAGCGCAAAGGCACCAACAGTCACCTTCTTTTAATCCAGGGAAACCAAATTCAGGATGCGGCGTAATTAAATCGTTACCAACTTTTTTTGACCAAGCTAAAAACTCATCAGAGACCTTTGCGCAAACTGTGTGAATTCCTTTGTCTTTTTTGTCTGTATTACAACAACCGTCTCTTAACCATCCGGTAAGCGGATTATTTGAACAAGGTTCTAGAGGCTCTCCAAAAACATTTTTTTGTATTTTATCACTCATTATTAACGTTCATTATAATTTTGTTGGATTAGGTTGACCTTTATATACTTTTTCCGGGTCAAATTTTTTTTCTTTTTCTTTAAATTCTAGTTTTATGTTTTCGGAATTGCTTATTTTGCCTAACGGTATGGATCTATAAAAACATGATTTATAACCAACATGACAACTTGCTCCATCCCCTATATCAACAGTCATCCATAATGAATCTTGGTCGTCATCAATTCTTATATCTATAACTTTTTGAACAAAGCCACTTGTCTTGCCTTTAAACCATAATGAATTTCTTGATCTACTCCAATAACAAGCTTCTTTTTTTTCTATAGTGATTTTTAAAGACTCTTGATTCATATAACCATGCATCAAAACTTCTCCTGATTTATGATCAGTTGTAATCACAGGAATAAGACCATTTTCATCAAATTTAGGGGACAAGTATTTCCCCTCTTCTACCTCAAAAATACTCTCTCTTTTTTTAAACATGAGCTTAAAATAATGAAAAATAGACAAAATAGCAATTTGCATTAATGAAATATGTCCTATAAAACGAGCGCTATATGAAATTAGTAAAAGATGTAAACAAAACAACCTCCAAAAAACCTGTTGTTTCAGATAAACAGGCTGAAGAGGCTTTTAGAACCATTCTAACATGGATTGGAGAAGATCCAACTCGTGAAGGCCTTTTAGAAACTCCAAAAAGAGTGGTCAAAGCTTTTAAAGAATATTTTAAAGGATATCATCAAGATGCTAACTCAGATTTACTTAAAACTTTTGGTGATGTAGAAGGCTACGATGATATGGTAGTTGAAAAAAATATTACTTTAGAGAGTCATTGTGAACATCATATGGCTCCTATTATTGGCGTAGTACATATTGCATATATACCTAATAAAAAAGTTGTAGGTTTAAGTAAATTAGCTAGAACTGTAGAGATTTTTTCAAAAAGACTTCAAACCCAAGAAAGATTAACTATGCAAATTGCAAAAACTTTAATGAGCGCACTTGACGCAAAAGGTGTAGCCGTAACAATTGACGCCGCGCACCAGTGTATGACTATGAGAGGAATAAAAAAAGAGAAAGCTACAACTGTAACTAATTATTATCTTGGTACATTTAAAGATGATTTAAGTTTTCAGAATAGATATTTAAGATATATAGCAAAGTAAATGTCGGATAAATTTAAAGCCGTTGTAATAGATAATCAGCACGAAAATTTCACAAGAGATATAAAAGAGATAAAGCAGAGTGATCTAAAAGATGGAAATGTTTTAGTAAAAATAGATTATTCGAGCTTAAATTATAAAGACGCACTTATTTTAAAAGATGGAGGAAAAATTGTAAGAAAATTCCCTTTTGTACCGGGCATTGATTTTTCTGGGAAAGTTGTTGAGAGCAATGACACTAAATTTCAAAAAGATGATAATGTAATACTTACAGGGTTCAGAGTAGGGGAAACCTACTTTGGAGGATTTGCACAATACGCTAAAGTTGATTCAAACTTTTTAATTAAAACCCCTAAAGAGTTAGATAATCGTAAAGCTATGATGTTAGGCACTGCCGGTTTCACTGCATTGCTTTGTGCATTCGCGGTGAAGGCTAGAGAAGAATTACTACTAGGCGAAAAAGTGAAAGATGTTTTAGTAACTGGTTCAACAGGCGGAGTGGGAAGTATTGCAGTAATGATTTTATCCAAGATGGGTTATGACGTGCACGCAGTTACTGGCAAAAAAGACAAAAATGATTATCTTAAAAATCTTGGTGCAAAAAATATTTTAGACAGAAAGGAATTTGAAGGTGAAAGCAAGCTACTAGAAAAAGGTATTTGGGATGGAGTTGTCGATACAGTAGGAGGGCCATCATTGACAAAAATTTTTGCTCAAACTAAACCCACTGGAATAGTTGCTGCTTGTGGTAATGCTGGTGGTATTAAGATAAATACAACTGTTATGCCATTTATTATTAGAGGAGTAAAACTTTGG
>TARA_B100000963_G_scaffold83554_1_pt1 | contig 12133 bp, 13 predicted proteins | sample TARA_B100000963 | Tara Oceans TARA_B100000963 (sample SAMEA2622097) | marine metagenome | biome: marine biome (ENVO:00000447); feature: surface water layer (ENVO:00002042); material: "saline water (ENVO:00002010), including plankton (ENVO:xxxxxxxx)" | depth 5 m | reverse complement strand
TCTGCTGATCTCGAAATTCCTGTTTGAACTTCGTCTGCTATTAATAAAATTTTTTTTTGGGTGCATAATTTTCTTAATCCTTTAAGACACCAATCAGGAATTACCTTAATCCCTCCTTCTCCCATAATTGGTTCAATCATTATGGCTGCAGTATTTTTATTGATCTTTTTTTTTAGAGATTTATGATTCCCAAAAATAAAATGATCAAATCCTGGAACTTTAGGTCCGAAGCCCTCTATCATTTTTTTTGATCCACTTGCAAAAATTGCCGCAATAGTTCTTCCATGAAAAGAATTTTTAACACACAAAATTCTATTTTTATGAGGTTTTCCAATTGAATAAAAATATCTTCTTGCAACTTTAATCGATGCCTCAGTCGCTTCTGCACCACTATTTTGGAATATTACATAGTCAGCAAAAGTTTTTTGACATAATTTTTTTGCTAACTTTTCCCCTTCAGGAATTTTAAAGGCATTTGAAATATGCCAGAGTTTTTTAGATTGATTTTGTATTGTTTTAACTAGTTTAGGATGTGCATGACCTAAACAATTTACAGCTATTCCTTGAACGAAATCTAAATATTTTACACCTTTAGAGGTGTAAAGATAGCTTCCTTTACCTTTAGAAAAAGAAATTTTTTTTCTATTATAATTTTTTGCTAAATTGCTCATTTAAATATTGTTTGTATAAACAAAAAAATTAAATACAAGTTGTGATTGAATGTCATTTCAAATAATTCAATCCAAATAGTGTTGATAACTGTAAATAATATATTGTTTATTGGTTTTTTTTATCAGTATATTGTGTTTATATGCTGTATCTATACATTATATAGTAAATTATGAGCTGGACAGAAGAAAAAGTCAATAAATTAAAAGAGCTTTGGGGAAAAGGAAATACTGCAAGCCAAATAGCTGAGATTATTGGCGGCATAACTAGAAATGCTGTAATTGGAAAAGCACACAGGCTAAATCTTTCTGCTAAGATTAAAACTCGAGCTGCGTCATCAAACGAAAATTTTAACGCTTCTACTGAAAATAGAGATAACAAAATTAAAAGGGGACGAAGAAGTAAATTTAAATCGTTGATTATTGAAAAAGATTTTGAACCTGAAAATCCCAAACAACTTGAGGAACTTGATGAAAATTCTTGTAAGTGGCCTATTGGTCATCCCGATGAAAAATCATTCTATTTTTGTGGGAGAAACTCCTTAAAAGACTTTTCGTATTGCAAGCTTCATTTACTTTATGCATACCAGCCAAAAGGTAAAAAAGAAGACTTGGTTGACAAGGACGAGGTACCGGAATTTATTGGTAAAAAAATAAAATCAGCATAATTATAATAAATCTAATTCAAATTGTCTCTCTTTTTGGAATATTCGCCTCCTTCTGTCCACATATAAGAATATTTTTTAACCTCCTCGCTAAAAATTTTTTTTGCAGGTATACCAATATCAAAATTCGTTTTATACTTACCCGAAACAACGTTGTCATACTTGAGTAGGTTTAATTGATCTACAGTTAACAGAGGTTTTGGAAGTAACTGGAAAATTCTTGCAGACATCATCGCTAAAGGAAGTGGAAAAGGCAACAAAAGTCTTTTTTTGTCAATTAAATTTTCTAAAATAATCAGGATTTCTTTAAATGAAAGCACCTGCGGCCCCACACATTCAATAACATTTGAACTTACTTTTTTTGAGATTAAAAAATAGATAATATCAGTCAAATCTGAACAATGTATAGGGGTGAATTTTGTTCTACCTTTATAATATAAAGGAAAGATCGGTAATCTACTTAACAAAGTCATCAAATTACAGCTAAAATTATCTGAAGATGAATAAACTATTGATGGTCTTAAGATCGTTGTATTTGGAAATATTTTCAAAATATTTTGTTCTCCTTCGAGTTTGCTTTGGGCATATTTAGAATCCAAAGCTTCATTAATTCCCAATGCAGAAATATGGACAAATTGTTTTAATTTATACTCCTTGCAAAGTTTAGCTAGGAGTGATGGAAAAATTGAATGAATGTTTTTGAATGTATTTCCTTTTTTCTTTTCAAATAAAATACCAATTAAATTAATGCAAATATCAGCAGTCTCAAAAAGTTTTCTTATCTTGTATTCATCAAAAATACTGCACTCTTTTATCTCAATATAACCAGCATTTCCTTGAGTTTTGATTATATGACCCTTTTGATGAATATTTCTAGTTACCACCGTGACGGTATAGTTGTTTTGTGTTAGCTTCCTTATTAGATGAGTTCCGATTTGACCAGTACCCCCCCATATTAAAATTTTCTTCATATTATTAATCAATAAATAGACATTATTATTTAGTCTTATATATATATAAATATATATGAGTAATATCAAAGTTTTTGAGAACGATTTACCTGAAGATTTAGATTTATCAAATGAAGAATTTATCGGTTTAGATAATGAAGCATTAGGACTAGTGCTAGGTAGAGATCCTCTTACTCTAGTCCAGTTAGGTCTTGAATCAAAAAAATTCTATTTAATAAAACTCAATAGAGAAAACTACTATGCACCAAATTTAGTAAGGGCTTTGTCTAACGAAAATACTCAATATATTATGCATTATGCAAGACAAGATCTTTTATGGCTAAAGTATCACCTGAATGTGAAGCCAAAAAATATTTTTTGCACAAAGGTTGCATCAAAAATAGCAAGAACAGCTAGTTCATACCATGGATACAAAGATCTTGTAAAAGAATTTTGTGGAAAAGACATTTCAAAAAAAGAGCAACAAAGTGATTGGGGAGATCCAAATCTCTCAGAGAAACAAATTAAATATGCTGCTTCTGACACTGAGCATCTATTTGAAATAAGAAATAAGTTGATTAAGATGCTGGAAAGAGAGAAAAGAATAAATCTATTTAAAAAATCTATGGAAGTAATACCCATTTTAGTTGATATGGAGATGGCTGGATATAAGCTATCAACTTTTGAACATTAATAATGAAAAAAAGTTTTATCAAAACTGCAAAGGATGTAATTAATTTAGAAATTTCTGGATTGATGAAATTAAAAAAAAGTTTAAATAATTCATTCAATAAAGCTGTAAAGGAAGTCGCAAAGTGCCAGTCTAAAGTGATACTTTGTGGTGTTGGAAAAAGTGGATTAATTGCAAATAAAATTGCAGCGACTTTTTCATCTGTAGGGACACCAGCATTTTTTTTATCAGCAAGCAATTCATCTCACGGTGATCTTGGCAGTATTACAAAAAAAGACATTTTAATTTTAATAAGTTATTCAGGTGAAACTAACGAATTAAGAAATATTATTCAGTACGCGAATAGGAATAAAATTTTATTAATCGGAATTTCATCAAAAAAAGACTCAATATTATATAGGGCTTCAGATATAAAATTGTTAACTCCCCAGGTTAAGGAATCAGGTGGAATTGTCCCTACATCGAGTACATCAGTTCAACTCGCACTTGGTGATGCGTTAGCAATATCTGTAATGAAACAAAAAAAATTTAATAAACTAGACTTTAAGAAATTACATCCCGCAGGAGCTTTGGGGGCAAAATTAAAAACTGTGGAAGATATAATGTTAACTGGAAAAAGAATACCATTCGTTTATGAAAATTTAAAAATGATAAAAGCTCTTAAGATATTGAGTGACAAAAAACTTGGTGTTTTAATTGTTCAGAATAAAAAAAAGCAAACGATAGGAATTGTCACTGATGGCCAAATTAGAAGGTTTAATCAAAAGAATCCAAATTTGCATCATACTGAAGTTAATAAAGTAATGACAAAAAACCCTATTAGTGTTGAAAAAAATGCTTTAGCCGCAAAAGCTTTGTCGATAATGAATAACAAAAAAATTACATCTTTATGTGTCTTTGATAAAAAAAATAAAAACAAAACGATTGGAATACTTCATGTGCACACAGTGCTGCAATCGAATATATCTTAAATGTCAAAAAGCTTTGTAATAAAATTTTTACTCGGGCTTTCCCTTATAATTGTAGTTTTTTTTTTTATCCCTAAGTTTTTTAAAGATGAAAAAAAAATATCAATAGAAAAAGAGAATATTATTGAGGATATAAACACAACGACTAATATAATAAAAGATGTAAATTACAGTTCAAAGGATGTTAAAGGTAATGAGTATATTTTAAATGCGTATGAAGGGCAAATAGATTTAACCAATAATAATATAATATTTCTAATCAATGTAAAAGCGAGCATAAATATGGCAAGTGGTGAAATTATAAATATTCAATCTGATTATGGAAAGTATAATATTAACAATTATGATACTATTTTTTCCAAAAATGTAACTATTAATTACGGAGATAATGAGATTAAAGGGAACTACCTAGATTTCTCTCTGAATAGAAATTCGTTGATTATTTCAAAAAATGTTGTTTATTCAAATTTAGAGAACTTACTTAAAGCTGATGTTGTTGAAATCAACATCTCAACAAAAGATACAAAAATTTTTATGTACGAAAAAGAGAAAAAAGTTAAGATAAAATCAAATTAAAATAATGGGAATAATTAAAAAATTTAGAATCAAATCATTCAAGAATACAAATACAATTCTTGAATTTAAAAATATTTCTTTATCTTATGGAAATAGACTTATACTTGATAATATTAATTTTAAAATAAATGAAGGAGAAATTTTTGGAATGTTGGGTCCTAATGGCGTAGGTAAATCTACTATTTTTAATCTTATTACTGGGTTAATTCCACCAAAGTATGGTAAAATATTGATTAACGGTCATGACGTTACTAGTTTTCCAATCTATCTACGAACAAAAAAATTTAAAGTTGGATATGTTCCTCAGTATGGAGGCTATTTTAATGACTTATCCTTATACGACAATCTAAAAGCAATAAGTGAAATAATAATTACAGACAAAAATCTTAGATCTCAAAGAATAAATTATGTTATTTCTAAATTTGAATTAGACAGTTTTAAAGAGATAAAAGCGAAACATCTATCCGGTGGACAAAAGCGAAAATTAGTTATCGCATTAGCTCTCCTAAGTGAACCAAAAGTTCTCCTTTTAGATGAACCTTTTGCTGCGCTAGATGTCCTAACAATTAAAATGCTTCAAGAAATAATTGTAAACTTACAACAAGAAAGTCGTATAACTATTTGTATATGTGATCATCAAGCCAGGGATCTACTTGCATGTGTGGATGTAGCTATGATACTAAGTAATTGTAAAATTATTGCACAAGACACACCCTCGAATTTAGTAAAAAATATTAATGCTCAAAACGCATACTTTGGTGATAGTTTTAAAATAAACTAATCAATATGCCCGATCACATAATAATTAATAAAAAAATTAATAATTTTAAAAAAAAAATTTTTATAAGCGGTGATAAAAGTATAAGTATTAGATGGGTTCTTTTTGCCTCTATAGCCTCAGGTATTTCAAGAGCAAAAAATTTATTGGTATCTGAAGATGTGTTAGCTGCGATTAAAATTATTAAAAAATTTGGAATAAAAGTTATTCAAAAAAAAGGTCTTTTTGTAATTTTTGGAAAAGGGATAAATGGATATAATTATAGAAAAAACATTGTTTTAAATGCAGGGAATTCAGCAACCTTAGGAAGATTAATTCTCGGTTTAATAATTAATTCTAATACGACTATTAAGTTAATTGGTGACAGGAGTTTATCAAAAAGAGATTTTAAAAGAGTAACCTCTCCTTTGTCTAAATTTGGAGCAAAATTTAAATTACAAAAAGGTTTCAGCCTGCCACTAACAATCCAAGGATCCAAGAAAATAAAATCTATAAGATACCATGAAACCAAGGGTTCGGCTCAATGTAAAAGTTCAGTTATGCTTGCTGCTATGCGAGCTAATGGAACAACTTATATAAAAGCAAAAAAAAGTAGAGATCATACAGAAAGGATGATGAAGAATCTAAGCTTACCTATTAAAGTAATTAGAAAAAAAGATTATGATTTAATACAAATTAAAAAAGTAAAAAAAATAAAAAAAATTAATTATAATATTCCCTCCGACATAAGTTCTAGTGCTTTTTTTATTGTGCTAACTGCGCTCTCTAATGAGTCTGAACTTATAATAAAAAATATAAATATAAACCCTTCAAGGATTGGTGTCATTACTATCTTAAAAAAGATGGGAGTAAACATAACTTTTCAAAATAAAAAAATTTATAAAGGAGAAGAAGTAGCTGACATCAAAATCAAAAGTTCTAAATCAATTAAACCAATTAATTGTCCCCCCTCGTTGAATTCTAGTGCAATAGATGAATTTTTAGTAATTTTTTTAGTAGCAGCAAAAGCAAATGGAAATTCATATTTTAAAGGAATAGCTGAATTAAATAAAAAAGAAAGTCCAAGACTTAAATGGGGATCTAAGATTTTAAACAAGATGGGCATTAAAAATATTACTACGCATAATTCGATTAAAATTTTTGGTAATCCAAATCTTAAAATTAATAAGAAAATAATTATAGAAAATTATCTTAAAGATCACAGGGTGTTTATGACGAGTGTTGTGGCAGCCTTATCATTTGGAGGAGTTTGGAAAATCCATGATAGTAAATCTATAAAAACTTCTTTTCCAAACTTTTTGAAAGTAATAAATCAGTTAAAGAAGAAATGAAAAAAAGAAAAGGATTGATTAAAATAGCCATTGATTCACCTGCTGCTGCAGGTGCAGGGACACAAGCAAAACTAATTGCAAAACATTATAATTTATTACATCTTGACACAGGACGTTGTTATAGATACGTCGCTAACATCAAAATTTCAAACCCATCAAGATATAATTTTAAATATATCAAGAAAAAAATTAGTAAATTGAGGATTAAAGATCTTCAAAATAAAATTCTCTTAACTGACAAAGTTGCAACAGTTGCTTCAATTATAGCTAAAGATAAAAAGATAAGAAAATTGGTTCATTCTTATCAATTAAATTGCGCCTACAATCCTCCACTAAAATATGATGGCTCATGTCTAGATGGTAGAGATATTACTTATAAGATAATACCAGATGCAGAGTTAAAATTTTTTATAACAGCTAATATCAAAACAAGGGCACTAAGAAGATATAAAGAATTAAAACGTTCAAACAAAAATATCAGTTATAAAGATGTTCTAAAAAGTATTAAAAAACGTGATAAAAATGACTATTCTCGTAAAATTTCGCCACTTAAGAAAACAAAAGATTCAGTATTGATTAACACAACAAATTTATCTAAAAGATCGTGTTTTTTAAAAATAAAAAAAATTATAGATAAAAAATTAAGACTAAATGGAAATATATAAAGATTTAACAAACCCAGATAATCAGCAATTCGAGCAACTATTAAATAGCCAACTATCAAAAATTAACATTGAAGAAGGTAAAATAATCGAAGGCAAAATTAACAAAATAACTGAAAAATATGTTTTCTTACATGTTGATGGTCTTAAATCTGAGCCCGTTTTAGACATTAACGAGTTAAAGACTATGGGTTTAGGTGAAAAAATTAAAGTTGGAGAGAAAATTTCAGTCTTATTGGAAAAGCTTGAAGATAAAATGGGTGAAGTTGTGGTATCCGCAAGTAAAGCACAAAAAATTAAGGGTTGGGATAAATTAGTTGAAGCTTTCGAAAAAAAAGAACCTATTATGGGAAAAATTACTTCCAAGTGCAAAGGCGGTTGTATTGTGGAACATATAGAAACTGGTTCTCTGATGTTTTTACCAGGCTCACAGATCAGTGACAAACCCCTAAAAGATATTAGTCATTTGATGAATGAACCACAGAAATTTGCTTTAATAAAACTTGATAAAGTAAGAGGCAACGCCTGTGTGTCAAGGAGAGAAATTATTTCATCCTTTAAGAAAGAGGATAAAGCAAAAATAGTAGATAAATACAAAGTCGGTGACATTATTAAAGGGGCTGAGGTAAAAGGATATAGTACTTTCGGATGTTTCTTTAATGTTAATGGCGAGTTAGATGTTTTAGTACATTTACAAGAAATTTCTTATTCTAGAGTAAATCATCCAGATGAAGTTTTTAATATAGGTGAAAAACATGATTTAAAAGTAATATCCGTTGATAAAGAAAAGCTACAAGTTGGGTGCTCAGTCAAACAGATGTCTCCTGATCCCTTTGAGCACATTCAAAATTATGAACTTAATAAAATCTACAAAGCTAAAGTAACAAAGATTATGGACTTTGGTGCTTTCTGTGAATTAGAACCTGGCTTAACTACATTGCTACACTCAAGTGAGTTAAGTTGGACTAAAAAGAATGTATCAGCAAAAAAAATGTTCAAGGTTGGTGATGAAATTGATTGTGTAATAACTGAAATAGATAAAGAGAAAAGAAGAGTGGCGATTTCTCATAGACTAACGCTAGAAAATCCCTTTGAAACTTTCAATAAAAAATATCCAGTTGGGTCTATTGTAAATGGTGAAATAATAAACAAAAATGAGTATTCTTTGTTCGTAAAAGTTGAAGATATAAACATTGACGCTTTCTTACATTGTAATGATCTAACTTATCTTAATAATGGAGATGAAGAACTCAACAAATATAAAAAAGGTGATAAAATAAAAGTCAAAGTCTTAGAAATTAAAGTTGACGAACAAAAAATTAGAGTAGGTTACAAACAAACACAAAAAGATCCTTTGGATTGGTTTAATGATAAGAAAAAAAATCAAACTATCACTGTAAAAATAATATCAACTGATAATAAGGGATTAATTGTGAGACCAGAGGGATGTGAAATGGATTTTGTCATTAAAAAATCCCAGATGGCAATCAATTCGGCAGATGCTCGACCATCAAGATTCACGGGTGGAGAAAAAATAGACGTTGCAATCTCTGATATTGATTTAGATAAACGAAAAATTTCTTTAAGTATGAAGCTATTAGAGGAGATTGAAAAAAAAGAGGCTCTTGAGAAGTATGGGGCAGAAGGATCAGGTAAAAATCTTCCTTTTTCATCTTTATCTGATGACTTAAAGAAAAAAGATAAAGGAAAATAATAATTTTATTTAAAAGAAGCTTTAAATTGGGTGTTGTAAAATCGAAATTTTTAAGACAAATCTCTAAGAGCTTCCCAAATTTTCAGAAAAAAGACATAGAAAAAATTTCAGACATAATTTTAACTGAAATTAAAATGGCTCTTAAGAGAGAGGAAAGAGTTGAAATTAGAGGCTGGGGAACCTTAAGCACTCGAAAACAAAAATCATCAATAAGAAGAAATCCTAAAACAGGTGATAAAGTTGCAGTTCCCGCCAAAAAAGTAATTTATTGGAAAATGAGTAAGGAAATGTTTAAAAAGATTAACAATGAAAAAGAGTAAAATATTTGTAGCTTGTGATACATCAAAAATATCAAAAATAAAAAAAATTATTAAGGATACTCAAAATAACAAATTAAAAATTGGATATAAACTAGGTCTAGAGTTTTTAAACTCAAAAAATGGTAGAATTTTTCTATCCAAATTAAGAAATAAAATAATATTTGCAGATTTGAAACTTAATGATATTCCAAATACTTGCGCATCAACAATAAAAGCAATTAAAGATTTGAGAATTAATTATTTAACTATCCATATTAGTTCAGGATTAAATGCTCTCAAAGCTGCAAAAAAAATATCTGGTAAAATTAAACTGATAGGTGTAACAGTTTTAACATCACTGGATAATAAAGGATTAAAAGAAATTGGATTTAATAAAGATGTAAAAAAACTGGTCCTACATCAAGCAAAGTTGGCAAATAAAGCAAAATTAGATGCTATTGTATGTAGTGCTCAAGAAGTAAAATTGGTAAAGAAACTATTTAAAAAAGAAATAATAACTCCTGGGATAAGATTTACATCAAAAATAAATGATCAAAAAAGAGTTTTAACACCTAAAGAAGCTTATGCGAATGGAGCTGACTGGTTGGTGATAGGTAGAGATTTAACTAAGGGCAATATTAAAAAAAATATACAAATATTAATTGATCACTTAAGTAAATGATCAAAGGTTTAAAAATTTGTGGAGTTTCAGATCCCAAAACATTAGATTTTATTTTAAATCATCCCCACCCACCAAAATTTATAGGCTTCATTACTAACTATGAAAAAAGCAAAAGATTCGTTGAATATGAAAAATTAAAAAAATTAATCAGTGTTGAGAGAAAAAAGGTGAACTTCACTTCTGTTCTTGTGGAGCCCACTGACGAAATTTTAGAAAGAATTAAAGATTTAAATTTTGATTACTATCAACTTTACGACGTAAGCCCTGAGAGAACAAAAGAAATTAAATTAAAATACAAGATTAAGGTAATTACAGCAATTACTGTATCAAATAAAGATGATGTAAATAAATATAAGGATTACACAGATATTTCAGATATAATTCTATTTGACTCGAAGGGTTATCATAAGTCAGAAAGTTTTGATCACAATCTATTAAATGGAGTATCTAAAAAATTAAATAAAATGATTGCAGGAAATATTCAAATAGATGATATTCCTAGTTTCAAAAAAGAAGATTTTATAATAGATCTTAGTGGAGCGCTAGAAGATGAAGAAGGAAAAAAAGATATTAATAAAATTAATAAATTATTAAATTTATCTTCAAAAATATGAAATTAAAAAAAGGAATACCATTAATTGATCAGGGAAATAGCCTCGGTTTTTGGGGGGGTAAATTTGGGGGCAACTTTGTTCCTGAGACCTTAAAAAAACCAATAGAAGATCTAGAAATTCTATTTAACAAACTAAAAAAAGATAAAAAATTTATTGCTGAAAGGGATAAATATTTTAAAAATTGGATCGGAACTCCTACTCGTTTTATAAAATTAGAAAATTTATCAGAGCACGTGGGAGGAGCCCAAATTTGGTCCAAGGTTGTATCAGATGCAAACGGTGGTGCACACAAAATCTACAATGCAACAGTTCACTGTCTGCTGGCAAAACGTTCTGGTAAAAAAATTATATGTGGAGACACAGGCGCTGGATATGCAGGTAAAATGTTAAGTATGGCAGCAAAAAAATTTGGCCTAAAATGTAAAATTTTTATGGGAGCAAAAGATATTGAGAGACAACAGCCAAATGTAAGAGCTATGAAAAAAAATGGTGCAGAAGTCGTGCCTGTTTATTCAGGAAGTCAAACGCTGGTTGATGCTGTTTCTGAGTGTATGCGTTTTTGGGTTGCTAATTGTGATACTACAGCTATGTGTGTTGGAAGTACGGTAGGTCCAGCTGTTTTTGTTCGTATCTGTGGATGGAGCACTAGTCAAATATCTAGGGAGTTAAAAGTTCAATTAATCGAAGAATTTGGTTCTATTCCAAAAAAACTTAAGCTTTATAATTGCGTAGGCGGAGGTAGTTCAAGTTTTGGTTTTTGGAATGAATTTATGGATTATGACAAGAAACAATGTGAATTTATTGGGGTTGAAGCTGGCGGGCCTGCAAAAAGTAGAAGGCACGCTGCACCTCTTACTTACGGTTCAAAAATTGGAATTCTACATGGAGCAGCTCAATACGTAAATCAGAATTCAGATGGACAAATAGAAGAGACAGAGTCTATTTCAGCAGGACTTGACTATCCAGGAATTTCTCCACTTCATTGTTTTCTTAAAGATACTAAAAGAGCAAGGTATACAGCTGCGAGCGATGAGGAAGCATTAAAAGCTTATAAGCTTGTAACCAAATATGAAAAATTGAGACCATCTTTAGAACCAAGTCACGCATTTTTTGTTGCAATAAGCGAGGCAAAAAAAATGAGTAAAAATACAATTGTTGTAGTCAATAGTTGTGGAGACGCTTATAAAGATAAAAAAATTTTAAGAAATAGACTTGGAAAAAAATATGCTTAACCCAATTAATCTTGCTTTCAAAAAAGCTAAAAATGAAAATAGACCAGCTCTTTTAACTTATACTGTAGCAGGTGATAGTACCAAGAACCAATCTTTAGTAATACTTAATGCTATATCAAAACATGCGGATATTTTAGAATTAGGAGTTCCGCATAACACACCAGTTGCAGATGGGAGCCAAATACAAACTAGTGCATACAGAGCCATAAAAAATGGAATTAAGATAGAAGATATTTTTTGGATAGTAAAAAAATATAAGAAAAATAAAGATTCTAAACCTATTATTTTAATGGGTTACTATAA
>TARA_B100000963_G_scaffold81516_1_pt1 | contig 12133 bp, 9 predicted proteins | sample TARA_B100000963 | Tara Oceans TARA_B100000963 (sample SAMEA2622097) | marine metagenome | biome: marine biome (ENVO:00000447); feature: surface water layer (ENVO:00002042); material: "saline water (ENVO:00002010), including plankton (ENVO:xxxxxxxx)" | depth 5 m | reverse complement strand
GCACAGGAGCAAGAACACTCTTGTTTAGCCAAGGTGTTGTATGGATTGGACTTGCCCAATTGTCAATGTATCGAGATTCTCCCTCAATTGCCGGAACTGCAGTTGTCGGGCCTTGGCTATGGTTGTTATTTTTCGCAACCGATGTCGAAAACCGTCTTATTTCTGCTGATTACATCCCTATTTCCATAGAACAATATGACTTAGCTGCATGGATGTTAATCCTACTATCACAGCAGATTTGGGTGAATGTAAAACATGGTGAAACCGGTTTTAATTTGGCCTCGAGACTCAGTGGAATGTCAGAATTAGGCGCTAGGTTGCGAGATTCTGAAATCCTTCAATTGTGGAATCTGAGCTTTTTGTTGGCATTATTTGTGACATGGTCTATTACTAGACCGGGTGCACTACCGGCGATTGGTTTGTTCGGAGTTTTGACTATCCTGATGATTAGTCATGCCGTCATGGTTTTACTGGAAAAGCATCGTGGAAAGCCACGTAGTCTGATGACCATATGGGGTGGGTCGACAATCGCCCTATCGTGGACTTATGGGCAGCAAGGGTTGTGGGCAGTAACCTTGGTAATAGCAAGCGGAATTCTGCTGTTGTCATCAGACCGTCTCAAACGATCTGGAGTAACTGATGAAGTGTTAAAGAAGGCGGAGGCATTACCAGGGCAACTATTGACATTGATGATGGGGTTGCTCTCAGGGTTGTTCATCATCATCGCTCTTGAGCCGTTGAATAGTATGGAATTAGATGGCAGTACAATCTTACCAAGTGAGGAGGTAAATCTATACTTGTTAACCATGATTACTCTGGTAGCGTTAGTACTCTATCTGAGGCGAGCCGCTACAGTAGAAAAATTGCTGCCACCAGCCATCGCAGCCGTTGCTTTACTCGCAGTCATGGCAATAACTGCTCAAATTAAGGATTCTACGATTGTCCTCTTGCTTACTATCTTCGCATTCATAGGCTCTGGTGCATATCTAGCAATTCAAGGTGAATTCCGCAGCGAAATGCGGTCTTTGGCAAAGAAAGAAGCGCGGTTGCTGAAAATAGAGGAAAAACAACACCGCCTGCAAGAATTTATTCAGGCGCAGGCTAATGAAAAGGGCGAGTTAAGCGCAGTGAAAGCAGACTTAGATACTAAAACGACGCTAAAAATGATTGATGTCGAGATGCTTGATTTAGTCGAGAAACAACGCAAACGCGCTAAACGGTCTGGAACGAGTGGCGAGTATGATTTGGAAATTGGCGACATTCATCATCGCCCTGTAATAGTTATTGCATTTCTCATAACGACTATTTTAGCTTCGACATACTTATCGTTCGCAACATCGTTTTCCTACCTGATTCTAGCTTTCTGTGTGGCCGTTTCTATTCTGTTCATAGCACTAGCCCGAATTAGAGCAAACGACATCGGGCTGAGATTACCAGATATTGCGGGTATTGAGTTACCAATTGCGATATCAATGGGAGGTTTAGTTTTAGTACACCTTGCGGGAAGAATCTCAGATTCCGTCGTTGGCCTAGACGATGCGAAACATCTAGCAGTCATCACAGCGGGACTTTGTGTTCTGGCGGGAATTGGGTTAATCGGTCGAAATGATTTGGGCCTGCGAATCCCAAATGCTGTCGAAGGAGTGGTATATTTGCTGGTTATTGACCGAGTATTTGCGTTAATAATTGGCGGAGAGGTGCCGCTAATGTATCGGGTAGATCCATTCAATGGCGGCTTGCTTGATTGGACGATTCCATTACTCTTTGTTGAAATAATATTACTTGTTTGCGTGCTATCATATGATTGGGTAGAAAAGCAGCGCATAATACGCGGATTAAATGATCACCGCGGCGCAGCAGGTCGCGCCGCTTGGGTCATTTTTGCCGGACTAATCTCAGTTGGTTTTGCAGGAATATTAGCAATTATTCTGGTTCTGAGACGGAGTTGGAGGTGGACGCAACCCGCCGCCGTTATGGTCGCTTGGTTGTTAATCCCAATTGCCCTATCGGGACTGATGTATTGGTGTCTAGAGCCGCTTGGGTTGGATCCCCCAGGGATTCATCTGATTGCCACTGTTTGCGGCGCATTATCGATAATTTTCGTCGTTTGGTCAGTCATTACTGACGCTGGAATCTGGTTAGCGGCTGGTTTGTGGTCGGTTCATTTACTGCTGATTCCGGCCGGATTTGGATGGAGTAATTTGGTTATTTTGGCAGTTCTGTTGATTGTTTGTTCCACAACCTCATGGGTTAGTGGCATACTTGTTATGCGCAAATCTTGGCGGGTTTTTGGCGCATTAGACATGGTATTGGCATGGGTTGTCGCAATGGTAATGTTCAGTATTGGGGCTGGCATTGAAGCAATGTTAGCGATACTGGTTGCTTCCTCAATTCTGCTAGGCATTGTGACTTATCTAAATCAAACCTATGAGCAAGAAATTATCAATGGCTAGCCATATTCTGTGCCAAAATATCACAAACTGAATCTATTGCTTCTTGGAGCCCTGCATTACTTCCACCATGCTCTAGTCTTGCAGAAACTGAAATCTTGGCCTGAGTACCACTATTCCTTACCCCTAGTGATAATTTTGCACCAGAGTAGTTACAAACAAATAATAGCAAATTAGACTCACCGTGAATTGGTTTCTTGGACCAGTTTTCTATTGTTCCGTATTGGGATAATTTTTCTATGAACTTGTTCTCAACCAGTTTTGCTAACGCGTTTTTCCCATCCCATTTGCTTCGGTCAACATCTTTTACCGATTGCCGCTGCTTCCAACCACGCTTCATCAGGCTAGATGGTTCCATCCTGGTTAGTGCAAGCAGGTAAGCCGTCAAGGTCATAGCGCCATCGCCGACCAACGACCAACTTTTACTGAAAATAGGATGCGCTGAAGGTAGAACTATGTGGCCTGAATCTTCGACGCCGATAAGATGTGGAAGTGAATTATTTTTGAGCAATGCGCCCGTCGTTTCCATTGCTAAACTATGTGACAACCAACGATCGCCTACTGCCGTTTCACTCGCAGTAACAGTATTTGGAAATCGGTTTAGGTTTGAAGTCAACGAAAGGTCTGACTCGATGCTTGCGGCTATGTGCCAATCGTAGCCCGAATTCGTAAGACAATTGACAAAAGTATCAGCAATCCGGTCACCATCGATTACTCGATAGCCCGTATTTGTTGACTCGATTAGCAGGCAACGATCGCCGTCACCATCAAGCGCAGCAGCGACAATTAATCCCGGTTCACACCTGCTTAATTTACTGAGTAAGACATGTTCAGAATTAATGGCCTCAGCAAAAGTCCATTCTTGAGTTGGAGAAAAATCTCCAGCCCCGCAATTATGATTAAGCATACTGGATGATTTGCTAACCTCAACAGACATAATACCGTTAGATGACAACCAATCAGCCAGCCACGACTTTGCACTACCTTTTGAGGAATCTATTAACAATGGTTGATTGAGTTTTTTTGCATCCTGCAAGGATGTTCCAGTTATGCCCACTAGTTGTCGATAACGTTGAGTCAGCCATTTTTCATGATTGATGACATCATGTTGACTCGTATTCAGAATCGTCAAGGGCTTAGCCAATTTTTCAAACTCTATCTGGTCTATATCTCGGTCTTCCTGAGCCAGCGAGTAGATGTTACGAGACAATTCTAACTCGAACTCAGGCGTGGTCTTGAAGCCAAATTCGTTGAATATTTTCACTCCTGAATCTTCAACTGGATTGTGGCTAGCAGTAATCATACAACCGTAATTTGCTGACTGACAGAGGGTTGCGTAGTGTAATAATGGAGTCGCACAGAGACCGAGATGAATTACCTCAAAACCGGCAATATTCAAACCAACGGTCAGATAGTCGACTAACTGTTGGTTTGCCGGACGGTCATCCCATCCGACAACAATTCGTGAATTTTTTTCATCGGTAAATTGACTAGAGGTAGCAAGTGATTCACCCACCAAACGCATAATTGGTCCGGAAAGTTCACGATGTTCTGTTAATCTCTCCAGTGCTACCTTTTCATCTCCGACTGCTAGATTTACTCTACCCCTAATACCGTCGGTGCCGAATAAATTGGCCACCATACAATCACCTGTGGTGTGATGAATCTTTATGCACTCCAGTAACAGTAACATTCGGTGAAACTACGCTATTCTTGCCCAGTATGGTTCCTGGGTTGGTTACGGCATTACATCCTAGTTGACAGCCTTCGCCAAGGATCGCCCCAAACTTTCTCAGCTCGCTGGCGATTTTTTTGCCACCCATTGACAAATAGACTTCTTGACCATCGTTTCTTAGATTGCTTAGTTTAACGCCTGCACCAAGATTTACATCCTTGCCTAGAATAGAGTCCCCCACGTAATTGAAGTGGGGGGCTTTGGCGCCTGGCAATAATACTGAGTGTTTCACCTCAGAACAGTGCCCTACAACAGCTGTGGAGCATATCCATGAATTTTCGCGGACGTAGGCGCCGTGCCGAATGATTGCTCCCCTTCCAACAAAACAAGGCCCAACAAAGTGTGTTGATGGCCCGACTAATGCGCCTCGTTCAATCATGACTTTACCATTAGACTCGTCATATGTTACTGTCTGAGATAAGGTCGAACGGTCAATTAAATCAATCTCGGCTGATTCAAGCATGCTGATTTGATGCTTTAGATTGCGTTCGACGCCACTCTTGAAAATCTCCCACAACGGTTCGTGCTGAGGCAATTTGGGAATGCTGACACCTGTTACTGATTTCAGACTAGGAAATTGCGAGTCTGCATAAGCCTCAGGTGGCCATTCCATAATCGGGCCAACGAGTGAATCAAAATGAATCTGCCGTTCATGCGGCTAGCCGATATAGCCGTTTTCCTGTCGTGTTATCCAGCCTGAAGCCAACGAGATCGGATAAATAACGAGGGATGAATAACCCAACCTTTCTGGTTGTTAAACCGTGATTGCGCATTCTTCGCTCATTAGAAAGGTGATGGACAATATCAGCGGCTGAACAATCAGGGACGACTGCTATGTAATCAATTATCTCTTCCTTTAGGCGCTCAAGTCTGGCTTCTTTCTGTGACCCTTTTCCTCGCATTATTATCAATAAAACATTGGCTTTTATGGTATATAATTGATTGAGTGGGGACTCCATGGGCTCCCTAGACAATATCCAAAATATCCTGCCATTGTTTTGATGAGCCGCGTCGAAAGTAGTTAGCATGGAATTCACGCTGCCCGACATGTGCGCAACGAACTATCTTGCCCCGATTATCGTAACACCCATGTCTTACATGAATTGGAACTATTACATCGCTAATGTCAAACTGCGGCCCGCTACAATCAGGCTCTTCGGCAATGCAGGTTTCTGTAACTCCGTCCCACGTGACGGCCTCGGGCGGTGGACACAAGACAGTGCTATTCTCTACTTTTACAATGCCTTCCCTAGGACGTATAGGTCGCCAATGGCCGCGTTTGCCACCGTTCAGCCATTCAACCATAGACTTCATTTGTCCGGTGGTTACAAAAGCCATGTGAGTTGATTCCCACCAACCAGCGGTTCTTGCTAGAGTTACATGGTGGACGCCGGGATTAATCATACGCGAATCCAAACTATCTGCATATGTTCGGCAAAGGTTGCCTAATCTGACATTAATCACTGGGACAATACCCAATCTTAGACGCGATAACTGAAACGGATTTGCTAGTTCACCAAGTAGCAACATCGGCTTCCTCTCTGCCATCGAGGGTGCTGATCTGGCCGTGAAGAATTCCTCAAGTGTAGACTCGTCTACTGTAGCCTGTGAAAGTTTCTGCAAGAGCACCTCGAGAGTTACCGGTTCAGTTGCCATTAACTCGAACTCTAGTGGAAATAATTCTTTGTCTGTGCACACAAATGGGGTTCTGGGTAGTGGATTGGGTGAATTATTAGCCGTATATTGCCACAGTCCCGGATGCATTTTGTCCATATTATGCCCCTCCTGTTATCTGATTTCAATTCGCCGGCCATCAAGCAAACATATGCTCATGCAAACACTGCGGGCACGTTACTTTTATTGGTCTTACATCTGGTATCCCGAGTGCAGCCCCACAGCCTGGACAATTAACTGCTTGAGTTATTTGTTGTCTTCGTGTTGATGCTGTCGGGCTGGGGTCATATTCAAACCGGTGGCTGGTTGAGTTGATGAGTGATTGATTTATTGGTTGGTCTGATGACGAATGGTTGGTCACTCCAATCAGAGCCAATATTTGTGCACTACTAAGACCATACTTGTTACCGATGTTGGCCGCTTGCTGGCTTTGCTCATTACCTGACAAACTCATTAGCAGATTATACTCATCTGGCGAAATGACCGTCATGATTTACGCAGTGCAAAACCGTTTTAGATAGTTTAGATTGTTTGACTAATCGTTGACAAAAAAGAAATGCCGGATAAAATATGAAATACGATTGGAAGAATTGATTAACAAGATGGTTTGGCGATGGGCTGAGGGACCTAGGGATGAGTAGATCAAAAATGAGGAAAGCTTCGCAAAAAAAATCTGGTAAACTATCGCCAGAAGAGAAGTCTAGGGTTGTTCGAAACATCACTTGCCGTGATACCATGATCGAGGCAAACTGGGTTTTCGCTAATGACACAATGGCTGATGTGTTAGATGATTTGACCCAGAATAACTGGGACCATGTCTTCGTCGTGAATAGTGATGGGGTTCCAATGGGACGGATACATGCTGTGGATATGCTGAAAATCGTTGCCAAAAAGAATGTTGAAAGATCAGTAGCTTGGATGTTAACCGTGCCCGCAAAACAATTGATTAATCTCCCGCCGCTGACTGTTAAGGCTAGCACTCCGTTACTCAAAGCAGGTGCGTTAATGCTGACCCACGACCTGAGCCAAATTGCCGTCGTGAATTCTGACGGCGTTTTAGTGGGGACGGTCGGTCACAAAACTATGGCCAAGCACTTGCCGAGATTTATTTTGTAATCAGATTCCCCAATATCTTTCCGACTGGGCCTGTTTGGCTTGTAGGGAATTCTTAATTGTGGTAGCCATCCAAAGCACTACAACCCAAATAATTGGATAGAACAAGTCGGCTAATATTTGATTGACACCAAACTCGTAAGACTGTCCGTTGAGCACATTGGTGGAAATCTGTAAAGCCGAGTCTACGAATGAATAAACCACCATACCGAATATACTGAGAACGATTAAGCGGCCAGAAAATGATCCTCTTCTTAGTCTCAAGAACATAAAGCCGGCTGTTGATGTCAAGAAAGCAATAACAATCCAGGCTAGTGCAGCATGAGTGACTTCAAGCCACAATACAGATGTACTGCTATTAGCAACAAGATTCGTATATTCTTGATATCCTTCTGCAACCGCGAATATCGCACTGAATACAGTAGCGGTCCATAACAATGAAGAAAACATCGCCGCATCAGCGTTATCCCTCATTTCTTGAATCACTCGGTTAACCGTGGTTTCTATTCCTGCGCCCTTACTAAAGATGTACAATCCGGTAACTAAAGGTAAGGCACCAATAACGACGCCCCCAATTTCGGCTGGTAACATGATTCCCAGTCCGAGAATAGCCAATACAAGGCCGAACGGTATCATTATTTTGGCCCGCCATTTGGGGTCTTCTAACGCTTTCACGATATAGTAATATGTTCCCTCTATGCCTTTTGATTGCTTAACAATGATTTTCTCGACGTGGTCAATTCTCACCTGAGACTGAATAATAGGTAGTACCGATTCATCTTCTGCCCCATCGGTGACTAATATCGCTTTATCTGGCTGAAATGTCGTGACTATTTCCTCCAATTGTGCAGAAATTGCCCGGTCTGAGCGAATCCCGACTTTTTCATCACCGGTTAAAATCGCAATTTCAACCTCATCGTCATCACTAAGCGATTCGGATAAGTTGTCGTGCTGTGACAAGGCACCGAGAATAGCGTTTGTATCACTCTCTTCTGGGTCAGCAATGCCGAGTTTTAGTGCCGCAGTAAGAACCTGACGGCGCCCCACTACGGGACCTCTTATGGCTGTCTTAATACCGAGATCATTGTCTCTATCGACAGTTAGAACAAGAGTTCTGGTCACTAGCATCACCTTTGGTTGTCAAGCCTAGCATGTCCTACGATTCAAATCCTTCGCGCGGATTATTCAGTTTCTGGCGGTTTATCATTAGTTTGAGAGACTTCATTCGTCTCAACTTTTTCCGCATTAAGTGGGACATCGTCTGCTCGGGCATCTGCCTCCGCTTGCTGATTGCGAGCCTTCCAGCGCTGTGTCGCTCTAATATATTTTAACGGATGATCCATCCACGATATATCGCACAACCTATCATCGCCCGGTAGCACTGGGCAATTATGATTGACTTTGAGTTTGCCACATGATGCGGGAGTATATTGGCCACCATACACATGGTTGACTTGGTATGTAGTCGTTGATTCATTAAAATCAGGAGCCCCTCTGAAAAATCCAACACAGGACTCTTCAGGTAGCGCAAGAGTAGCCGATATTGAAGCGAGAAAAAGTCTACCGAAGTGATTGACGTTGACGCCGTTGGCCAAATCGGCGATAATTTTCCGCATGCAAGGCGGCCAGTCAGATTCCTCGGCACCAACCAGTGTAATCGCCTCGCTTGCTTTACTAGCCATCAGGTTCCGAACCATGCCAACAGGTTCTGCCAATCTCAGGGCTAGCTGCATGTCGATATTTTGCATCTTTTGCAACGCTTCTTGTTCGATGTGATGTTTTATCCGTTCTCTAAGCAATCTAGCGAGTTTTGCTGAGGATGAATATTGCTGCTCATTAAACAGAGTAATTTTTCCTTGGTTGATTTGGGTATTTGCTAAGCGCCATCTTGAGCCGGTAATTTTAGGGCAGATTTCAATGAAATCTGATAAGCCAATTCGCCAAATGTTCCCATCTTGGTTCTGTCTTAATTTCCTACCCGATGCTTTGTTTATTGGTCGAACTGTCAAGGATATTTCGCTGGCTTTTTCGATGTCTGAAATGAAGGTTTTTGCGATTATTTCCAAATTATCAGAGTCACGTGTCAAGACCTGTTCTGCACGAGTAGCCTCTGCTTGAGCCCATCGAGAAATAAGGCGTTCGTCCTCAGAGGCGAACACTACTAATCGGGCATAATAAAAAGAAAATGCCTCTATTATTCGTCCCTCCTCGGTAAATATGTCACCACCGACGACTGCAACACCATCCTTTGACTCTATCGAATCAATCAACCGTATTCTAGCCCGAGAGCGCGCTTTCTCCATCCACTCACCGTCGAGTAATTCATCCAAATCGATATCGTGCTCCAAAGCTAAGCGCTGAATCCATTCGGTTGCCTGCGGCAGGAATGGATATCGTGCCAACGTCACCTCGTTCCGTATGGGAGGAGTGACTTTTGGAGTCGGCATGAGGTCTCCACATTCCAACGACCATATCAATTTCGCGATGATAATGTTTCATTTGGCTGGTTGTCTTGGAAGATGTGTGGCAGATGCAATAATCAATGATTTGATCGATGTTCAAACTACGGTTAGGACTCACTTTGGTTGGAGTTATCAAGACGATTTTGAAAGTGCCCATAAGTTGGGCACATTGATGTCATCAGAAGCCCCACTCGGAGTCCTTTTGTGGTCGCACCTGATGCGGAATAAAGCATTGGATTCACTCAAGAAAAAACTACACTCTGCAGATAAGGTAATTATCGTCGGCGCCTCTGTTTCAATCAGCGATTTAGAGCAGTTAGACTCTGCCAATACAGTATTGATTGCTGCAGATGGCTCGGTTGGCGCAGTTGGTAGTATGTCCGGATTAGCCTGCATAGTAACTGATTTTGATGGGAACCCGCACATAGACAAATATGCCAAAGACGGGATGTTGCTAATTGCTCACGCGCATGGTGATAATTTAGCGCAATGGCAGTCCAGTCTAGCCAAGTGGAGTAATTTGTCATCACCTCCTAACCTAATTCTGTCGCACCAAATTACCGAAGTAATTGATGGAATGTACAATTTTGGTGGTTTCACCGACGGAGATCGAGCGGTATGTATGGCTTTGAGTTTAGGCGTTCCAAAAGACCGGATAACACTTATCGGTTTTTCAACCGACAAGGTAGGGCAATGGTCGGGCCAGACTAGTGTAGAGAGAAAGTTAGAGAAATTGGATTGGATGTTGAGGATTTTGCAGATGATCGGCCTTGCCGATCAAGTTTCAACTAACGCTTCCGAAGTTTGTTGAGTTTATCGCGCATCAATGCCCGTTTCTCATCTTGTTCTAACTCCGATAATAAATCTGTTAAGCGACGGTTAAACATCCCCCCTTCCCACACATATACCTCGCCATTTTCATCACCAGCAATTACCCGATTATCATCTGATATTACACTCGTCAACTTACCACACGACATTGCTGAAATCTGTTCTCCACTCTGCTGTGAAATTACCCGTAACTCGTATTCAGTGCCCCTTGCATGGCCAAGCCAGATTGTCTCATGTCCGCCTATGATTAAACCGCGTGATAGGGCAGTGATGCTTGATAACTCAACCTCCCAAACTGGCGAAAAATCGGCGGCTAAGTGAGATAGTTTGTTGTTACAACACAGAGTAATTGAGTTATCAGACCCACAAGAAACAGACGATATGCTCGACCCATCCCCGTCAAAAACCCGATCTTGTAATGTGGTTAAATCCCCGTTAGCATGACCAAACAATGGTCCACCTGCGGTTTCTACTCCAGTTGTTACTGGCGATGTGGATGGTAAAGGAGAATGCTTCATTTCACCAGTTGTCGCAAGCTCCACAACCCCGGTTCTCGGCCTGCCCAGTCCGAGGAATAATTTTCTGCTGTCATTTACTAATGCCCATGGCCGTTCAGCAATGTGCTTCTCCCAAAGCTTATTGCCAAACTCATCAAAGCACCAGACTGCGGAATCAATGAAGTCGTTGTGTTCAATATCATACACAGAAGAGGTGGCAAAGATTAGTTTGTCAATCACCGTAACTTGGTCTGCGCTGCCCTCTAATGCGTGTTGCCATGTAATTATGCCGTCTTCGGAATTAATGGCACACAAATGCAGACCTGCTGTTGCGAATATACTTGCCCCATCTGTTACTATACAACCAATTCTATCGGGAAGATGGACGCTCCACAACTCATCACCGTCATTTGACCACATTGTCAAGCGACCATTCCATCCGCCAACAATAATGTGTTGATATGGCCCTATGGACAATGCTGAGACTGGCTCGTCCAGCGAACGCCTCATCCAACATGCATTGGCCATGTTCATGTCTGGGCTTAGCAGGTCAAGTATGATAATACAGCAGGGTTGATGTGCACCTTAGTGTCAATTAATTGATCTTTTTGGTTTGCGGATAGTAAATGTCAAGACGAAGGCAACTAGACTGAATAAGCAGGCAGAATAATAATGACCCATGGTGAAAAAAGATAATACTGATGCGGTTCTTAGTAAGTAAACCGATCCAGAACGCATGGCCCATACCGTAAAACCAATCGCTAGTGAAGAAAGACCAATGAAGCCAACACCAATCGTTGAATAAATCATTGAGGCTGCGGAATCCATTAGTGGATGGTCCATCTGTTTTGGTGAATTATCAATCTCTCTGACTGAGCAGTCTGTGGATTCTTCCGGGCAGTCCTGTTTGGCGAAATCTTCTTGTGAGGGCATTACGAAATCAATGCTGGTAAAGCCGTATGGCTCAAATAATGCTGGTGGTGATAGTAAAACTCGGTTGGAAAAGCGATCTTTGTAATTATCGCGGTGAACAATTACATCGACACGGGTTATCCCAGGATCGAGTTTTTCCATCTCAAAAAATCCGTCGCCATCTGTCTGAGTAGAGCTGGTATTCCAATAGTCGCCTTCATACCATGAAATATACACTGTAGCATTATCAATTGGGTTACCTATGTCATCATAGACATGCCCGTTGAAAATGGCTGACTCATCCGGAGCGTTTTGAGCAAAACGGAAAACAAATTCATCAGGACGCACCAAACCAGATTCGGGCTGCATGAAATCTATCCCGTTGATAAGACCTAACAAGCAAGTAACTAGGATAAGCACTGCGATTGAATTTCCCACCCGTGTTAATTCATCAATCTC
>TARA_B100000963_G_scaffold361138_1_pt1 | contig 12138 bp, 8 predicted proteins | sample TARA_B100000963 | Tara Oceans TARA_B100000963 (sample SAMEA2622097) | marine metagenome | biome: marine biome (ENVO:00000447); feature: surface water layer (ENVO:00002042); material: "saline water (ENVO:00002010), including plankton (ENVO:xxxxxxxx)" | depth 5 m | reverse complement strand
CGGGCAGGAGGCACCAACTTTTCGACAACACGGGCCGAGGAGACCACACCGGGAACGCCCGCTCCCGGATGAGTGCCTGCTCCACAAAAATAAAGATTCTCAAGTTCCTCCGATTGGTTATGAAACCGAAACCACGCGGATTGTCGAAAGAGTGGAGCAATTGAAAAACCACTACCCCAGAGAGTATTGAACTTACTTTCGAAATCATCAGGAGTCACGAAATGCGAAACTTCCAGGCAGTCTCCAAGACCAGGCAGCAAAGTGTCCTCAAGTTGTTTTTGCACCTGCAAACGAATCCGTTCACCCGCTTTCACCCAGTCCACTTTGGCAAGTTTGTTGGGCACAGGAGCCAACACATAAAACGCATCCCCTCCCTCTGGCGCCATCGAAGAATCGGATGCTGCCGGTCGATGCAGGTAAAGGCTTAGGTCATCGGAAAGGATCTTGCGGTCATAGATATCTTCAAGCAATTCCTTGAAAACTTTACCCATAATGATCGTATGATGTTCGACATCCGGGTACCTGCGGCTTGTCCCAAAATACCAGACAAACAAGCCCATCGAGAAAGAAAGGCGCTTCAACCTTCGGTTCGTCCATTTCGATCGGTGCCGGGCATCGATCAGGTCGCGGTAGACCTTGGGAGGATCGGCGTCAAAGACAACCAGGTCCGCCAACCTTTCCTCACCGTTTTCCAATTGTATGCCAACGGCTTTTTTCCCTTCCACCATGACTTTGCTTACTTGCCGGTTGAGCTCTAGAGTCACTCCCACCTCGTGCATGAGTTTCACCAATGCTTGCACCAGGGCTCCCGTTCCACCTTTGGGAAACCAGACGCCCCACTTTCTCTCCAAGTAATGAATCAAACAGTAAATGGATGTGGTTTGCATGGGGTTCCCCCCAACCAGAAGTGGGTGAATGCTAAAGGCTCTGCGTAAACGATCGTCCTTGAGAAACTTGCCTACCAGTGAATACACCGAGAGGTAGCTTTTCAGTGCAAGCAAAGCCGGCACCTGCGCAAGCATGGTCACGAATCGATGAAAAGGTTGATCGGCCAATTTATCAAAACCAACCGAAAAAATTCTTTTTGAAAAGGCTACCAGTCTCTCATACCCTCCACCCTCCCCGGGAGAAAGGCGATTTATTTCCGTTATGGTATCTTCAAGCGTTCCGCCGTAATCCAATCTCGACCCATCGGCAAATTCAAAGCGGTACCACGGTTCAACGGGCAAAAACTCAACGTAATCGGAACGCTTTTTCCCAAAAAGCTCAAAAAGTTCATCAAAGAGAAAAGGGGCGGTGATTACAGTTGGGCCTCCGTCAAATTTGTATTTACCTAATTCGTAAACTTGAGCTCGGCCGCCTGCCTTGGGGTTATTGTCGATGACCGTGACTTGGTAGCCAAGCCTTTTAAGACGCAAACACATTGCGATTCCACCAAAACCTGCTCCAACAACCAGTGCTCTTTGGGCTTCCATAAACTACCTAATCATATAAGGGTAACCCTATTGAGGGTTTATCCCCTTACAAGTCTCAACCCATCATTTGGATTTCGGCGCGGGTCGGCGAAAAAGGCTTTAGACAAACGAAGGGCAATAGAAGATTCTCCAAAGTAGTCTGTACGGATTTAGGCAATGCATTTGCCGCTTGCAAAGACACTGCGATGAGATCCTTTTGATAATCGGAGATTAGGGTAAAAATTTCCTCCAATGGTTGCTCAGAGGACGCGAGGAGATGGTAGATGTTCGGACGGCCATTCAAAATATCCGAGCTGTTTTCCCTGCCCACTTTGAATCCCATGAAGTCAGCTTGGTCGTCCTTGATTTGGTAGGCTACAGCTAAATTCGAGAAAATCTTAGAAAGGGAATGGTCGGCGGTATCTTCTAAATTCGAAGCGACGCCGATACAGCGGACGGGAAGAGAAAAGAGAACTCCGGTTTTGTCAGCGGCAATGGTATGGTATTGCTCTAAAACCAAGGACTGGTTTTCGACGGTAAAATCAAGCTCGTGGACGGCTCCTCGAACGGCAGTCGCTACTGTCTTTGAAAGGGCAGATACCCATTGGACTTTCCTTGATGAGTCCAGACTGGAAAGTGATGCAATTTCAAATGCCTTTGCGATTAGCAAATCTCCCACGAGTAAGGCTTTGGGTTTGCCGTATTTCGACCAAAGGGCAGGGTGTCCTCTTCTTTGAGTATCACCATCGATGAGGTCGTCATGGATGAGGCTTGCGTTATGCAGCAGTTCGGTAAAAACCGCAATATCCAGAAGCAGGTTATCTTCAATTTCAAAGCCTTGGCCCACTTCCAAACAAATTTTGCCACGAATTCCCTGTCCTGACCAAAAGTAATCCTCGTCAAGAAAGTCCGAAAGGATTGGGTCATTAGAGAAAAGAGTCCTGAGCCGCCAATCAAGGCGGCTCAGGACAGAGTCGTTACGGTCCATAGCTTTGGGCTGTGGGCCGAAAAATTAAGAATGAGAGGATTGCTCGCTGTCGTTTGTCGCTGCAACCCAAATCGCCAAGCCAAAAGCCGCTTTATTGACAAGATCAGCCAGGTTGTAAATGATGTTGAGGTTAGCGAGGTTGTCAGGACTCATAGGTCCGTCGCCTTGAATGTAACCAAGGAAATAACCGAGAGGGTAGATTGCCCAACCAAAGGTTACGATGTTGCGAATGGTTTTAAAGGCGAACTGAGAGGAGGCATTTCCGCTGGAAGCGTTGATTTTGGCAGCGTCACCCTTGAATATTTCATAGATTATGTATATCCACCCAGCCATGCCGACTGCGAAGGCAGGGGTTGCGTCCATGTAACCGGCTTCTCCCATGTAACCGCCAACGAGCATTACCAAAGAAGCAATGAGAAGTTTCCAGAAAAGCTCTGATTTAACGACAGTTACAGCGGCCAAAATCAAATAAAACTCAATTATTTGTAATGGAACGGTAATAAGCCAATCCACATAACGGAAGACGGTTGGGCTTTCACCGGTGTTTACCCAGACGTCACGCATGTACATATAATGCCAGAAAGCAATACCAGTAACTAGCCCGGCAACGGAAAGGGAAGTCTTCCACTTACCTTTCACACGGTCACGCTCAATGAAGAAAAATACAGTTGCTGCAAGCATCATTGCCGTGGCAAGCCAAAAGCTGATTCCGACAAAATCATTTGGATCCAAAGATCCGTCATACACAATTTCAGCGGCAGGTGCAGCGGCGGCCTCATCCGCATGATTGTCACCGAAGGCAAAGAACGGTGACAGGATTAAAGAGAGTAATACGATTGTTAACGATTTAATTTTCACAATATATCTATTCATTGGTTAGCGTTTGAATCGTAATTATTTGAGTTTACGATTAAAAAGAGAAGGCAAAAATTCATTAGACTTATATTTATAAACAAAACGAATAAAAAAACGCTTTGGATCAAAAGAATAGCTTATTACGTAGATTTGTGATGTTTAAGAAAAGATTCACTTTATTTTCCGTCAATTTTTAAAGTCAAGCACTATTGAGACTTAGTCTCATTAAAAAGTCAATACATGAATAGAAATCATACTTGTTTGTATAGCCGTGGAAATTGGTTATTTTTTTCCCGTTTTTTGCTTAACTACGGAAATAACCCCGAAAAGAAGGAAGGCGAGGATGAAAAATACGCTGCCCAAGGGCCAGGCGAACCAACCGAAGCCCATGCTAAGACCGAGGTAAAACAAAATACCCCAAAGAGACAAACCCGCCACCATGCAAAGAATCGGAACCGCCAACTTGGATTTCTTTTTTTTCATGGGTCGGTCAAAGAAATCGTCATTGTTTCCGAATCCTCCCGAGTGATACATGATATTTAGAATATTTCCATTTCCCTTTACCGCAAACCAGCAGCTCAACTAGTTCAGCCTCGCCCCCAAGCCACCACCGTATCCGGCAAGTTCGAGGTAAGCTCTTCCAATCCTTGCCCCTTCCAGATCAAGCACTTCACAGGCTCCTTCCCAGTAGGCATTATCGGCCCGATTCCCGACGAATTCCTGATCGCTCAACATAGGCCTCAATCGATAAGTCACCTTTCCCTTTTGCGGATGATCAGCAGTGACGGAAACGCTTGTGGGGTATCGCAATCCGGTGGTTTCACTTGTCCACCATTCGTCCTCTTTCCAAGAAAAGCGATCCGCATACACACTTTGCGTTTTTCCTTCCCGATCGACCCAGCAAACCGCAGACCAACGGTCGCTGGTCCCGTCTTCCTTTCTCAAGCGGTAGGCCTTCACTTCGGTCCCATCCTCCAAATGCATGCAGGTCCAATCCCAACCAACCAAGCCCTCCCCCAACTGACTGGAAGAGGTTTCATGATCCATCCAGGCCGATCCCTTCACTGAAATCCGTTCGCCCTCAATATCTAAGGTTCCTTCCGCTTCCAACCGCGTGTAGGTCCAATACCAACTGACCGATGCGGGGTCATCGCCCTTACGACTCAACCCCCGCTCTCCAAACCGAACCAATGGCTTTATGGGGGTGAGGGTCAAAGTAAGCATGCCTTCGCCGGGGTATTGGGTTAGTAGGCGATGGCTGTTTCCTTCACCCGTCAGTGCGGCTTCAATCCCAGCTACTTTCATTTCCAGAGTCCTTTCGGAAACCCGAGCCTGCCAACCTTCCCGCAAGACACGCTCGTGGAAAAGATATTTTTCCTCGCTCAAATCGCTGAGGGCCGAATGGGCAAGGTGAAGCTGTCGATGACCAAAGGATTCCTCATCGGTTTCAAGCGAGTCTTGAGAATCCCCGGCAATCCGAAAGACAGTCGATTGAAAACCAAATTCCCTTTCGCCGTCGACTTCCTTCAGATGACCAACCCAATACCACCACTCCAATCCATAATCGCGGTGAGCTCCATGGTCCCTGGGGAAATCCGGCTGGTAGTCGGGTTTTGGCACTAAGTGGCCTTGGGAGCTCTGGCGAGGTGGCTCGATCCATTCGGCCAAGAGGGTTTGGCCGACTGAGCAAAGTATCAACAACCAAGTTTTCATGATCTTCTGAAGTTCCAAAAACTCGCCGAAAGAACTCCGGAAAGATAACCGACCAAAACCAAAGCCAACCCCAAGGCCAAAGTTTCCCAAATCGGCAAACGCCACAACAGGGTCCAACCGAAGGATTGCACGTTGATCACGTAAATCAGCAACCAACCCATGGCCAAACCGGTCAGGCTTCCGCTCACCCATGCGGCCAATCCAATCCCCGCCCCCTCCAAACCGGCTGCCATCAGAAAACTCCGCGTGGAAAAGCCAAGATGCCGCAAGGTCATCCAAGTTCGGGCGGATTCGTCGAAGATAGCCAGTAATCCCAAAAGCAAACCGGCGAAGGCAACCACGAGGCCAATCACACTCAAGGCATGGGTTGCCTGAAAAGTCTGATCGAAGATTCCTACGGCCACTTCTCTCAATTCCCCTTCGTTGCGAATATCCAAACCCGGATAGGTTAACCGCAGACGATCCCGGATGGCATTGATTTTGGAAGAGTCATGAAGATACAAGCTGGCGTTGATCGATCGATTCGAACCTGTCCATTGCCGCCAAACCTGCTCGTCCACGGCCGCGGTGCCAAACTCGTTTCCATAGTCACAAAAGATGCCTTTGGGTGATACGCTTTTCCAACCCGATGGCGTTTGGATTTCCACTGCCCCCCCTTCGAGCACTCCAAATCGACGGGCAAACGTTTCACTCACCAGAGCCGCTTCGGAGCCTTGTTCGACGGTGAGGGAACCGGGCGGCTTCAACCAAATTTGCCGAGCTTCGTTCGCCCAGTGGTCGATATCCACACCCGCTAGAACGGTGACTCCTTTCTTCGGCTTTACGTAGCATACGTGCATAACGTCGGCAAAATCGATTGCAGGATCCTGAAGAAGCCGATCCATAAGCTCGGGATCGATTCCATTCAGACTTCCGGCCCCGGTCACTCCACTCTCGGATACGTAAAGATGTGCTTGGAACCGAACGTCAAACCATTCTTCGATGGTCTCGCGAAAACTTCCGATCATTTGAAACATCCCGGTCACCATGCCCACGGCTACCACCAAACCGGCTACCGCCAGACGATGCCTGCTCGAACCGTCCCGTAATCGGCTCGAGGCCAGTCGGAACACCGGCCCTTTGCAATGTGGTCGAATCCAGCCTGCCAGCAAAACCAGGGAATGCCCGGACAGCAGCGCAAGTCCCAAGATCCATGAGCCGGCGCAAAGAAAACCACCGACCGGCATTTTCGAACCGGCTTCCATCTCGTAGGGAGGGAAGACCAAAGCAAGAGCTCCGAAAAGCAGCAGCAAAAAACCGACCTTGGGTTTTCGCAGCCATGCGAAGCCCGGTGACCAGTCCCCTTTGGACAAGACTTGAGCCGGTGGAGTTTGGGTGGCGTCCCGGGCGGGCAACCACCCCGCCAGCATACTGAAGGCAAGACCGATCAACAGCCCCATGGCAAGATCGGAAAAAGTCAGCTTCAGGGCTTCCACGGAAGTGGCGAAATAAAGAGCGTTCACGGTATTACTGAGCATACTCACGGCACCATGAGCGAGGACATGCCCAACTCCCACTCCAAGCATGGAACCAACCAGTCCAAGAGCCAGTGCTTCCGTCAAATAGTTTAGGAAAAGAACGCGACTCCCCACCCCCAGCGATCGCAGGGTGGCGATTTCCGCCCGCCTCCGAACGACCGCCGCATCCAGCGCCTGTAGGATCAGGTAGGCGCCCACAAGAATGGCAATCAGTGAAAGAATGGTCAGATTCAGGCGAAAGGCGGCGGTCATCGCGGCCCGGTCGGCGGCCCGGTTTTCAGTGGGTGAGAGAATCAGATTTTCGGGCATGGACTCTCGCAAACGCCCCTCGAGCTCGGAAAGATAGGTCGTGTCATCCCTGGCTTCGGTTCGGTCGATGACCACTTCCACACGATTCAGTTCGCCGGGTCGACTGAGCAGGGAGCGGACCGTCGGAATATCCGCGAGGACAAGATCATCCTGTAGGTTGCCGTCCGGATCATCCAAGATCGTACGAATTTCCATTTCCCTCTTTCTTCCACTCGCCAACACATCCACTCGATCTCGCTCTTGGAGAGAAAGCGATTCAGCGAGCGACTGACCGACCCAAACTTCATCCTCGGATCCCAACCAGTCATACCAGTTCGAATCTTCGTCGGAAAAGCTCATCTCTTCTTGGAGTAATTTGGGCAAGTTGCCCAAGGCCAGCAAATCGAGACCGATGAGGCGCAACTGTCTGGTAGGATTTCCGTCTTTTCCGAGGGCCGTGATCGAACCCTCGATTACCGGGACCAAATGCCAATCGGGATCCCCCGCCAGGGACCGGAGACCATGCAGGTCGGAATCCGTCAGCCGTTGGCTCGAAGATTCGATCAGAAAATCGCTGCGTCCGGACACCGCTTGGTTAAACAGTCCGAAATTGGCCGAAGCGGAACGGCTTGCCTGGCGAATGCCATTGAATGCCCCGACACCCACTGCCACAATTGCAATCAGCAAAAGGTAGTGTCCCATTTTCCTTCGCCAATGTCTGAAGGTCGTCTTGAAAAGAAGGAGGCCAGCGAGCCTCAAGCTTGATCTTAGATCTCCCACTTCAATCGGCGGTTAAGGCGCCATCTTTCATCGAAATGACCCGATCGCAAATGTGGGTGGAGGCAAGATCGTGGGTCACCAGAAGAATGGCCACGCCTTGTTTTTCGGAGAGAGTCTTCAAAAGCTCCAGAACCTGATTCCCCGCCTCCGAATCCAAGCTACCGGTCGGCTCGTCTGCCAAAACCAAACTGGGCTGGTGAATCAGGGCTCGAGCCAAGGCGACCCGTTGACGCTCCCCCCCGCTCAGGGCATCGGGCAAATGGTCCTTGCGATGGCTTAAGCCGACGAAATCGATCAATTCAGAAACTCGCCTAATCCGCTCCGAGTGCTCCATGCCAACGAGTTGAGCGGAGAACTCGACGTTCTCAAAGGCAGTGAGCGTAGGCAGCAAATGGAAGGATTGAAAAACGTAGCCAATCGCATGCCGGCGAAGTTTTTCCAGTTCCCGATTCGATAAGGCGGAAAGATTCTTCTCACCCACTTTGATGGTCCCCCGATCCAAGGGTTCGATTCCACAAATGCAATTAAGCAGGGTGGATTTCCCACTTCCGCTGGGACCCATCAAGGCAACCCGCTCCCCCCCCTTGATTTCCAAACTTATACCCCGTAAAACATCGACGGCGCCAAATGATTTAAAAGCCTCCGTGACTCGTAGCTCAGTTTCGCAAACTGCTTGTGACTTGGAACTTTTTGTCTTCAAAATCTTTATTATGAATATCAGCAATAACTAAAACGACAAAATAGGCGATCAAACCCTCTTATTAATATCTTTCATGAACTTAATGTCATTTGCTTTCGTTATCTTTAATCATGACGCACACGATAATTGATGAAGAGGAAATAGATCACTTACCCGAGTTTACAGATTAAAAACAACCTTTCATTGCCCGTATACCTGTCTATTTCATGCAATGATAAAAATTTTTGTTCTAGCAAATGGTGAAAAGTATGGGCCATACACTCTTGATAAACTTCGTTTTCACATCAAGGTCGGCAATTTCACTGAAACAAACCTTTGCTGTTACGATGGCGACAATTGGATTAGAATTCGTGACGTTCCGGGTTTCCACTTAGAACTTCCCCCTCCCCCTCCGAAAGTAGCAGCAGAAGATTTCACTCGACGCGGTTTCTTACTCGGAGACGTCGCAGACGAACGCATAAAAAGATTTGCAGTTTATTGCGCCCTTATAGGATTTATTGGTCACCTCTTACTATGGTTTTCGTTACAAAACAATTTAATAGAAATCAAAGGTGAGTCCTTAAAGCTTTTGCTCTCTCCATTCTCCGCATTATACACTCCATTTTCGGTTTTGCTTGCCTACGAGGCCTATCAATTGATCAGGGAAATCCCCACTTCCTTCTCCAACTCAGTCGGTAAACAATTCGAAATCGTGACTCTTTTGGTTGTTAGAGATATTTTCAAAGGTCTTTCCGAAATTAAGTTTGGGGATGACTGGTCCTTAGACGGGAAACTTAATTTACTTCTTTTGGAATGTTTGACTTTTTTAATCTTATTTTACACATCCATGAATTATAGGAAATTCAATATTTCGCTCATGATCACTTCTATGGAGGTGGAAAACTTGAAAACCTATGTGAAAAGCAAACGCGTCATCGCTCAACTTCTTCTGCTGACCTACATTATCATCGCAATTATTGCATTCAGTGGATGGTTAATCGGAGTCTTTAATGGTCAGGGAGATGCCGATAGAAAAATTTTCTTTCTCGACTTCTTCACTGTTCTCATTCTTGCGGACATTCTCATCCTTTTGATCTTTTACAGATACTCGGACGACTTCTATGCCCTTGCCAGAAACACTGGATTTGTGTTGGCAACCGTTATTCTGCGGGTCGCCATCGGAGCGCCCGGGGTGTCTGCTATGGTTTTATTCATGGTTAGCGGTGTCTTGGGGATCGTAATTCTGAGAATCACTCTTCACTTCTACACTTCGCCTGCCAGTTTGGATAAAACATACGCAAAAAATTTATAATCCCGTTTACTCAGGACTTCATTCAATTTCTGTGGAATTAGCAACACCTCAGTGTAAGCGATGGTTTGCGGCCCAAAATGCGAAATCGGATTAGAACCCCCAACCTTTCAGAATTGCCCGAATTTGAGCTGACCGATTGAGCTTTCCGATCCATTCATGGGGTAAGGCGTCGGCGCCAATTCTTGCCCCAATCCAACTGCCGATCATGGCTGCTCGCCCGGCGTTGTCTCCTCCCGCTTTGGCGGATTCAAGGATGGCTTTTGGAAAGTCTTCGTTGTGTTTCACGGTTGCCTGTACCGCAGAGGGAAAGCTGCAAATGAGAGGGCAGCTTTGGCCAAGGAGTTCCGTCGCCTCCAATGTGCTTTTGTGTTTGAGTTGAAAGGCTTCCTTGAGCTTGCGGCGCACTTCAAGGTCGAGGGTGGAATCCGTATCAAGTTGTTCCTCGACGTGATGGAACGCGCTATGGATATCGCGACCCGCGAGCAGCTCCAGCAGTAAGCGAGTGTGAGTCTTGCAGTAGGCTATCGCCCGGTCATTGTTTTGACGGACGCGGGTGAGCGTTTCCACCTGCTTTAAGATTTCCGAACGATCGTCCGGTAAACCGTTGTTACGGGCGACGTAAAAGGCGACAAGAACCGCCAGGGAAGAAATGGTCGCCAACTGATCATCGTCGGCTCCCCCCTGAAAATCATAAGGGTCATTCGAAACCTCGACATGATTCTTGAAGTTTTCGAGTGTCCCACGAGTCGCTGCATCAAAATAGCCCGTGTAGCCCTTGCCGGGATCCATTTTCTCGACGAAGGCACCCCCAAACGAAGCCGCATCGAAAGTCGCTTGCTCGGCAAGCGCATCCAAGAGCACTCCCGCGGCATCGCCGTAATGGGTGAAGTCACCGGCGAACTTTCCCGCATGATAATGTCCTTCCGCAGGCACTTCGAAGCCCTGCAATCCCTCGGGATGGGCGTCTTCGATATCCTTGGTGTTGTAAATCCAATGGACGCCGAGAGAAGCGGCGTCACCGAGAAACTGACCGAGAACCATTCCCTTCAGGCGATTTTTCAACTGTAATTCCATATCATTCATTTAAGCCGAACCTTGCGGATTTCTCAACCAATCATGCATGACCAATTGGGAAAGGATTTGCCGGAGTAAGGGATGGAGGCGCGGGCCGGAATCGAACCGGCGAATAGAGGATTTGCAGTCCCCGGCCTTACCACTTGGCTACCGCGCCGTTCTCCAAAGCCCTTGTTAAGTATTGACTTCCACCCCTCCGAGCAAGCAAAAAGCCTATTGCCCCGATCATTACATGAAAACCCCAACACTCCTTCTTACTCTTCTTTTCTGCGCCTCCGCCTACGGTCAAAGCCGACCAAACGTCATCATCGTGATGGCAGACGATATGGGTTGGTCCGACATCGGATGCTACGGCAGCGAGATCGAAACTCCCAACCTCGACCGTTTGGCCAAGAACGGTCTGCGATTCACTCAGTTCTACAATACCGGACGATGCTGCCCCACCCGGGCAAGTCTACTGACCGGAACTTACCCACATCAGGCGGGAATCGGACATATGATGAACGACACCGGACTGCCCGGATACAAGGGCGATCTCGGAAGCGACGTGCAAACTATCGCCGAGGTTCTGAAGCCCGCGAAGTATTCGACTTATCTTTCCGGGAAATGGCACGTGACCCCGAAGATTCATCCCGGTTCCTCCCAGCACAATTGGCCGAGGCAACGGGGTTTCGACCGGTTCTACGGTACGATTCACGGAGCGGGCAGTTTCTTCGACCCGAATTCCCTGACTAGGCAGAATACCTTGATCTCCCCCTACGCCGACCCCGAATACCAACCCGAGGAGTTCTTCTACACCGACGCGATCAATGATCACGCGACCCGGTTCATTAACGAACACAAAGGCAACAACCCCTTCTTTCTGTATATCGCTCACACCGCTCCTCACTGGCCGATGCATGCCTTGCCCGAGGATATTGAAAAATACAAGGGACGCTACGACGAGGGTTGGGAAGTGATCCGGGCGGCCCGCTACAAAAGGCAACTGGAGATGGGGCTGATCGACCCGAAGTGGAAGCTCTCCCCAAGGGATGCGGAGCCTTGGAGCGAGGCCAGGAACAAGGAGTGGGAAATCCGCCTGATGGAGGTGTATGCGGCGATGGTCGACCGCTTGGATCAGGGCCTTGGCCGAGTGATTGAAGCCCTGGAAAAAAGAAAGATGATGGACAATACCCTGATTCTGTTCATTGCCGATAACGGCGGATGCGCCGAGGGCATGGGACGAAAGGAAGGCATTCAGTACAAGGATTCGGATCCCGAGGTTCTCAAGCCCATGAAGGCGACTGATTTGCAAATGGACATGATCCCCAAGAGAACCCGCGAGGGGGTGGTTATGAAGCAAGGCACCGAGGTTATGCCGGGCGGCGCCGACACCTATCATGGATACGGACGGGCTTGGGCCAACGTCAGCAACACGCCCTTTCGGGAATACAAGCATTGGGTCCACGAGGGGGGAATCGGAACGCCTTTGGTCGCTC
>TARA_B100000963_G_scaffold263027_1_pt1 | contig 12144 bp, 8 predicted proteins | sample TARA_B100000963 | Tara Oceans TARA_B100000963 (sample SAMEA2622097) | marine metagenome | biome: marine biome (ENVO:00000447); feature: surface water layer (ENVO:00002042); material: "saline water (ENVO:00002010), including plankton (ENVO:xxxxxxxx)" | depth 5 m | reverse complement strand
GAATTGGTCAGACGAGTGCCTCAGATTGAAAAGGCCATCGCTGAAACCAAGGCTGCGGAAGCTCGTCTTACTCAGGCATCTTTGGATTTGAACCGCTCAAACGTAAGAGCTCCGTTCGAGGGCAGAATCCTTAAGACCATGGCGGATGTCGGTCAACAGGTGGGAGCTGGGGCATCGGCATCCCTAGCTCAAATTTATGCTCTTGACGCGGGAGAGATTGACCTCGCTCTGAGCCGTTCGGAATTGAAGTTCCTAGGCTTTGATGACGGCAAGGGAAATCAGAACAATTCCGGAGTAAAGGCTCATATTCTCGATGACAACGAAAATATTATTCATGAGGGAACATTGGATCGCTCGGAAGGAGTGGTCGATCCTCGAACGCGTTTGACCAAGTTGGTCGCGCTCATCCAAAAATGCTTCGCCAATCCTTTTTCCGATAGCTCTCCGACCACCCCCCTCTCCGTCGGTCAATTCGTCGACCTACGCTTAGTGGGTCGGGCAGTCCAAACCTTCGTGATTCCCGAATCAGCCTTTAGGACTGAAGATCAAATCCTCATACTCGAAAAGGACAATCGTTTACGCACCCGAAAAGTGTCCGTTCTTTTCCGGACCGGCAAAGAGGTTTGGGTCGAAGACGGTCTTAAGGATGGGGATCGAGTTTGCGTGACCCCACTCGAAATCGTTGCCGAAGGCATGCAGGTTCGAATCAGCGAGGAAACACCAGAGAGCAATCAAACCACGCCATGATTGCATGGTTCGCAAAGAATGGGGTTGCGGCCAACCTCCTACTGGGAATCATCGTAATTGCCGGTATCTTTTCAATCAAGGGAATGAAGATGGAGCTTTTTCCTGATTTTGATCTCGATCTGGTTTCCATAACCGTACCGTACCCCGGTGCCGCTCCCTTGGAGGTGGAAGATGGAATCTGCAAGCAAATTGAGGAAAAGATATGGGACTTGAGCGGCATCAAGAAACTGGTATCCTATTCTCGAGAAGACGAAGGCGTTGTGGGCGTGCAGGTCGAAAGGGGAAACGATCCACAGGAGCTTGCTGACAAAATAAAAGTCAGAGTGGATTCGATCCTAAATTTCCCCGAGGAAGCCGAAAAACCGATGGTTGAAGTCGCTACGCAAAGAAGGAGGGTTTTGGCCGTCGCAATTCATGGAAACTGCGACGAAAAATCGCTACGGAAAATCGCCGACAAGACCTTGGATGATCTCACGAATCTGACAGGAATCACGCAGGTTGAGATTGCCGGAATCCGAAAGCCTGAAATTGGCATCGAGGTATCGGAAGCATCACTTCGGCAGTATGGATTAAGTTTTGACCAAGTCGCTCAGGCGTTGAAAAGGAGTTCCATCGATACACCCGGTGGAGTGGCGAGAACTTCTTCAGGAGAGACACTCCTGCGTTCCATGGGCAAGGCACAAGACGGGAAGCAATTTGAGGAGATCAGGCTTCTCTCCAACGCAAACGGTTCGAATGTGCAGGCAGGAGATTTGGCGAACGTAAAAGACGGTTTTGAAGACAAGGTTCTCTACACTCGATTCTCGAACGAACCCGCGGTTACCTTGCGCGTCTTTCGAGTCGGAAAACAAAGCCCACTCGATATCTCCGAAAGAGTCACCGATTACGTTGATACAGTCAAACCGAGACTACCCGAAGGTATTTCCATGACCGTTTGGCAGGATTCGTCCTACTATTTGCAAGGAAGGTTGGAAATGATGATCCGAAATGCCTTCCAAGGACTTTTGCTGGTCTTTTTGGTACTCTCCTTTTTTCTACGACCATCTCTTGCGGTATGGGTGGCCTTGGGGTTGCCGATTTCCTTTATGGGAGCGTTTGCCACGATGGGAGTTTTGGATGCATCGATCAACCTCGTCTCGCTGTTCGCCTTTATCGTCGTATTGGGAATCCTGGTCGATGATGCAATCGTGGTCGGTGAATCCGTGTATACCCTTGGCACAAAAGGAGAAAAGCCTTTGCAAGCTTCGATCAACGGCACTCATTTGGTGGCCATGCCGGTAACCTTTGCCATAATCACCAGTATGGTTGCCTTCGTGCCCATGCTTTTTCTCCCTGGTTGGTTAGGGAAACTCATGAAGGATATTCCGTTGGTTGTAATACCGGCTCTCTTCTTTTCCTTGGTCGAATCAAAGTTTATCCTACCCTATCATTTGAGTCTTTGTCGCTTCGACAGCCTGCCCAAGAACTCGCTATCTAGGATACAAAACCGGATTTCAGTTGGATTGGAAAGATTCATTGAAATCCGTTACCAACCTTTTCTAAAAAAATGCCTTGAATGGAGATATCTGACTCTTTCTTGTTTCCTCGGTTTACTCATGGTGACCTGGGGTTTGATTGCAGGCGGACACGTACCAAGCATTCGAGGAGTGCCTCCCGTCCCCTCCGATTACATATCAGTCAAGATTTTGATGCAGGATGGAGTCCCGGCGGAAACAACACAGAAAGCTCTTGCCGAAGTTGAAAGAGCCCGTTTGGAAACCATTGATTATTTGATCGAACAGAAAGAACCCAACCCCTTCCGTTACGTTATGAAAACGATGGGAGCCCAGCCCTTTTCGGGCGGGCCAAGAGAAGATGCCGATATCGCGACCGGATCCAATCGCGGGGAAATCAGCGTCGAGCTCATCAAATCAGAAGACCGCACTCGCTCCGCTCCGCAAATTTCAGCTTTATGGAGAGAACGAATTGGTCCCTTGCCCGGCTTGAAGCAGCTTTTCTTCGGAGACGTTGCGGCAGGAGGAAGCAAAACTGCGATCGATCTTGAAATTGCAGGGCAGGACTTGAAAGCGATGGGAGTTGCGGCTGACTTGGTGAAGAAAAAATTGGCTAGCTACGAGGGCATTTTTGACGTCACCGATACGTATTCGGGGGGCAAACGAGAAATGAAAATTGAAATTAATGCAAACGGTCTGGCTCTCGGTCTTACTCAGGCTGACTTGGGAAGGCAGATTAGGCAGGCATATTACGGAGAGGAAATCCAACGCATTCAAAAGGAAAGAGATGAGGTGAAAGTCATGCTTCGCTATCCGCTTAAGGATCGTAAAACTCTCACCGCCCTCCATGATTTGCGTGTCCGAACAAGCAGTGGCGTCGAGGCTCCGTTAAGCGAGGTCGCCACTATTACCATGGGTCAAGGTTACCCAACCATCAAACGATCCGACAGGTCGCGAATCATCAACGTTCAAACTTCCGCGAACAAGGATACGGCGAAGGTTCCCTTGATCGAAAGAGACCTTGAATTGAATTTTCTGCCTTCCTTAAGAGAGAAATTCCCGAATTCAAGGTTCACCTTTGTCGGAGAAAAGAAAGAACAGGAGGAGAGCGATTCGGGTTTGGCCCAAGCGGGCGGAATCTGTCTTTTTGTCATCTATGCCCTGCTTGCGATTCCCTTCCGTTCCTACCTTCAACCCTTTCTAATCATGTCGGTGATCCCCTTCGGCCTCATTGGTGCGGTTCTCGGGCATTTTCTCTTCGGCTTACCGCTTAGCCAGCTTTCTCATTTCGGGTTGGTCGCCCTGACGGGAGTTGTGATAAACGACAGCTTGGTGCTAGTGCATTACGTCAACCAACGAGCTAAGGAAGCCACTTTATTGGAAGCGACTCGATTGGCGGGCATGGCTCGTTTTCGAGCAATTCTCCTAACTTCCCTTACCACTTTTGTCGGACTTTTGCCCATTCTATTCGAAAGAAGCTTGCAAGCTCAGTTTCTCAAACCCATGGCAATCGCCATTGGATTTGGGGTGCTTTTTGCCACCTTCATCACCTTACTTATGGTTCCTTGCCTCTACCTGATCCTGGAAGATCTAAAGAAAATCGGAACCGCCGTACTCTCGAAGCTGGGCATCATAACAAATGCTCCTATCGAAGCTTAATCCCCAATGGATCAAATACTAGGGTCGTTCTCCAAACCCGAGAATGGTTTCGAAATAAGGTTCCTTGGATTCCTTGGAAACGATTTCCACCTTTGCTCGTTTGAATCCGGTCTCACGAATCATCCGATATAGATCATTCTCTCCAAAGCCTAGCCAGTGATCCTTGTATAGTTCACGGGCTTTTTCAAAATGATGTTTCTTTAGATCAAGAACCACGAGCTGTCCGCCTGGTTTAAGGATCCGAAAAGCTTCCGACAAGGCTTTTTCAGGGTGAATGGCATGATGCAGAGATTGACTCATCAAGGCCAAATCGACTTTTTTTGCAGGAAGGGGAACTTTTTCAATATCACCCTCGATGTATTCCAAATTGGAAAGGCTCTTCTTTTTGGCGAGGCTTGTTCCCAACCTCACCATACTTCTGGAACTATCGATGCAAAAAACCTTGCGAGCCCGCTCGGCGAGAAGTTGAGATAAGGTTCCCTCCCCTGCCCCTAGGTCGGCTATAGTGATTTCAGGAACCAGGCGGAGTAGAAAATGCCCCATGGATTCCCAGGAACGCCCAGGCACGAAATGCTTTCCCAAACGTTCCGCTACCTCGTCAAAATACTTCTCACTTTCCCTTCTTCGACTTTCGACAATCCTAAAAAGAGCGGACTGATCACTTTCCCAAAATTCGTCGTCCGTATCTTCCTGCAGCGCCAACCTGACCAAATCAAACTTTGGTGATCCATCCAAGCTCAATACATAAAAGGTTTTCTTACCATCCTTTCGGTCCTGCACCATTTCATTCCTTCGAAGCAAGGAGAGATGGGACGATATGCGCGATTGTCCCATTTCCAAAATCTCCTGCAACTCAGCAACGGATAATTCTTCCTGTCCAAGAAGTCTGAGAATGCGCAGGCGGGTGCTGTCTGAAAGAACTTGTAAAATTTCGGTTATTTTCATTTATCGGCCTCAATCAGAATTCATGCATGAGGAACCCTTGGCAAATCCCTTTTTGCGGGAATTCGAAGGAAGTCAAAGACTTCCTTAAGACCTCGAACTACTGAGAATCGATCCAGCGGTTCAAACCTTCAATCCGCCAGCTTTGCAAGTTTCCTTCGACATCGGTCTCAACAAGCTCACCAACTTTCTTGCTGAGCAACTTTTGGCCTAATGGGGTAAGATAGGACAAAACGTTATTATCGGGATCGCTATCCCAAGCTCCCAAAATTACGTATTTTTGAGATTCTCCGGAATTCGCATCCTTGAGGCTGACAATTGATCCGATCCCAACCACATCACTTGGAGCGTCCTTAAAATCGGTGGGTTTTGCGCGCATTAAGTCTTGTTGAAGCTCAGCTTGCCGGGCCAAGAGAATCTTTTGCTCGTCCTTGGCCATTTGGTATTCGGCATTTTCTCGTAAATCACCAAGTTCCCTCGCCGCTTCGATTGCCTGTGAATTGGTTGGAATTTTCTCCTTGTTCAATTCATCGAGATCACGCATCTTTTGGTCGTAACTGGACTGTGAGACAATCAGGGAATCATCAGAGACCATTGCCGAAGAAGAGTCCGAAGAGCCAGAGGAATCTCCCTCTCCGTCGACCATGGATTGAATCTCCGGATAGCGTTTGATGAAACGAGCCAAAAGGGATCGCTTGCTCAAATCTTCAAATCCAGGATTAAGCAGAAGGGCTTGAGCCAAATCTTTCGCATTTTCGGAGGAGCCTTTGCTCAAAATATCGGGTAGCAATTCCTTGTCCTCGGAGAGAATTTCTGCAAGAGGAATCCTCCTTGTGGTGGTGTTCTGCAAAGATTCGTAATCGATCGCGGAGAAAACTGCGGTGAGTAGTCTGGGACTAATCAAATCGCTGAGCAAATCCTTGAATTTGGCGAGATCCCTGAACTTCAGTACCCATAAGAGGACAGGTGCCTTAAGGCTTTGTTCGTCCAGCCAGGTGTTGAGAGATTTGACCAGCAAATCGGATTCTTCGCGATCCACCAGAAAATGAGCGCATTCGCCTGAAAACTTAACGGCTGTATTTTGCAAAAGGTTGACAATTAAAGGTTTCCAGTTTTCAGGATAAACTCTGGTAACCAGATCAAGGAAACGAGAATGAAACTTGGTCGGCATTTGATCGGCCAATCCGGGTAAGTCACCTTCGCACTCATTCAGAATCGAAGCGGAAGTTGGCTCAAGTTTTTCAACATCCTCCTCAACGTCACGGGCCAAATTGTTGCGCACCCAAATACCATAAAGTCGGTCCGCTTGACTGAGGTTACGAGCCTCCATAATGGCAACGGTCAGTTCATGGAGAACTTGTGGCAAATCCCCATGCAAAGCCTCTTTTTCCGTAGCCAGATCGAAAAGCTTCTCTGCCAGCGCAATCTTTTCCTTGGAGCGCTTCTCCTCGAAAAAGTCCAGGAGTACTTCCTGCTCCGGTTTAACGGGTTCGTCGCGCAAGACGTAGGGTTCGGTTTTTTTATTGGGAACCGCAACTCTCGGATCCTTAACCAACAGTTTCTTGGTTGCAGTCCACCATTTCTTGGCTTTTGCGGGACCCAAAAGATAACCGAGAATCTTTTCAATTTCACGAGTGGATGAACAGCCATCTTCGCTTTTGGAAAGAATTTCTATGATAAGACTGACGGGGTCCTTCTTGGCCATTAGCTCGACCTCTTCAGGATTCGAACGGTGCTTGGATAGGATATGATCATCATCCAAAACCTCCAGCTTTCCCAAACAAAAAACCGGATCCATGGCATGGCTTTTCCTCTCATCTTCATCGAAATCGATTAAGATCATACCACGCTCCGATTCAAAACCCGAAATTTGGCCAAAACCCCAACTTCGATGAATGCAACATGCACCTTCCTTCATTGCCTCAAAGGCAGGGCGTGATGATTCAAGGGTTGGATCTTGTTCGATCAGGCGATCGATTACTTCGAGGTTCATTCAGGTGGTTGGGTAAAGCAGGTTGCCGGCGAGTTTGTTATTTTTTCAATCGGAAAAGGAATATCGTAAGGATTTCCAAAATTTTGGCGAGGGAAATCCTACTAAAATTATGCCACTTTTTCAGACACGGGAGGAGTTGGCTGAGGCACTTTCCTTAAGATTAGGAAAGGAAGAAGCAAAATAACCGCCCCAAAGACGTAGGCGGTAACCGAACCACAAGTGAAATAAACCAAACCAGCAAGCAGTGGACCACATGCTCTTGCCATCGAACCGGAGGAACGAAAGATCCCAAGATGAAAACCTTGATCGCTTTCACCGGAATGGAGGGAAGTCAATGCAGTTAAAGTCGGACTAATCAAAGCGACACCACAGGACATAAGAAAGAGAGCAATGAAAAAGGTGATTTCATCAAAAGAGTTCGAAATCATCAGAAAAGCCAAAGTTCCAAGCAAAATCCCCAGGAGAGCCATTCTTCTTTCTCCGATTTTACCAACGAATCTGCGAACGAAAAATCCTTGGGCAAAAATGAGAGTCAGACCAATCAGCAAGAACATATTAACGATTTCTCGAGGAGAATAGGAAAACCGCTCGACTGCAAGAAAAGTGAGAGTGAATTCCATCCCGCTGAAAGAAATCATGTAAAAGAGATATGCGAGGCAAGTTTTTCGGACAGCATCGTTCTCGATCCGTCCAAGTTGAAAAATGGCAGGTTTGGGTTTCTCATCGCTTCCTCTCTTATCTTCAGCCAAAGTTTCACGGAATCGCACCCACACCCAGAGCAGATTAAGCACCGCAAGACTAAGACTGATCAAAGCGGCCGAAGAAAAGGGCGTGAACGAAAAAATCCCATCCGAGACCGATGAGAACTGCCAATAGAATGAAAATCCTCCCAAGGCAGGACCTAAGATAAATCCCAAACCGAAAGCTATGCCTACCAAAGCCATCCCTCTGGATCGATTCTCTCGTGAAGTGACGTCCGCGATCGCTGCAGTGGCAACGGATAAATTTCCGCTCGCGACACCACCTAGGATGCGAGATAGAACCAAAATCCAAAAATCACCGGCAAAAATCCAAAGGAGGTATCCCAGGCAAGTGCCTCCAAGTGTGTAAAGAAGGACCGGACGCCTTCCTATCTTATCCGACAATCGCCCCCATATGGGAGCGAAGAAGAATTGTAGAACCGCATAAAGGGATCCCAATGCTCCTCCGAAAATAACCGTTTCGAAACGAAAGGAGCCCGCATCCTGCCCGACAATGGAAAAGCTGAGAATGAAATCTACGAAATCAGTGACCAAACCCCCTCCGAGTCTAGCCTCCCTAGCCAAGTAGTGATCAAGCATCTCCGGGAATAGTGGAAACAAAACCGAAAAACCGACCATATCCAAAAAGATCGTCAGAAAAACGACGCCAAAAGTGGATCGTTTCACTTTCTGATCACTTGCTTTCATCCGGTCTTCGTCGAACCCAAGAATCCTTCAGCTTCCTTGGGAAAGACTTCGCAGAGCGCGCAAGACGTTTTCGGGTACCAAATCCGTTTCCTTATCACCGAACAAATGAACTTGCTTGATCAGGTGTGAGCTTGTGTAGAAGTACTTTTCGTTGGGCATAAGAAAAATCGTCTCCAGTTCGGAATCCAAATGCCTATTCATTTGAGCCATTTGAAATTCGTATTCGAAATCGGAAACGGCTCTTAGCCCGCGAACCAAAACGGTTGCTTGCTTACTCTTGGCATAATCGACCAGCAATCCTTCAAAAGATTCCACGGTGGCGTTCGAGAAGGAATCCAAGTTTTCCCTTACCATTTCCACTCTACTCTCCAGGTCGAAAGTCGTGTTTTTGGAGGAGTTCCCCCCCGATACCGCAACGATCACGCGATCAAAAAGTTTTGAAGCTCTCGACAAGACGTCCAAATGCCCCATGGTCACTGGATCGAAAGTCCCCGGATAAAGTGCGGTTGTCATGAAGGATGAAAAGATAGCGACACATCCGGCGAAGTCCATCACCAAGCTTCATTGCCTTAAGATTGCAATACTTAGGTTCAACCCGTATCGTCCTCCATAACCGTCATGAACCTGCCTAATCTGCTTACCCTATCGAGAATTCCACTCATGCTTGTGGTGATCGGATTACTCTATCCACCGCCTGAAGAAAGTTGGTCTTGGGTCAGAACCATTGCGCTTTTAGTTTTTCTTTTTGCCGCGCTCACCGATTGGCTGGATGGTTGGTTGGCTAGAAAATTCGGCCAGGTTTCCGAATTCGGGAAATTTATGGATGCCTTGTCTGACAAAGTTTTGACTCTCGGGATGTTCGTGAGTTTGCTGGCTTTGGGAGAATTGGGGAAATGGGCCCTTTTCCCGATTCTTTTGATTTTATCACGGGAACTTCTCATTACCGGATTGAGGTTGGTTGCGTCAGGAAGAGGAAAGACTCTCGCAGCCGAAAAGATAGGCAAACTCAAGACCGTCATACAACTCACCTGCATTTGTCTGATTTTGGCTAAACTCTCAATGAGTGTGGACTTCGCTCATTATGCCACCCAATCCTGGCATCAAAACCTCGTACTCGCTTTGGACTTCAGCGGATCGCTTACGTTACTTCTCGCCACGGCTGTAACGGTTTATTCAGGCATAGTCTACATGGCGAAATATTGGCGTTTCTTCGTCGAAGAAAACGATCCGTGAGAATGCCCGAACTGTTCGTTGGCTTGGCAACCCTTGGGCCTGTAGGAAAAAAGCTTCCCGCGCCCGGTACTTTCGGTTCCTTGGTTGGATTGTGCGTTTTCGGTTGCTTAGTCCTGATCGCCAAGATGAGTCCCTTCCTCGTATCGCTGCTGTTTATTCCGCTTTTTCTCGTTGGAATTCCATTATGCTCCAAAGCGGAGGAAATCTTGGGGAAATCAGACCCGGGTGAAGTCATCTGGGACGAATTCACCGCAATTCCCTTTGTTTTCCTTCTGATCCCTCAAGAAATAAACTCTCAGAACGAGCTGAAATCATTCGGATGGCTTTTTGCGGGATTTCTGGTTTTCCGCTTTTTCGATATCCTCAAACCTTTTGGAATCAAAAGACTGCAATCCATTTCCGGAGGTATGGGAGTTATGATCGACGACCTGGTTGCCGCCCTTTTTGCATCGATCACTCTCTTTGCAGCAAAAACTTTTCCTTTGTCTTTTTTCTGATATCGCTCCTTTATTGTTCTGTAGATGAACGATTCGGGAGCAAAAAAAGAAGGTTCGGGCCTTTGCTTTACCTTAGAGGTGTCAAATAAAATGGGTGTTCACGCAAGACCGGCGGCAATGATTGTTCGAATTGCATCTCGTTATTCGGGAGAAGTATGGGTAACCAAGGAAAACGAACGAGTGAACGCCAAAAGTATAATGGGAATCATGATGTTGGCCGCCGCCAAAGGCACGCAATTGGACTTCGAAGCTGAGTGCCCGAATGCCGAGGAGTTAAAGGGTGAATTAACCGAACTGTTCGCATCCAAGTTTCAGGACGAATAAGAATCCCCTGCAATTACCCAAGCAAATCGGAAATTTTTTCGTCGTAAAAGTCCTTCAGAATCCTGTTGATCTCGGAAGGACGGCGGCAAGTGCGGACCTTTTCCAAAAGACGCAAAGCATCATCATAGGAAAATTGGCGACCGAAAAACTTCAATTCAGCCAAGAGAGGAGCTGCGGCGCTCAGAGAATCAACCCCCAAACTCAAGAGTAAGGGAAGGAAATGAGGGTCGCCTGCGATTTCTCCGCACACGGTAACCTCCACCCCTTTGGTTTTGGATACTTCGAAAACCTGCTCAAGGGCGCGGATTACGGCGGGATGATGAGGTTCGTAAAGATAAGCGATCTGGTTGTTAATCCGATCAACGGCGAGAAGGTACTGAACCAAATCATTCGTACCCACGCTGAAAAAATCAACCTCGTCGGCCAAAAGATCACAAATGGAAACAGCGGCCGGTGTTTCGATCATGCAACCGACGGGGATATTTTCGTCAAATTTCTCACCCTTTTCGGAAAGCTGTCTCTTTGCCGTAAAGAGAAATTCCTTTGCTCGAATGATCTCTCCGACTCCGCTGATCATGGGAAACATGATTTTGACTTGCCCATGAGCGCTCGCTCGTAAAATCGCGCGAAGTTGTTCCAAGAAAATTGCCGGATTGCGCAGGCAATATCGAATGGCCCGAAACCCCATGAATGGATTTTCCTCTTTTTCCCGCCCACTTGCATCCAAGATCTTATCACCACCCAAATCCAAAGTTCTTATGGTAACCGGTAGGGAACTGGCGGCTTGAACGACCTTTTTGTACTCTGCGAATTGAATGTCCTCGGACGGTATCTCATTCTTTCTCAGAAAAAGGGATTCGGTTCTAAAAAGCCCGACGCCTTCACAACCGGATTCTATTCCGCTCGCAACCTCCTCGACAGAATCAGCGTTGGCGAATAAGTTGAACCCTTGCCCATCCTTGGTTTCTGCGGGTAGATGAGCCTGCTCCTCAAGCAGGTCCTTTATCTTCTTTCTTCTCAGCCCCACTTTCCCGTAGCGAAACAAAGTGGCTTCCACAGGGTTAATGATGGCAATTCCCTCAAACCCATCGATGAGAAGGGTATCTCCATCCGAAAGCTTTGAAGTCAATTCTCGCAAACCTACGACTGCCGGAACTCCACTCGCTCGAGCCATGATCACCGCATGACTGGTTTTTCCGCCTGATTCGGTGGCAATGCCAAGAACCTTCGAACGATCAAGGGACGCCGTATCAGAGGGAGTCAAGTCTTCGGAAACCAAGATTCTAGGTTCGGCCAAAAAGGCAGTGCCTGCGGCCGTAGCTCCAACCAAGTTTCTCAGCAATCTTCTCGAAATATCCTGCAGATCGCTGGCTCGCTCGCGAAGGTATTCGTCTTTCAATTGATTGAAATAGTCATAATACCTCTGAGACACCCGATGCAGGCATTGCTCAACGTTGTCTCCCGTCTTATGAATCTCCCCGACCACGTCATCAATCAAAGCCTGATCTTCCAAGACAAGAAGGTGCGCATCGAAGATAGAAGCTTCCTTGTCTCCTAGGTTTCTGGCCACGCTTTCCCGAACTTCGGTAATTTGATCGTGGGTCTGTTTCAACGCATCCTTAAAGCGCGCGATCTCCGATTCCTGTTCATCCTTGGCGACTTCATACCGGGGAACCTCCACCTCATCATGAAGGAAGCGGAAGACCTGACCATGCGAAACTCCGGGTGAAGCCGCTATTCCGTAAAGGACCACTTCCCCGGATTTTGAGCTCTCTGATTGGTGACTCATAATATCCCAAAAACGATCA
>TARA_B100000963_G_scaffold249101_1_pt1 | contig 12149 bp, 10 predicted proteins | sample TARA_B100000963 | Tara Oceans TARA_B100000963 (sample SAMEA2622097) | marine metagenome | biome: marine biome (ENVO:00000447); feature: surface water layer (ENVO:00002042); material: "saline water (ENVO:00002010), including plankton (ENVO:xxxxxxxx)" | depth 5 m | reverse complement strand
AAATCATTGAGTTTTATTGAAAATGGCAATTCTGAAATTAAGGATCCATATTTGACTGAAAAATCTAAACCTTCTAATGTAAATCTCTCATAGTTGTCTGTTACACCTCTACCTCCTAATAAATTAATATCCTTTGAACTATTTCTACTTGAGAACTTTAAGCGTAGTAGGTTTTGGTTGGTTTCCTCATCATCGTTTTTCATAATTTCATATGCTCCTCTTAAGATTCCATCAGGAACAACAAATTGAAAACCTCCAATTTCATAAAGAGATCTTAAGAGTAAATCCTGAACTTCACCTGTTTTAATTCTGCCTCTTTTTTGATCAATCATTCTCATGTACGTTCCTTCAAATGGAGCTTGGATTTTTAAAACACCTTTATCTTCACTAAAGTTAATGGCACCAATTGTAAAATTATTAAATGCTACCAATGTACCGTGTAAATTGGTGACTTGACCAGATTCAATATAATGATCATGCCTATCACCACTAGTTGCTTCAACTAACTTAATAAATTTTGACCCGGTGTCTGATTCAACTACTTGATAATCAACATTTTCAATATAATCAATGAAATCAATATTGAAAATTTGATTATCAAATTTGAAATTTTGACCTTTGAAAAATTTTGATTGAATTAAACTTTTATCATAATACTCAGAAAATAGAACTTTACTCTCAAACTCTTTCCTTTGTTGAAGTCCATTCACCTCCCCATCAACAAGAACGGTGAGATAGGTTTCAGATGATAGAAATTGATTGGTAGTGGTACCTTCCCTTATGGGCATAACTCCTTCATATCCTATATAACGAGTGACTCCTGCTCCTACTATTATTAATATCCATGAAAGATGTAGAAGAAGAATTCCAAGTTTTTCAAGTCTTAAGAGGTTATATCTTTTAATGTTAAAAATAAAATTTACTAAAAATATTAATATAATTAATTCAAACCACTTGGCGTTATATATTAAAATCTTGGCGGCATCTGTACCATGTTTGCTCTCAACAAAGGTGCCTACGGCCATGGCAGCAGAAAAAAATAAAAAAAGGAATGCAGTCAGTCTAGTCGAGACAAGAACTGATACTATTTTTTTAACCATTTATTGGAAAAATTACAATCTCTACTGTCTTGATTAACGGAAATGTAGGTTTCTTCAATCTTTTCATTCATCCATTTTTGAATAGTACTTAACTGTTTCTCTTTCATTGCAAGGTCTTTTATCTTCAAAAAATCTTTTGAGTAATCAGCTACATGCTCATCAAATCTATTGCTAATTTTTATCAATTTGTAACTCTTATTTCCAGTACGATCTTCCTCCAATAATGGTGCCGAAATTTCGTTATCTTTCAGTCTTTGGATTTGATTGTATAGGACAGGATCAATTTTGGTTAATTCAAACCTTGTATCCCCAGTTGTTGGGTTAATTAATACTCCACCATTATTCTTTGTAGTTTTTTCGTCAGAAAATGATTTTGCAGCCTCTTCAAACGTGAGTTCTTTATCTGCTATTCTTTTTCTAATTAAATCAATTTTATTTTTGGCCTCTATCAATGCATAATTTGATACCTCAGGAATTAGTAAAATATGTCTAACATCGATTTCTTGCCCTCTAATCTTCTCAATCTTTAAAATATGCCAACCATATTCTGTTTCAAATGGGTCAGAAACTTGCCCTTCTTTTAGTCTGTAGGCTACATCTCTAAATTCTTTGACGGTTCTTGGTCTTTTTCTATCCAAAGTTAGTTTTCCACCCATTGGTCTTGTACCTGGGTCTTGGGAATATAGAATTGCCTTTGTGGCAAAACTTGAACCATTTACTACAATATCGTTTCTTATAGACTCCAATCTATCTACAATGTTTTTTTTGTCATCATCACTAACTTCTGGCTTAACCACAATTTGGGATATTTCCAGTTCCGTTCCAAAAATAGGCAATTCATATCGAGGAATATTATCAAAAAAGTTTTTTACTTCTTCAGGTGTGATTTCAATTTCATCAATGATTGTTGATTGCATTAGTTGAGCTAATTGATTAACCTTATTAATCTCGAACAATTCTTGTCTAAATGCTTGCTCATCTTTTCTTTTATAGTATTCGAGAACTTTTTCTATACTACCCAGTTGAGATGTAAAATATTCAATACTTTGATCAACGTAACTTTGAATTTGCTGATTATCAACCTCCAAACTATCTTGCTCAGCATGATGAGCATATAACTTATCTTCCATTAACTTACCCAACAAATTACATCTATCAAGGTTTTCAGTAGAAACTCCTTGCGATTGAAGATCTATAAGAGTCTTATCAATGTCTGAATCCAAAATAACAAAATCTCCAACTACTGCTGCAACACCATCTATTTTAATCTTTTTTAGATCAGAATTTAAATCGCTCTGGCCTTGAAGGCAGATAACAAAAAGTATAAAAAACAATAAGCAACTTTCCTTGTGAAACGATAATATTTTATTCATTTTCTAAAACTTCTTTCTCAATTTTTTTTAAATAATTAACTTTTTTCTTGTTTAATATAATTTCTGATAATCGATCTTGAATGTATTCAATTGGCGAGATTTCAGAAACCCTTTTTTTATCATTAACCTTAATCAAATATACATCCAAAGAGTCCTCTTTAACAAAATATAAATTGTTTTTAACAATTCTTTTAATTTCATCTTCGTTGAGTATTGGTATTTTTCGAAAAAATAACTCAGAATTAATCCAGGTTGAGTCAGATAAGAAGAAATTTGATATTTGGATTGATATGGAATCAAAAAATATTTTGTCCTGATAATTAAATCTTCTAAACCTGCGTTTTATTTCTCGAAGGTTGTAATTTTTGTTACTTAATTTTACGTATCTGGCCTTCAATATATCATTAGAAAGAAGAAAATTTCCAATATTTTCATTGTAATAATTTTCAATTTCATCATAAGTAACAATTGTATCGCTATTGTTCATGAGCAATTTAGACCTGTATTTATCAATTATTAGTTCTTCATAATATTTATTAGTTCTGCTTTTTATTTCATTAATTTCTAATTCAGTCAGATTTATTTCTGCTTTTTCGAAAAGAGATTTGTTAATAATCCAATTACTAATAAAATTCTCTACAAATACAGTAGAATCAGACTCACTAATATTGAAAGGAACCACATTAACTAAATCACTTTTTTTAAACTCGTATTCACCTACTTTGGCAACAATAGAATCATCTTTAACTTCCTTTATGTCACATGCAATAAATAATATTAGAAGAAATAAAAATCTCAATTTATCTTGAATAGTTTGGAGACTCTTTAGTTATTGTAATATTGTGTGGGTGGCTTTCGTCAAGCCCAGCTTTGGATATTTTAACAAAACCTGATTTTGATTTTAAATCTTTAATGTTTTTTGCTCCACAATAGCCCATACCTGATCGTAAACCTCCAATGAATTGATACATACTTTCCATTAAATGACCTTTATAAGGTACTCTTCCAACTATACCTTCCGGAACAAACTTATTCTTGTCATCAACGGATGATTGAAAATATCTTTCTTTACTTCCTTTCTCCATAGCTTCAACTGAACCCATTCCTCTGTATGTTTTAAACTTTCTACCCTCATATATAATAGTCTCACCTGGAGATTCATGCGTACCAGCCAACAGTGAACCAAGCATGACAGAGTCAGCTCCAGCAGCAATAGCCTTGGTAATGTCACCAGTATGTTTTATTCCACCGTCTGCAATCACTGTTACCCCACTGCCTTTTAGAGCTTTGCTAACATTATGTATTGCAGATAATTGCGGATATCCAACACCTGCGATTACTCTGGTTGTACATATCGATCCAGGACCAATACCTACTTTGACACCATCTACACCTGCTTTCATCAAAAATTTAGCAGCATCACCGGTTGCGATATTACCAGCAACAAGTTCAATATTTGGGTGGTTAGTTTTAATTTTTGCAACAATATTTTTGACGGATTTTGTATGGGCATGTGCCGTGTCAACAACAATTGCATCAACGCCTGCTTTTACCAAAAGATTACATCTTTCCATTGTATCATTAGTGGTTCCTACAGCTGCAGCAACTTTCAATCGTCCATAATCATCTTTATTTGATGAGGGTTTAAGTGTTATTTTTTGTATATCTCGGAATGTAATTAGTCCTATCAATTTTTCATTGGAATTAATAATAGGTAATTTTTCAATTTTATTTTTTTGTAAAATTTTTTCTGCTTGTTTGAGAGTCAAGTTCCTAGTTCCAGTGATGAGATTCTTTGATGTCATTACTTTCGAAATTGATTTTTCCATTTCATTTTCAAATCTCAAATCTCTATTTGTCACAATCCCTATCAACTTCCCTTTTTTATCAACTATTGGTATTCCTCCAATGCTATATTCCGTCATTAAGTTTAATGCCTCAAAAACTTTTGCATCTTTAGTTAATGTTATAGGATCTAATATCATTCCCGATTCAGATCTTTTAACTCTTCTAACTTTTTCACTTTGTGCTTCTGGTGATAAATTTTTATGAATTACACCTAGACCACCCTCTTGTGCCATGGCAATTGCCATTTTACTTTCAGTAACAGTATCCATTGCTGCTGAAACAATTGGCACTTTTATTTTTAAGTTCTTTGAAAAATTTGATGTTAAATCGACATCAGATGGAAGAACATCAGAAAATGCAGGTACGAGTAAAACATCATCAAATGTTAGACCCTCTGAAAATATTTCTGTAATTGATTTCTCCATCGCAATTAGGAATTAATTGCGCACAAATATAGTCTTTTTTAATTAAAGAAAGATTTAATAGGAGTTCCACGAAAAACACAACATTCCAGATGCAGCACTCCCTGAATTAGGGCATGATGGTTTTTTATAGTTTGAACAATTTAAACAATCTGACATTTTTGAAAATGCTTTCTTAATTGAGTGGTCTTCACATACATTATCAATCTGAACAGAAAGATTATGTTTCATACATTTTAATGACTCAACAAGATTTTCACAATTTAAACAACTATTGACCGACTTAATCATAAACTTAAATTTAATCAAATGTAAGTAGTAAAACCTTTAGAATGAATTTAAATTAGGGACTGAACCTACTGTGTAAAAAATGTGCTGCAACTGGAATCAAACTCAATTACATCTTTTTGATTAAAATCTAAGTATATTTGGGTACCAATCTTCAGAGGTTTGTCATTGAAAAAATACCAAGAGAAATCATTCACTACCGCCATTATTTTATATTCTTTACCAAAAAATTGAGATTTTACCACATTCCCTTGGTAAGCAGATTTTTTTGAGACAAAAATGTTTTCCGGTCTGATATAATACGTTTTATTTTTTAAATTCAATTGATTCAAATCACCAAGAACTTCAGCACAATAACAATTAATTGGACTACAATACATTTTGACGGGTTCATCAAACTGCTGAAGAATACCCGCTTTAAAAATTAGAATTCGATCAGAAATATTAAACGTGTCTGATATATCATGAGTAACAAAAATTGTCGTGATACCCGATTGTTTTATTATTCTATAAATTTCATCTTTAATTTTAGTTTTAATCTTTGAATCTAAATTACTGAAAGGCTCATCAAGCAATAATAGGTCAGGTTTTCTAATGAGTGAGCGTGCAATACAAACCCTTTGTTTTTCACCGCCTGATAATTCATGTGGATATCTTTTTTCCAAACCATAAAGGGCTGTCAATTTCAGTAAATTAGATAGCTCTTCATAATCAATTTTATTTAAATTAAATTTTATATTTTCCATTGTATTCAAGTGGGGAAACAGAGGATTGTCCTGAAAAACAAAACCAATTTTCCTCTTACTAGCATCTACAAATGTGTTATGATCATTCAATAACCTTCCACTAAGTTCGATAAGTCCGGAGTCAATATTTTCAAGCCCTGCCAAGCATTTCAGAAAGGTAGTTTTACCTGAACCGCTTTCACCAACAAAAGAAATAATCTCACCTTTTTTTAAAGAAAAATTAAGTTTCTTTATGACAGGCTCATCGCTGCCATAAGACTTACTTAAGTTTTTTACATTAAGAAACATCAATACCCTTGTTTAAAGTGTTCTTTAAAATTATTAACATAACAGTACCCAAAAATACGATAGCGAATGAATATAGAGAAGATCTAGCTAACATTTCTTCAACTGCAAATTCATAAGTTTGGGTAGCCAGTGTATCAAAATTAAAAGGTCGTAATATTAGAGTTAGTGGTAAATCTTTCATTATGTCGATAAAACAAAGCAAAAAAGCAATTATTATTGCTGGGCGATTAATTGGTATGTAGATTTTATTTAAAAGATTCATCTTATTTAAACCCAAACTTTGTGCTGCTAGATCAGTAGATTCAGGCTGCTTTTCAAAACTTGATTTAATGGGTGAAATGCCTACAGCCATGTACCTAACCACATAAGCATATATTAAAACTAAAAATGAACCAACCATTAAAATATCAAAAAAGTCAGCAAAAACAGTGAAAAGAATAATAAATGCTATACCTACGACTGCACCAGGCATGGCGTAACTTAAAGACACTACATCACCCAATACTTTATTTAAACGAGATTTGGACAACCTGTTAATAAACTGAATCATGACTGAAAAAAGAATAATAAAAAAACTTGCTATAAGGGCTACAATAACAGTATTTCCCGTTAGATTTAACACATCGAATAAATCATGATTCAATGATTTATTAAAAATGTTTTTAAGCATGTGAAACAATGGAACCAAAAATCCAAAAACAATTGGAACCAAGCAAACAATATTTAATATTACAAACTTTATTGTTGAGGTTGGAAAATATGTTCTTAAACCAGAATTTATTGCATAGTTGAATTTGTAATTACTGTTAACGTATCTTTCAAGAATGAAAAATAATGCTACGATTATAAATAAAAAGACTGCAAGTAAAGATGCTGTTTTTATATCAACCATAGGTCCCCAAGCTCTAAATATCCCACTTGTATATGTATTTACACCAAAATAATTCACAGCTCCGTATTCATTTAAAACTTCCATTACAATTAAAAAAAGTCCTGAGAAAATTGCTGCTCTAGAAATCGGTATCACGATTTTTAAAAAGGTAGAAAATTCAGATAAACCCAAAGTTTTAGATAAATTGATATAGGATGTTCCGATTCTGGAAAAAGAAATCCTACATGTTGTATATAAGTAGGGGTATAATGATAGTGAGAGAAGAATTGAGAGGAACTCAATCTGCAAATAATCAATATTAATTATTTCAGCAAATTTTGGTGAATAGTCTCTAAAAAAAGTTTGAACTGGTCCTGTATAACTTACGATATCACTGTAAGTATAAGCCATAATGTAAGTAGGTATAGCTAAGGGCAAGTATAACAGAAGGTCATATACTTTTCTCAACTTGAAATCTGTTGTACTGATAAACCAAGCAGGTAAAACCCCAAAAATCAATGAAAAAAAGATGGTCATTAAAACAAGTTTAATTGTATTTAATGAATAATCAATGAGTAGATAATCCCAGAGATAGTTAAAATTATCAAAATCGACCCCACTGATACTAAATAGTAGTGAAACTGTAGGTGTAGTCAAAAACAAAGTAATCAGTAATAAAACAACTAATTTCTTTTTTAAACCCAATTTAAATTTAATTTATTTCCAACCGGACTTGTCAAATATACGAATTGCTTTATCTCTTTCAGAGCCCAATAAGTTGAGGTCTAAGTCATCCATTTTGAATTCACCCCATTCTTTAACAATATCGTTAGGGCTAATTAAAGGATTAACTGAATATTCATATGTATTATTGACATATGTTTTTTGAGCTTCATCTGATTGCAAGTATTTGATCAATTTGATTGCGTTTTCTTTATTTTTCGAATTTTTTGTTATTGCAATCCCAGAAACATTAATATGAGCCCCTCTTTGATTTTCTCCCTGATTAGGGAAAAAAACAGAAACAGATTTTCCAGCGTTTAGTTCTTCTTCATTTTTTGATGACAACAAGAGTCCTATATAATATGAGTTTACTATTGCTACATCACCTTGTCCAGCAGCAATAGCCTTAACTTGATCTCTGTCATTGCCTTTGGGATCTCTTGCAAAATTTTTAACAATTGCTTCTGACCATTTTTGAGTTTCCTCTGTGCCAAGATTTGCAACAAGTGAAGACATCAGTGCTTGATTGTAGGAATTTGACGACGATCTGACTAAAATTCTACCTTTCCACTTTTCACTACCCAAATCTTCATACGTTGATAACTCACTTTTATTAACCCTATCATTGCTGTAAACCAAAATTCTAGATCTATACGTGACAGGAATCCAAAAATTATTTTTATCTAAAAGATTTGGATTTATACTTGGATTAATTATATCACTATTAATTTTTTGCAGAAGCCCCATGTTTCCGGCCTGCCATAACTTACCAACATCAACGGTAATAAAAAGATCAGCTTCAGTTTTATCACCCTCGTTTTTAAGCCTCTGTATCAACTCATCAGCATTTGCTTTCGTTACATTAACTTTTATACCAGTCAATTTTGTAAAGTTTTCATATTGTAACTCATCCACTGCATAGTGTCTTTGACTGTAAAGATTAACCTCTTGCAACTCTTTAGTGGATTCACAAGAAAAAAAGATGGCTGTAAGTATTATGTAAATTATTTTTTTCATTACTTATTATTTTATAAATGATTTTATTATTTGTTTTGTTTTGTTTTCATCAACCAGTGAGGGATTGAAAAGCAGTGTGTATAATCTTTTACCATCAACTGTCTCATTTAATTTGAGAGTTGATTTGAGTCCATAAATTTCGTCCCAATGTGAACGAATTGATTCCCACTTTAATTTATTTTTTTCCCACCATTTAACAGCTGCAATGCATTTTTCATCGTCTACTTTGGTGTAAGTACTAAATCCCTTTTCATATGCGATTGGAATGTCCTCATTATCGCCACGTATGACTTTTTTATTGTCCTGATCATGAATCCATCCACCAGGGACTATTTCATGTCTATTTCCTCTTAACATGACATTATAATCATTTCTTTTGGTATACTCCCTTCTCGGTAAAGGAGCATCAGTAAAAGCTTCCCAGTAACTCTTATCTTTGTTATGAATCCAACGACCTGAGGACTCGTATCTGGGGCTATCATCAACTTGATAAACTTTTTGAGTCCAAGATTTTTTTACATCATTTTTATCTAATTCAATAAAATTCCAAGTGTTGTCTTTATGAAATTGATATATGTCAGTATTTTGATAAAGCCAATGTTGACTCCAATGTTTAATGATTGTTGGAAACTGCTCGCTACCAACTATTAGTAAATGTTGTATGGATATTTGGTCTTTTCTGTCCAGTACAAGTTGCCCCCACTCGAGCGCTTTTGCTTTATATGTTTTTGATTTTTTATAATTTTCATCCTGGCTTAGCACGAAAGTTTCTGCAAAATTGAATTCAATTTCAAAACATCCACACATAGACTTGATGGCGTTAATATCTTTAGTTTTTCTGTTTTGAGAAACGGCAGAGATGGCTAAAAATAAAAATAAAATGTAGGTAATATTTTTCATAAAAACTTTGGCACGAAAATAGATAAATGTAATTGAATAAAAAAATTATTTTTATTTAGACTAAATCTAAATAATAATTATTATATTCGCTGCGATTTATTAATTTGAGTTAGAATTAGATTAATTAATCGTTCTTTTAAATACTAAAATTATGAATATTAAATACTATAAATTACTATTATTAGCGTTACCAATATTATTTATTTCGTGTAGCGATAACGATGACGAGAATAATGTTGTAGTTGCACCAGACACCTACGAATTTACTAGAGATGGTGCCTCAACGGTATCTTTCACAGGTCAAACAGCAAGACTGAATATGGCTGATGAAATATATGCGGCTCTTAATACCAATACATCATCCTCTGCACAATTACTTCAAATGCATAACGATGGAACTGGTTTCTCAGACGCAACTCTTGATGCCTCTGGCAAAAAAGTTGGTTCGAAAACAGCGGCTGGTTGTTCACACGGCGTATTGGCAGCAACACAACAAAGATTTAAAGATATGTTATCTGATTATGACGATGTCAAGGCCAACTGGAATGCTACAGCATCAAACGGTAGTGCAGGACTCATTACCGATGCTAACAGGACCATTAATGTCAATGCAAATGGTTGGGAATTAGATCAAACATATATCAAAGGTATAATTGGAGGTATGTGTGTTGATCAGATTGTTAATAATTATTTAGATCCATGTCAGTTAGACTCAGGTACAAGAAGAGCAGACAATGACAATGGGGTGCTCGCGAGTGGAAAAAATTACACTGATATGGAACACAAATGGGACGAAGCATTTGGTTACATGTATGGTCAAGATGCTGATCCCACGAGAGCTGATTTAGGCACAAATCCTGTTAAAACAGGAACAACTTTATACAAATATCTTTACAGTGTTAACGGGCAAACAGCACATGCGGGAATATCTAGTACTATTTTTGACGCATTTAAACTAGGTAGAGCTGCAATAGTTGCCAAGAATTATGAGGTTAGAGATGCGCAGATGAAGATATTAGCTGTTGAAATTTCTAAAATTGTTGGACAAAAAGCGGTCAATTATTTGGAAGGTTACGTTTCAACTGATAAAGCAGTGTCACCTGCTGATGCAATTCACGACCTTTCAGAGGGATACGGATTTATCTTAAGTTTAATGTTTACAAACGATGGTACAGGGTCCCCCTACTTCTCTGAAGCTGAAGTAAATTCAATGCTTGTAAAACTATCAAATTTTTGGACTGTTAGCGATAGTGAATTAACACAAATGGCAAATGATATTAAGGGTAGATTTAATTTCTAATAGCCTCTATATTATATAATTTCACAAAACAGTGAGGCATTAGTCTCGCTGTTTTTTTTAATTTTAAAATATGAAAAATTTAAAAATAATAAGTATAGCAATATTATCAATTTTTGTTATTTCATGCTCTAACAGTTCTGACGATGGACAATCAACAATACCAGAATTTGATAGGTCTGCAGTTCTAGCAAATTATGCAGATAATATAATTATTCCAAGACTCAATAATTTTAAATCCTCCGTTGACAATCTAAATGAAAGCGTGAATGTATTTGTTAATTCACCAGATTTAACAACTTATACTGACCTGCACAACAGTTGGGTAGAGGCATACGTTAATTGGCAATATGTTGAGATGTTTAATATCGGGAAAGCAGAAGAGATTATGTTTTTCAATAAGTTGAATACATATCCTGTTAATGAAGGTAGAATAGTTGATAATATATCTTCTGAAAAAACTGATTTGAGTAATCCAAATGATTGGTCATGCCAAGGATTTCCAGGGATTGATTACATGATTCATGGAATAGCAAATTCTGAGAGTGAAATAATAAATCAGTATGCTCAAAATCCACTCAACGGTAAATATTTGAAAGTCATCAGCGATGAATTGAATAGCAATACTGAAATCGTACTAAATGATTGGAGCACATATAGAAATACATTTATTAATTCTTTCGAAAACACAGCTACATCTGCATTTAATATGCTAACTAATGATTTTGTATATTACTTTGAAAAAGGACTTAGAACCAATAAAATTGGCATACCAGCAGGAGTTTTTTCCAACAACCCGCTATCAAACAAAGTTGAAGCATATTATTCATCCAAAAATGGAATCGAAGATGTTTCCAGAGATTTAATAGAAAATGCCTTAAATGCAGTAGACCTTTTATTTCAAGGAAAGTCCTCTGTTCAATCACCTGTAGGTCCAAGTTTCAAGACTTATCTAGATTTCATAAATGCCAATAATGTGAGTGGTGATGATATCGGATCTCTTGTGGTTAGTAAAATTCAAACGGCGAAACAAAAGATATTGGACCTAGACAAAAATCTTATAAACCAAGTAGAAAATAATAACTCTAAAATGTTAGTTACTTTTGATGCACTTCAAACAATAGTTGTCAATTTGAAAACTGACATGTTATCACTATTTAATGTAGCAGTAGATTATACAGATGCTGACGGCGATTAAGAAATAAAGTGTCGATTTGAATACCAAAATAAAAAATTATTTAAATCAAACTCAAGATTCATCAAGCCTAGCCTTATT
>TARA_B100000963_G_scaffold221817_2_pt1 | contig 12158 bp, 11 predicted proteins | sample TARA_B100000963 | Tara Oceans TARA_B100000963 (sample SAMEA2622097) | marine metagenome | biome: marine biome (ENVO:00000447); feature: surface water layer (ENVO:00002042); material: "saline water (ENVO:00002010), including plankton (ENVO:xxxxxxxx)" | depth 5 m | reverse complement strand
CCGGCGGCGGCGGCGGCGGCTCCATGGTCGCTTTATGTCCGGACAGCAGCGAGCGTGTGCGCGGTGCAATGCAGGCCGCCGGCTACAAAACGCTGAGCGTGACCTTAGACTGATCGCTAGCTGGCGGCAAAGCTGCTGCGCGCACTAACGTCACCGTACCAGCGCTCGATGCTAGGCAGATCCGGTACCTCGACCACTTTAACCATGCGTGCAAAGTCCAGCGCAACCACCAGTGTTATGTCGGCTATGGAAAAATTATCACCCGCCAAATACGGTGTTCGTTCCAGTTGCTCATCAAACATGCTGAGCATTTTAGGCGCGCGCTCGGCGCATACCCGACCCCACTCCGCTACGCAGGTTTCACGGTCTTTAAAAAAACCGGTGATGTTGCGAAACGCACCAGCCACTTCGAGAAAAAAATTCATCTCTGCTCGGCGCTGCCACATTTCCACTTTTGCGGCCTCCACCCCCGGCATCCCAAACAACGGCGCCTCCGGCTGCAACGATTCCATATAACGACATATCGCCACCGACTCACCGATGCAGGTGCCGTCCTGCAATTCCAACATAGGTACCCGGCCACCCGGGTTCTTCGCCAGGTACTCTGTGGAAAGATTTTCCGCAGCGCGGATGTCGACCTCGATCCGCTCACATTCAAGACCTTTTTCAGCCATAAAAATGTGCACGCGACGCGCGTTCGGAGACGGTGATTCATACAACTTCATAATGTCGCCCTCAGAATTTGCTTGTGACACGGCTACCATACAGCATTGAACTTCGTCACAGGCACTAGGATGATGAGCGCGCTATAAATAGGAGAGCACGAATGACAACAAGAGCTCGAGTGGTGGTATTGCCACAACACAGTTCAGAACTAAAAATCGAAACGCTGGAGCTGCCGGACCCGAGCCCCGAGCAAGTTGTGGTTAAACAGTTTGCTTCTGGAATCTGTCACTCGCAATTGCATCAAATTCATGCGCCGCGCCAAAACCCGGTGATTTTGGGCCACGAGTCCACAGGCGTTGTGACTCAGGTCGGTAACGCGGTCAAACACGTTGTGCCTGGCGACATGGTCATGGTGACCTGGGTACCGCGCAATATCCAAAGCGAAAGCCAGCCGCCGATAGCGGCGCAACTCGAGGTCGGCGAGGGCCTTGCGAGGTCACAAAACGTTTTTACCTGGGCAGATCACACCATTGCGGACCAGCAATACGTGGTGAAAGTCGACCCCAACGTCGACAAAGACGTGACCGCCATAATTGGCTGTGCCGTCATGACCGGCGCCGGCGCAGTCATCAACACCGCAAAGGTGCAAAAAGGCGAGAGCGTAGCGATTTTCGGTGTCGGCGGCGTGGGCCTGTCGGCGGTGGTTGGCGCCCGCATGGCCGGAGCTGATCCAATTATTGCGGTAGATCTTGACGACCAAAAACTTGCTTTTGCGAAACAGTTCGGTGCCACCCATGGCATCAATGCGGGCAATGAGGACCCTGTTGCGGCAATTCATGCACTCACCACCAAACCCGACCAATTTGACATCCAACGCCAAGCTATTTCGGGCGCTGACTACACATTCGACTGTATCGGTATTCGCCAAACCATGGAGCAAATCGTGCCGGCTTGCCGCGGCGGCTACTTCGGCGCTCGCGAGGGCGGCACTGCGGTACTCGTCGGAGTACCAACCACCCCCGTAGAACTGAACGCCGTCGACGTACTGATTAACGAAAAGCGTTTTGTCGGCAGTATCGGCGGGTCTTGCGCGCCCGACCACGACTTTCCCAAATTCCTAGAGTGGCAAAGCAATGGTGACCTGAATCTAGATGCCATGGTCACCGCTCGATACTCCATAGATCAGATCAATGAAGCCGTTGAAGCCTTAGAACAGGGGAAAATCAGTGGCCGAGCTATCCTGGAATTCGATCATTGACCCGAGTGGTTAGCGAATTCATGACCTAAGCCGAATTGAAACCGCTAAAACTATCGGTACCGGCAGAGGCGCGATCTGAGACCATCGAACCGCGTCTTCATTATGCGCTCAGGCCGCGGGCAGGCGTTAATGCCCCTAACCTGCGGCCGGCGCTATCGAGAATATCAACTGCGCGCGATACTGGCTTTAGTCCAGTTCTAGCGCGCGCGCGAGCAACGCAATCGCGGCTTCGGCAAAGTGCCACATATTGCTTTGCCGGCGGTTATGACCTGTGATAACCGTGGTCGCAAGCGGGTTCGGTCCAGAAATCGCGATCACGCTGGTTCCCGCTGACACGCCGTACGGTGCGCCCGTGGGCCCTGCTATGCCAAGCTCCGCCAGACCCCATGTGCTGTTCAATTGCGCTTGGGCAATCTGCGCAAAACGCATGGCCATGGCTTCGGACATCGGCTCGAGATCGGCGACGCTGTCGCGATTCATATCCAACCACTTTCTGCGGCTTGGGAATGAATAGGGCACTGTCGCACCTTTGAAATAGGCAGAGGCGCCAGGCACTGCCAGCAACATGGCACCGATTAGACCACCCGTCGACGTTTCGCTCACAGTTATGCTGTCCCCTCGACTGATCAACGCTGGGCCGACAACCGCTGCCGTATTTAACAAATCGTTATTCCCTGTCGTCACTTTGACACCTCCTGACAACCCCGCCCCAACAACAGATCGAAGAAACGCGCGCGCTGTTCAGAGCCCAACTGGCGCGAGGCCCACCAGCCAACATGATCATTCGGCCTCGTCACGTCCACAGTTATGCCCCACATGGCATTGATGGAATCCGGCACCATGCTGTAGCGCATATCGATAACCCTGCCGAACTTGTCCCGAGCCAAATAGTCATCGGAAAACCAGCGAAAGCGCTCTATATCACGGGCTTGCTGGCTATCCGCCGCGAGTTCGGAAAAACTCAATGTCTTATCGAAACGAGCGACGCTGGAACCGTTGCACCAGTGAGTCGTCAGACCCACACGCACCGCATCGACATAATAAATGCCCTGATTTTCATAAATCGACTTAAACAGGATTACATTGCCAAAACTTGGTTTTACCGACAGTCGCTCGGGCGAGTGGCCACGCGCATGCGCCTGCATCTCGGCTATCGCCATCGCGCGCTCCTGTTGCACCCAGCCGGTCGCCAGATAAACCAGCGCCCAAGCCATGGCTGCAATGCCTAAGATGCGTTTTCCCAGCGTTGCAGCAGCGACCACTAGGGCTAACAGCGGCAGCGTAAACAAAGGATCGACGATGGACGAATTGTTCCAAGCAATGCGCACATCGCTAAAGGGCCAGAGCAATTGGGTACCGTAGGACGTACAGGCGTCGAGTAAGCCATGGGTAGCATAGCCGGCCAGACAGGCAAGATAGGTGTACCGCCAGGACAACGATTTACGCGCGAACACGTAGAGCGGCCCAGCCACCAACAATGCGCCAACGGGTATAAACACCAAGGCGTGGCTGAACTGGCGGTGATACTCGAGAAACAACAGCGGGTCGGTATCCGACTGAATCAGCACATCCAAGTCAGGCGCCATACCCGCAAGCGCTCCGAGCCACGCCACAGTAAGTAGTTGCTTTCTGCGATCCTGCGTTGCAGTCGCGAGTGCTGCGCCCAGAGCGCCCTGACTAACCGGGTCCATAAATACCCTCAAGAATGATCGCTACATCCATGACTTTGGACGCACCTCAACCAGATATAACGCATAATCTGCCAACTGTTGTGCAGTTTGTAGCGGCAGGTAGGGCAAAGTAACTACTCTCGACGCCAATGCCAAACGTAAATGAGCTACCCGACGACGCCGCATAAGCGGCGTCTGCGTGGTCTTTACGCGCTGCACCTTAGACAAAGGCACGACCACATAGCTACGCCCTATGAGCCCGGTGCGGAGTATCAAATGATCTTTATGTACTGCTACACCTAACATCCGCCAGCTGCGGTAAGCCAACCAGCCTAGCCACAAAATCAAAGCACTGAAAACCCAAACGACCCATTGAGAAAAATTCGTCACTGCCACCGGCATCGCTGTCAGAAAAATCAATGCCAACCAATATAAGCGCTTACGCAAGTACAAAATACTCACTGGACTGTAGAGATCGGCATAAATCGATGCGTGGGGAACATAGAGTGCAGAGTCTACGAGGCTTCGACCTTGTGTCATGGTCACCGCTGGCACTAACAACTTTTGTGCGCCGATCGCGTCGTTTTGACCGTGACTGATTTGCTCAAATTTCACATTACATCGAGCGAAAAATCTGGCGATCCAATTTTGCTGTATCAAAACTGTTTGGATACGTCGTTGCCTGACGGTCAACTCGCGTCGACTGAGCGCGCCATGGCTCACGGTGAAACCATCGGGGGCGCGACGCAACTGGAAATTCGCATAAATAAACAACGACGCCAGCACCGACAAACACAGCATCAGAATAAGGCTGACAATGAACAACAAAAATCCCATGAGCCAAATCTGCGCCAACGTAGAATCCTTTAAATTCTCTGGCACTAGGCCGATTATCAATTCCGAACTAATTTTTACCGAGTCCGGCACCTGACTGTAGACACCCAGCAATCCTGCCAAAACCAACCACGCCTGATTGCTGCTGAGACCGTGAATAATCAGATCTCCGTAACGACGCTCCAGCATAAGAGCATCGGCCAGAGTTTCCAGCTCCGGCCGCTGTTGCGCTGCGGATCGAGCTTGCACGATCCGCTGACGCAACGGCTCAGCAACCGTTGCGTCTAAAGCCGCCAAGGTCACTTCTTCTGCGCTGGAACCGGCGCTTTCAATAGCCAACGAAACCAGACCTAGGGGTTTAAAGTAAAACGGTTTAAGCACGGAGACGTTCTGAATACGGGAAAACTCCAAATCCAACTGCACGCGTCGAAAGATGCCCTGCTTTACGATGAGCCTCGAGTCCGACCACCGGTATTCGAAGCGGCGAACCACCAGCCACGAATGCACTACAATGAACAACAGACCTGCGCCGAGCAGCAAGACAGGCAGCCACAGGCTATCCGCGCGCAGAGTAGCGACTAAAATAGGCGCTAAAGTGTAAGCGTTAGTGACAATACGGCGCGTGCTGCGAAACGAGAAATACACCACCGCCCAACTAGAAAGTTTAGCCCACGCTCGATCACTGGGCGCCTCCGGCAACGATCAGCCCTCGGTCGATTGAACGTTGAGCAATCGTTGTCGAATGCGCTCAGCGGTAGACGAATTTAAGCCAGGAATCGTGAAGGTCTCGGTTTCGGTGCCGGCACTGAAAACGCGTAGGCCTGCCAAATCCAGATACTTGTCCACCGGTCCTCTGGTAAGTTCAATGTGTTGCAGCCGCACAAACGGCTGGATGATTTGTCTTTGCCAGAAAATTCCTCTGCGCAAGGCAATGTCATGGTCGCGAAGTGCATACCCGCAGCGGCGGCACGACCAGTAGGCGTATAACGGCGGCAGCGGCAGCAATAGTAATGCAGCGAGACCCGAACGCCACACCTCAGGTAACAACCACCAGACCATTGTGAACGCTGCTGTGCCTAATAATGCCGTCCAAACTACAGCAAGCGCGACTTGAGCTAGTACATACCGCCGCTCGAGGGGCAAAAATTTTATACACGCCGCAGTCGGCAGCTCGTTGACGTCTACGTCAATGTTTCTAAACAAAGCCAATCTCCAATCGTCTGCAATGACAAAGTGTGTTGCCGAGTTAGCCAAAAAAATTACGCGATTGGATTTGCACCAAGCACGTTGATCACTCTGTCAGCGAAGCATCAGAGACGCAATCGGCAGGTGAAGAAAGTTCTGTGCCGAACACTAAATCACACGCCGAGCAGGAAGCAAAAAGTCGGCGGGGCCGTGTTTGCCCAAGTACAGCGATGTCAACACAGCCGCGCAACCGCGATCCACCGTTGTCATCCACCTGCGTAATCGGCGAGTACTTATTGCCCAACTTTCATTCCTAAGACGGGCCATGCCAACGACCAACCCTAAAGCGACAATCAGTTCGCATCGCCAATTCTAGCGGCGCCGCCTATCGTAGGCTAACCGGTAACGCCAAAGACAAACCGCCGAGACTTCTATGGCATCGGATAGTCCAAGGAGCCTAAAACCCGTTCGAACATCGCACCTGCGCTGAGCAATCCAGATTCGTTAAAACGCGCAGCGATGAGCTGCAGCGATTGCGGCAATCCGTTCTCATCGATACCCGCCGGTATGTTTAGAGTCGGATGGCCCGAGTAATCAAAGGGCGCCGTAAAGGACAAAAACGGCGCCGCATCAGGATCCAGCCTGCCGACGTCCATTTGTGCGACCGACGGCACGGCACAGGGCATGGCTGGCGCCAGCAGCACATCTATCTGAGTAAATAACGCCTCAACTTCACTGCGGAATTGATCTCGCAAGCTCTGTAAGTGTGCATATTCGTCGGGATCAACGCTGCGACCAAGCTCTAACAACGAAACCAATCCAGGACCATATTTCTCTGCCTGTGCCGGGTACATGTGTGCATGGGCACGCAAGCATTCGACCGCACATGTTTTGCCCCAATCTTCCGAGAGTTTGCGATAGCCCGGTGGCATTTTGACTTTTTGTACGTTGACCTCAGAGCCTGCTTTGGCCACGGCCTCGGTAAGAACGCGAGTCACCGCCGCAGGCACACCTTCACTGATATAGGCTTCATCTATACCCACAACGATCGGCGACTCTGGTTGCTTGAGATGCGGCAAATAGGCGGGAACAGGGGCTTCGGCACTGTTCGGATCTTCTGCATCAAACCCTGCAATCGCCTCGAGTACGCGGGCAGCGTCCTCGACACATCGGGTCATCGGACCAATATGATCTAAACTGTTGGCCAGCGGAAACGCCCCATGCAAACTTACTCTGCCATAGGTTGGCTTCAAACCCACCAGCCCGTTGCACGCCGACGGAAACCGGATACTGCCGCCTGTATCCGATCCAAGGGCTGCGTAGGCAAGGCCGGCAGCTACCGCTACCCCAGACCCCGAGGAGGACACCCCGCTCCAGGCATCTTTTGACCACGGATTAACCGGCGCTGCAATCGACGGATGATGACTCCCGTAGGCACCTTCGGTAAGTTGGGTCTTGCCTATGATCACCGCCCCAGCAGCACGCAACCGCGTAACCACGGTGGCGTCGAAATCTGGCTTGAAGTCACGCATAACCTCGGTACCGCTGGCGGTCTCAACATTCTTTGTAAACAGCAAGTCCTTGATCGCGATGGGCACACCGTGCAATACGCCCAGCACTGCGCCGTTCTGGCGCGCCTCGTCACAGGCTAGGGCCTCTGCCAGAGCTGTGTCTGCAAGCATCCGCGCGTAACTCTGGTAGTTACCGTCATGCTCCTCGCAACGCCGCAACATTTCGCGTGTCACGTCTACGCTTGATAACGCACCACTCTTCAACTGCCGACACACAGAGGACAGCGACTGGAAATGCAACGGCGGTTGATTCATAGCACTTTTACCTGGGTGTTTTTATGGACTCAATCGGCAATCGTTGCAGAACCAATCGGCAACGATGTATCTGCGCGCAGAGATTTATACAAGGACAGCGTCAGCAGCACGATTACGGCAAATAACGGTACTGAGACCAGCGTGACCGCTGACTGCAACGGTTTTAGACCGCCCAAATACACCAATGTAATTGGTAATAAACCGAGCAAAAACGCCCAGAACACTCGATGCCATCGGGCCGGGTGAGCCGTTGGCGGTAGTTCCTCGGTAGCGGAAGCTGCCAACGTGTATGAGGACGAGTCGTAGCTGGTTGCAGCAAATATCACGCATACGATCGTAAACAGCATGAGTACTAGTTTCGGCCATGGCAGTGTGGTCAACACCCCAACAATGGCGCTCGGCGGTCCCGCGCTACTCATCGTATCCAACACGGGGAAAATAGCGTTCATTTCGAGATAGATCGCATAGTTGCCGAGGATGGAGAAAAATACCACACTGCCCAGCGTACCGTAACCGATGCAACCAAGAATCATCTGCCGCAACGTTCTACCACGGGATATCTTACAGATAAATATCCCCATGTAAGGGCCAAGCGCTAACCACCACGCCCAGTAAAACACCGTCCATGATTCGACAAAACTCGATGTTTTCGACGCGTCGGCCCAGCTGCTCATTCGCAGGAAGTTCTGCAGCATGTGGCCCACAGCTTCAAAGCCCAACTCAACGATAAACAGCGTTGGGCCCACCAAAAGTATAAAAAGCAACAGCACAAAAGCGAGACCCACGTTCCAATCGCTAAGACGCTTGATGCCTTTTTCCAAACCAAACCAAACGCTGGTGGCAAAAATGATCGTAACGACAAAAATAACGATCAGATCGAGGGTAAAGCCCAAAGCTGCTCGATCCAGACCAAATAGCTCGGTCACGCTCATGCCAATCAGCGGCACCGCCAAGCCAATGCCAGTGCTGCAGGCGCCGACTAGCCCAATTACGAAGAGCAAATCGATCACTCGACCCAACACGCCATTGGCCTGGCTGCCAATAATAGGCGCGCATGCCTCGCTCAGCCGCAGAGATTTTGCGCCGCGCACATAGTAGCTGTAGCTGATCGCCACTCCAGGAAGACAGTAGAGCGCCCAGCCCATGAGTCCCCAATGAAATATCGGATAGCTCACGGCCCAGTTAAGCGCCTCGGGTGTGCCCGGCACCACGGAAAACGGTGGGTTTTCATAATAATGCGCCCATTCCACAGTACCCCAATACAAAATGCTGGTGCCAATGCCGCCGCAAAACAGCATTGCCGACCAACTGAAAGTGGAAAAGTCGGGGCTTGTATCACCGAGTCTGATATCGCCGTAACGGCTGAAGGCGAGATAAAGAAGGAACAGCAGCGTCGCCGCGGCACCCATCAAGTAAAGAATTCCAAAATTGTGCGTCAGATAGTCAAATGCCGCGCCTAACATCCGCTGTCCTGCTTCTGGGTAGATGGCCAGCGGCAAGCACAGCGACAGGATGATGATGACGCTGCCGAAAAAAATCGGTCGATCTAAACCGTTGCCAAGACCCTGTGGAGCTTGCTGTTTGAATTTCGCTTGAGGTTCTTGCATCTTGTATCGCTGTTGTTTCGCTTACGCCGCTTTGCGCTCTACACTAAAGGGCCGCGAAGGTGGATTGCAAGTTGACACCATAGCGACAACCATCAAGTCAAAACGTGGAGAACCACATAAGCGACCTCGCAGACACCTTGGAATTTCGCCATATGGGGTACCGCCTATGCGCCCGTTTTTGGTCCTCTGCCCGGGCGCCTGCGCGCGCCTGTGTGCTGATCGCACACGGCATGGGCGAACACAGCGGTCGTTACCAACCTATAGCACAGGTCCTCAACAATGCCGGCTACCATGTACTGGCACCCGATCTACGAGGTCATGGGCAGAGTCGGCCTGCCTACTGCGAACCCGGCGATATGGGATATGAAGGTTGGCAGCGCAGTGTTTTAGACCTGCGTTCACTGCAGCAATGGCTGACAGATAACTATGCGCTTCCGGTGATCCTGATCGGCCATAGCATGGGCGCTATGCTCGCCCAACAATATCTTGGTTACTTCGGCTCCAACTTGGCAGCTTGCTTGCTCAGCGGCTCTACGGGCGCACTGCCTGCTGTCACCACCTTGAGCGGAGAATTACTGGCCAGCCTAGACAGCCTGCGACTCGGGCCGCATGCCCCCAGCCCTATGCTCCGAGACAACCTGTTTGCGGCAAACAACAAGCGTTTCCAAAATCTTCCGAATGAACAAGATCAGCAGGGCTTCAACTGGCTGAGTCGCGACACCGAACAGGTTGCTGCCTATGTGGCCGACCCTCTGTGCGGGACTGTACTGTGCAGCCGCAGCCTGGCCGATATGTTTGGTAGCCTGCGCCGCAGTAGTCGCGCAAGTCACATTGCATGCATTCCTAAAGACCTACCTATACGCTTTATTAGCGGCACCGAGGACCCTGTGCACAACAACGGACGTGGTATCCGCCGCCTGGTGCGGCGTTATGAAAAGGCACAGCTTAATGTGTCCAGTACACTCTACCCGGGCGGGCGTCACGAATTGTTCAACGAAACCAATCGTCAGCAAGTATTCGATGAGCTGCTGTCGTGGCTGGAGGAGATAAACTTTGAGCGAAAATAAGCCAGCCCCGTTGTGGAATGACGCCCTTACGCTGTGCCGCGACTTGCAGCGCGGTAGCGTGAGCTCGGTGGATTTAATGCGCAATGTGTACGCCCGAATCCACGCCATAAACCCAACCGTCAACGCCTTAGTCAACCTCCTCGATGAACAGCAGGCTTTGGCATTGGCCGAGGCCGCAGATAAAGTGCCCATTGCCGAACGCGGACCGCTGCATGGCCTCCCAATGGCGCCGAAGGACGCGGTGGCCGTGCGAGGTTTTCCAACCACTTGGGGCTTCAGACCTTTCGCCAACAGAATCGAAGAACAAGACAGCGCCTTAGCCCGGCGCATGCGTGATGCAGGCGCACTCTTTATCGGCCATAGCAACATGCCCGAATTTGGTTTGGGATCAAATACCTTCAATGCATTGTTCGGCGCGACGCTAAACCCCTACGATCTCGAGAAAACAGCGGGCGGCAGCAGCGGCGGAGCAGCGGTGGCATTGGCAACCGATATGCTGCCCTTGGCGGACGGCAGTGACATGGGTGGTTCGCTGCGCAATCCGGCCAGTTTCTGCAACGTAATTGGACTACGGCCTTCAATTGGCAGGACGCCCATGAGTCGCGGTTTTGGCTGGTACGGTCGATTGGTAACGGCTGGCCCAATGGCAAAAACGGTGGCCGATACCAGCCTTTTATTCTCCGTTTTGGCGGGGCCTGATGCCAGCGACCCACTGACGCTGCCGGAGTCCGGCGAGCATTTCCTTGATGCCCTCGTACCCGCCCAGCCAGAGGTCGCTAACCCTCTTAAAGTAGCAGTAAGCGAAGATTTGGGAACGCTGCCGATCGATCCAGAGGTGCGCTCGGTCATCCAAAGTACTGCTGGGGTCTTCAGCGATCTGGGCGCGCAAGTGGTCTTGGACCACCCTAATCTCGACGGCGCAATGCAAGTCTTCCAAACCCAACGAGCAGCCGGTTTAAGAACCCTAGGACGCAGCCTGGATTTGACGCTACCAAAATGGCGGGATGAGACCAAGGACACCGCAATATGGAACATAGAGCGAGGTTTTGCTCTGACCCCTGACGAACTGCTGAATGCAGAACTAAAGCGCACCAAAATCTACGCCGACGTCGCCGAATTTTTTCAGCACTATGATGTGCTGGCATTACCCGCTGCTCAGGTGCCCCCCTTCTCCATCGATCAAGAATGGGTGACTGAGATCGACGGCGTGACTTTAGACACCTACATCGACTGGATGGCCGTTTGCTGCATGATTACCGTTACCGGTTTACCCACGGTGTCGGTTCCAGCGGGTTTCAGCTCTGCCGGTCTGCCCATTGGCGTACAGCTGGTAGGCAAGCCTAGAGGCGACCTGGCGTTGCTCAAAATCGCCCACTGGTTTGAGCAAGCCACACAGTTTTATACTCAGCGACCGCATATAATTTAGCACCTGTTGCTAATCGCGTCCGCTATGACAACAAAACCTCAGGAACTGCCAAAACTTTACTCAATGTACAGCATTGGCCTTGTAACCTTCCTCTGCTCGCTACTGGCCGGCGGTTATCTGTTGTACGCAAATTACAAAGCATTAGGAATGCGCAAACTGGCGAACTACACATTGGCCACCAGCGTCGCGGTGTTTGTCCTGTGTATCTGGGCACTGTCCGTTTACATCGAGGGCAACGCCAGCAGCCCAGAAGAGTTGCCACAGCTCTCAATCACCTTGAATATCGTCGTCAATGTGGCTCAGGCTATTGTCGCGATCATCGCGACGCAATTTCTGCAGGGCGCAATGTTCGCTACGTTCAAGGAAATGCAGGGGCGTTATCATTCAACGTGGCACGCATTTTTCATCGGATTGTGTGCCACCATCGTAATGTCGTTGCTTATAGCTCCGATAACCTTGCTCGTGCTTTGATAACCCAGCAAGCGTTGAATCAGGTCGCCGTCAGTGCGATTCGCTACCGGCTTCTGCGATGCTCAAGAATCGTTTTTGAAAATCCTCTTTCGAATTGATTCGCGGGTAATCGGTCTCAGGCACATCCACTTTAAGAAAATCACACAGT
>TARA_B100000963_G_scaffold362023_1_pt1 | contig 12166 bp, 11 predicted proteins | sample TARA_B100000963 | Tara Oceans TARA_B100000963 (sample SAMEA2622097) | marine metagenome | biome: marine biome (ENVO:00000447); feature: surface water layer (ENVO:00002042); material: "saline water (ENVO:00002010), including plankton (ENVO:xxxxxxxx)" | depth 5 m | reverse complement strand
TAAAAACTTTGGATGTAAACCAAAACCTGGTCTTATAGACTTTATATCTTTGGCAGAAATAATTTGATCTTTTTTTAAATCATTTATAAAATATAAGGATCTGCTAAAGTCTCTTCCTTTTTGTTGTTTTTTAGTTAAATCGAATGTTTTAATTCCTACTGACTTTGAAGCTATTCTAACATTATCAACCATGAGTTTAAATTCTTTCTGATCTAAAGAAAAAGAAGAATCTGGACCACCTATACTCCTATCAATGATGAAATGTTTTTCAATTATTCTTGCTCCAAATGAGGTTGCAACAATTGGTGCAACATAACCCTCTGTGTGATCTGAAAGACCAGTAAAGTACCCATATTTTTTTCGTAAATGTTTAATCATTGCAAGATTAGCTTCTTCAATTGGTGCAGGATAACTCGATGTACATTTTAGCAAGGCAATATTATTATTTCCCATTCTTTTACAAGCATCTAAAGCTAATTCTATATCTTTTTTTTCAGCTATTCCTGTTGAAATTATTACTGGTTTTTGTTTTGAAGCCACATATTCAATCAAAGGGATGTCTGTAATTTCAAAAGATGCAATTTTATATGCTGGTGTATTTAATTTCTCCAAAAAATCTACAGCAGATTTATCAAATGGTGAGGAGAAACAAATTAATCCTTCGTCCTTGGCAACTTTAAATAAGTCTTCATGCCATTCCCAAGGCGTGTATGCTTCTCTATACAATTCATAAAATGTTTTTCCATCCCAAATGGAATCACTTTTAATTATAAAATCATCTCTTTCTGAATTAATAGTTAGAGTATCAGCTGTATATGTTTGAAGTTTAATTGCATCGGCTCCAGCTCTTTTTGCAGCTCTAATAGTTTTTATTGCAATACTTTTATTTCCATTATGATTTGCTGAAAGTTCTGCTATAATAAAAACTGGTGAATTATCATCAATAGTGAAATTTGAAATTTTCATAAATTATTCAAATATCGTATTAATTTTGAAAGACTCACTAGGATTTCTAAGTTTAGTAAGTTCTAAAATACCATCTTCAACCTTTATTCTCAAGGGATTAATATTTATTACTGTTCCATTTCTTAATTTTTTATCAAATTTAATACTCAAAACCTTAACTTGATCTATGATAATTTTATTCGATTTATAAATTAGAAAAGAACCTGGATATGGAAAAGATTGTGCTCTTACCCAATCATAAATTTTTTTTGATTTCATATTTAAATTTATTTTCCCATCATGAGGACTTCTTTTTGGAAAATATGAAGCTTTTTTTTCATCTTGTTTTAATCTATTAATTGAATTTTTAGAAATATCATTTAAAACTTTTAAAGTTATATAGGGGTATCTTAATTCAAATATTTTAAGAATATCTGCTCCAGTATATGATTTTTTTATAGTTATTTCTTCTTGATATATTATATCTCCTGTATCACAAGTATTATCAATTATGTGAGCTGTTATTCCTGTTTTTTTTTCGCCATTAATTATCGCCCAAACATGAGGAGTTCTTCCCCTATATTTAGGAAGGAGTGAACCATGAATATTAAATGCCAAAATTTTTGGATGACAGATAAGATTTTTTTTTATTATAAATAAATAGTTTACGGAAACTAAAACATCGATACTTTTATTAAATATAAAAGAACTAGATTTATTATTTCTTGGGTTTCCAATAAAGCACGGAATATTTTTTCGATCACAAAAATTGGAAATATAATTTGAATTCTTATCAGTAAAAACAAAAATTATTTCAAATGAATTTATAATGGATTTTAAGACTGTTAATCCTAACTTACCACTAACTAATACACCTAATTTCATGAACAATTAAATTTAGTATAAATGAGAGCGTCTAAATATTTATTGTTAAAAGTGTAATCATTTTTTTTTCTTTCGTTTAGTTTATAATTATTTTCAGTTAAAATAGGATATAGATGACTCCTAACATCATAAGCATAAACAAAAATTTTTTTGAAATCAAGTGTATAAAAAGCTACTTTTTCAATTAAAATCAAAAATTTACTCCAATATTTTTTAAAAAAAATTTTTTCTAGGTCAGTATCCATAATGAAAGATATTTCAGCATTTTGTTTTTTCCAATTAATGTGAACAAGTCCGCCGTATCCTATAAAAACATTTTTATGAAAAAAAGAAAATAATATTTGGTCTGGATTTGCTTGACTAAATTGTTTTTTGATCACGTCTTTAAAATACAGATCTTGCTTTGATTTTGTAAGCTTTTCCTTTTGCCTCAAATGGTATATTTGTTCATTTCTCCACTTCATAATTTTAAACCTATCTGTAAGTCTGATTGGAATTATTCTAAACTCATTCTCTTTAAATATTTGTTTATTTAGACATTTATATCTATTAATTTTCAAAACTTAATTTATATTTTATTTCAGCAAGCTTCCAATCACTATGATTGTCAATATCCTGGCACATATTTTTATCAATTATTATAGCCTCAGTATTTTCAGTTAAAATCTTTTTACTTTTTATAAATTTTTCAACATTTATTGTGTAAAACATACCCGCATCATGAAAATTAATTGAGAAATCCTGAGTTCTTTTTGTAATTAAATTTTCAGAAAATTTAATTTTATTATTATTAGTAACTGAAAAACTTCTTTGAATTGGATGTGAAAATTCAACAATAGGTAAAACTGTATCAACATCTTTTTTTTGAATGATCTTTAATGATTTTTTTAGTAAATCAACAGTTATAAAAGGTGAACATGGGTAAATACATGTTAAATACTTTATTTTCCCAATTTTTTTGGAAAATTTTGATATAAATTCAAGTAAAACGTCAGATGTTGTTGCTACGTCATTACTGTTTTCTGATGATCTTGTAAATGGAGTTTTAGCACCAAATTTATTAGCTATATCTTTAATTTGTTTTGAATCAGAAGAAACATAAACACCATCAAATAGATTCGACTTCAAAGCAATATTAAGGGGATAAAAAATTATTGGCTTCCCCAGAAAATCTTTAATATTTTTATTTGGTATTCGTTTACTTCCTCCTCTAGCAATAATTACAGCAATTTTCATTTGCTTTTTTTTATGTAATCTTTGATGATTTTTATTGTTGAGTAAATTTGATCATTTGTCAAAGATGGATAAAATGGGATAGAGATTGTTCTATCATAATATTTTTCGCAATTTGGAAAATCTCCTCTTTTATAACCATAATTTTCCCTGTAAAACTTTAATAAGTGAACAGGAATATAATGAATCATTGGTAAATAATTATTTTCTCTCAAAAACTTAAAAAAATCATATCTGTCAAAAAACTTATTTTTCTTTACTTGAAGAACATAGATATGAAAGTTACTGTCAACAAAATCAGATTCAAATGGCAAAATTAATTCATCAATATCTTTAAGTTCTTCATTATATATATCCACAATCTCTCTTCTTCTATTCTTAAATTTTTCCAATTTCTTTAATTGACTCAGTCCTAAAGCCGCTTGAAACTCATTCATTCGATAGTTGTAACCTAGACTTTCCATTTCATAAAACCACTCTCCAATTCTTTTTTTACTTGAAAACATTTCCTTCCTTCTATCTATGCCATGTTTTCTAAGAGAATGTAATTTTTTAAAAAGTTTTTTATCATTAGTTAGAACAGCTCCTCCTTCCCCAGTGGTTATATGCTTTACAGGATGAAAACTAAAAGTAGTCATATCAGCATGAATACCATCTCCACAATAATGTATTTTATCATTATTTCTGTAGCAGGAGCCTATTGAGTGAGAACCATCTTGAATTACCTTTAATTTATATTTATCTGCAATCCTTTTTATTTCAACAATGTCACAAGGATGACCTCTAAAATCAATTGGCATTATTGCTTTAGTGTTCTTATTAATCTTTTCTTCAATTTTGGTTACATCAATATTAAGTGTATTTAAATCTATATCAACAAAAACAGGTTTAGCTTTTTGATATAAAATTGCATTTGATGTTGCACAAAAAGTCATAGGACATGTAATTATTTCATCACCTTCTCCTATGTCCAATGCGGCCAATGCAATATGTAGTGCAGCTGTACCACTAGAAACAGCAACTCCAAAATTTGCACCTGTGTAAGATGCAAGTTCACTTCCAAAATCTTCACAGAGCTGACCTTGTGTAATTGAATATCTTTTTAGTGATTTAACTACACAATCAATATCGTCATTATCTAAATAATGATATCCGTATGGTATTTTATTTTTCATTTAAGATTCAATTTTGATTTTATAATATTAAGTAACTCTTTATCATGTTTAAGTACCAAATAATAGTAGATTGAAGTTGTAATGATTAGAAACATAATATTCAATAACATTGAGTCTACTTTTAGAAGCTTAAATAATGAGAAAGAAATAATGATGATTGAGATTATTTTAATATAATATTTTACTCTTTTGAATAATGTTAAAAATTTCAGATTAATTTGTTTCATTAAAATTTTAGTTATAGTAAGTATTGACAGAGAACCCAAAACAGAATATAATATAAAAGTATAAATATAATTATCAAAATAGCTGCCAAAATAAAATGATACAACTGTAACTGATATTTCAGCAATCCTTCTTATTAAATTTAGTTCCTGTTTTTGAACTATGGCAGTTAATGATAAAATTGGAGTAGTAACAACTTCGAATAGTGATCTTACAGCAAGAATTTGAGCCAAAACACCTGCTATAATCCATGAACCTCCAAAAACAAAAGAAAATAATTTATCTCCAAAAAATATTAATACTAAAAAGATCAAAAATGTTGTAGAAAATATTCTTTCGTAAACTTCCTCTAAAACTTTAAGATGAGTGTTAGAATGTATAGCCTGAGCAACTCTTGGACTAAATGCCTCAATTATAGAGCTTGTAAAAAAGACTGTTGGAACTACAAGAACACTCATTGTTAGTGAATAGCTACCTAATAAACCTGAATCAAAAAAATTTAATACAAAAAAAACAATTAATAAGGCTGGAACTCTGCTTAATAATTCACTAGGTAGTGAAAAAATTGGGAATTTTTTATACTTTGAAAGTACAGTAAAAATTTTCTTAATCTCAATGTTAAATAGAATATATTTTAAATTTTTAATAGAAAAAATTAAAAACAGGTTCTTTATTATTGATGCTATTAATAAACTATATATTAATCCTCCTACATTGTTAATTACTGCAAGTCCATATCCAATTGAAAAACATTTGTTAGAAATTACTTCAGATATTTTCGATTGTGCAATTTTTTTAAAATTTTTTATTCTGCTATTCCAATATCTCATAGTTTGAAAAAGCCCATGCATAAAAATGAAAATTGGAATTAAGAAGATATAAGCTTCTAAATCTTCTATCTTAAACAACGAAATAATTTTATTGTGAAAAAAGAATATTAAAATTAAAATAAAAAGAGAAAATACAATTGTTGTAATCAGACATGAAATTAAGATTGATGAAGCAGTTTCATCTTTCTTTGGCAAGAGAATAGAACTGTGATAAGCTAATGTTGAAAATACACCTAAAAATGCTACAATAGCAGAAAATGTATTAAAAAGTCCAAAATCACTTGGACTATAAATCCTTGTTATAACTGGTAACAACACAAGTCCAACCAATTGAGAAATTAATGGCACTACTGAAAGTGTCAATACATCATTTATAAAATGTCTTTTTGAGGAACTAATCATTAACTTCTTTAATTCTTTTGATTGATAATGCGTATATAGCATAAAAAATAAATATACTAGTTGACCTAAATAAAGATCCATAATGCCATAAAGTCAATATTGCTATTGAAACAGCTATTACATTGTATAAATTATATTGGCCAGAATTAAACTTGAAGTAACTATATATTGGATATACCAATAAAAACATCAATGTAAAAAAGGGAATTATTCCAAGGTTTGATAATAAAACTACAAATGCTGCCTCAGAAAAATATCCAACATTTGAAATATTGGTTAAATTTTCATGTCCAAAAATAAAACTTATAATGTTTTGAAAGGCTGTTGATGTACCTGTAGCTAACATAGCTTGAAATTTCACACCACTCGGATCTAATTGTGGCAAAATATACTCAAAGAGATTGAAATATGAGTTAAAGAAAAATAAGATTACATAAACAAAACCAAATGAAAGAATTGTTCTAGGAATTAAATATTTAGCTCTAGAAAAATTTATAATAAGTAATCCAACAAAAAACGCAATTATATTAGCAAGAGATAAAGTTGTAATTAATGCTAATACCCCTACAAATATTAACAACATATTTAAAATTTTTTGAGATTTATTTTTAAAAAAATTTCCAATTAAAAAAATTAAAGTAAATGTCAAAATATTAGCTGAGTCATGATAACTACCAGTAATACCATGAGATCGCACAAGGATACCAATTCTTGCCGGAACGATCTGGGTTTCTGGCGGAGTAATTTTCATTAGGTAATAATTTTTAATTTCAGCTCCAATTATTCCACCTGGAAAAAAATTACTTACAGTGAAATCTAATAAACATGATAATGAAATAATAAATACTATAAATTTAACAGTGTTGGTTATAGTTGATTTAGTAACATTTAAAAAAATTAAAATTGAAAATGGAGCAACAAAAATTATTAAAAATTCTCTAACAGAACCAATAGAAAATCCATTAATTAAAAAACTTGTTGAAAACCATAATATACCAGCAAAAAAATTAAGTAAAATAATTTGATATAAATAATTTTTGCTTCTTTCATAAAATACAGTAACAGGTTTAGAAAAAATTATTATTAAAACAAAAAGTATTGTCGTAGATAGATAATTTATTGATGAACTTACATTAATATTTAGAGCAAATAAAATTAAAAATCTTAAGGTTGAAAATATAAGAATTAATACAGAAATAATTTTTAAAATTTTCATCTATTTTCTCTTAAAAATTGCTCGCAAATAAACTCCTCTTGAATTTTTTTTGTGATGAATTGGCTGTTTTGAAATAAGTTCCAAATATGACGGACCCAGAACATCGATTTTTACACATTCAAAATTGTATTTTTTAAATAATTTTTCAAGTGATTTTCTAGTAAAAAAGTGAATATGTGGAGTATCATCTATATCTTCATCCCAATAGTTAAATTCCGTATTAGGAACTTCGACAAAAACAAAACCACCTTTATTAATATTATTAGTAAACCAATTTAATGTTGATTTAATATCTCTAACATGTTCAAGCCAATGACTAGTATGTATATAATCATATTTAATTTTAGATTTAAAAGGGAAAAAATCTGAAACTTTTTTAATCTTAGCTTCTTGGTAATAACTCTCCCAGATTTTTCCAGCTTCAACTGTATGTAAATTTATTTTTTTTTCAGAAACCTTATCTCTAATATTCAACATTGCCCAAGCCCCAGCAGCTCCAATATCTAAAAAATTTAAGTTTTTAGGCTTTATTTTTTTTATAAAATCTAATGAAAATAAACTTTGACTTAATCCTCTTAAGTTTTTTTTGTACAATTTTTTAAATTTTGGTACTGCAGTATCTCTCATTTTCCAATAGTCTAAATTATAATATTGGATCAATTTATTTTTAGATGGAATGGCATCCATGACACCATATCCACAATCAATACATACATTTACAAATCCTGAAAATCCATTTCTATTCCTAGAACTTATAGACTTTAATTTTATGAGTTTGTTAGGAATAATAAAATCAATCTTAATTAAAAAGAATTTTATTAATTTCTTTAGGTTAAATTTTCTAGTGTGAGAATCATAACTAAATTTTTTAAAATTTTTATTTCCACAGATAGCACATTTCATTGATTAACTATTTTTTTAATATCAACAGATTTTATTTCATTATATATATGGCTTGAAAAATTTTTAGGTGTGACATTAAAAATTGAAACCCCCAAATTATCAGCAAATTCTTTAACTTTCTTATGAAAAAAATAGTGACTATCATTACTTTTTCTATTTTCAAAAAATAGTCCATAATGTCTATCAAATTTTGAAACATAATTCATATATCCGATATCTTTATCATTAATTATTTTTCTTTCTTTAATAAATTCATTCGCTTTCTTATTGAAAAGATTAATTGTAATGTCACTAGGTTCAGAAAATGAATCATAAAAATGATATAAATTAACTGGATGATAAGTGTAACCAGCGCCCAACATATAGATTTCTTTAAAACCCAAAGAGATTGCAATTTGGATTGTTGTGATAATTGTACTTGGAAAAGTTTTAAATCTTTTATTTAGTAAAGTATGGTTAATTTCATTCTCATTTGAATTTACTTTAAAATAAAAAGAATCATCAAATTTGTTCCCAAATAATTTTTTTAAAATTTTTCGATTTTTATAATTAATAAAAAGATTTGGAATTTCTAAATCTAATATATGTTTATATAAGGAGTAAGCTTTATCATAATCTTTATGAATTATTTGTTGTGGAAAATTGATATTTTTATTGTTATTGTAATAGTTATCTAAAAATACATAAGAATCTAAAAAACCTTTTTTAATTTTTGGATGTAGAAAACAAAAACCAAAACCTATTTTAAATTCGTTTTCAATCAAATCTAAATCAAAGTCTAATAGAGATGTACCTGTAGCTATTATAAAACATCTGTTCTTTTTAGGTTTTAAATTATTGTTCTTTGCTAATATTGACTTAGAATTAAAATCAAATAGGTCATAAGTTTTTAAATAGAGGTTTTTTAGTTTTAAATTAAAACTTTTATTCATTTTTGAGTAAATATTCAACATATTCACGTACTACACCGTCACCTCCACTTTTACTTAGAATATGGATGTTAGGAATTTGTTTTATGCTATCAACTGCATCATTTGGACATGCTTTGAATTTTAGTGCTGATAATAAATTTAAATCATTAACATCATCCCCTATAAATCCTATTGAATTAATATCTACATTATTATCATAACAAAATTTATTTATTAATTGAAGTTTATCCTTAACTCCTTGAAAAAGAAAATCTAACTTTAATTTTTTTGCTCTCTTTTCCACAATTTTAGTTTTTTCTCCGGTGATTATTCCAGTTTTAATACCTTTTTGGGAGAGCATTTCAAAGGCATATCCATCACGTGTATTAAATTTTTTAGATTCGTCATTACTATTAAAATAATACATTCCTGAGTCAGTTAACACTCCATCTACGTCACTAAATAAATATTTAATTTCAGAGCTTAAAGTATTTTTAATACAATATTTTTTCATTAAAGTCTCTGCTATAATCCAATCATCAATTTCATCAATTTCGATATAAGTAAATTCAGGCATAATATAGTTTCCAATCTTTCCTGAAATTCTATTTTTTGATTTCATTATTTTTTCAATTGATGAAATATAAAAAGCTCCGTTTTCTAGTAATACTCCATCAAAATCTTGCCTTCTAGGTCTAAATTTAAAATCATAATTTATCGGTTTTGAATTTTTATCCCATAGAAATCTTTTGAACTCAACACAGCTAAAAATTGAATCTAAATTGCCTTGGTTCATCTTAATTAAAGCTTTATCGAAATCATTTGGAAGTGTAAATGGAGAAGTTACTTGAGTTAAAATAATCTTATCATTTGGACTATGTTTTTCTAAATTCAAATATTCAAGTAATACGGATTCAGTAGTTGATTCATCTTGCGCATTTTGATCAGATCTTTCAAAATATTCAATTTTTTTAAAATTATAAGGACTTAAAATTTCAAAAATTTTTGGAATATTTGAGGCTAAAACTACTTTATCAATAGATTTAGAATTTTCTAACGCTCTAATAACCCAGTAAACTAAAGGTTGACCACAAAAGGGCTTAATGTTCTTATTGATTATTGACTTACTTCCTTTCCTTATTGGAACAAAGGCAATATTCTTAGACATGCTTTTTTTGTTTTAATTTCTTTCTTTGAACCATCTCAATATCTAAAATTTCTTTTCTTTTTAAATTCAAAGATTCGTAAGTAGCATTTACATTCCTGACTAATTTTCTTAAACCTTCAGGTTCCAAAGATGCGGAGTGATCTGTACCTTTCCACGTTCTATCCAAAGTAAAATGTCTTTCAATATATGAAGCCCCTAAAGTGTATGCTGCAACATCTATTGCTATTCCGAGATGGTGACCACTAAATCCAATTTCTTTAACATTATTTGAGTATTTATCGACCAAATCTAAAATTTCTAAAAGACAGACATCTTCAAATGGCACAGGGTATCCAGAAGTGCAATTATATAATACCAAATCGTTATTTCTTTTCTTGTCTATGAATAAATTATAGATTTTTTCAATTTCTGCTTTGGTAGTCATACCTGTGGAAACATGTATTTCACCTTCATAATTGTCGCATAACCATTCGAGCATTGGAGAGTTATTATTACATGCAGAAGGAATTTTTATAAGTCTTGGATTTAAACTTGTAATTTCTTTAGCTGAAATTATATCCCAAACTGATGTTGAATATTCAATATTAATCTCTTCACAATAATTTTTTAATTCCTTATGTTGATCTAAATCAAATTCTAGGAACTCTCTATGTTCACCATATGTTTTCCCATAAGAATTAATTGGATTTGGATGAGGAGCATCATACTCTTCATCTGTTAATAATTCTCTATTATTTCTTTTTTGAAATTTTGCAATATCTGCTTTTGAATATATCTTGGCAACCTTTATTAGCTCTTTAGCTAATTTCATTTCACCTTTATGATTACATCCAATTTCAGCTATCACTTTTGGTTTTATATATTTTAAATTTTTCATTTTAAAAGCCGTTGTTATCTGTTTGGTAAAAATTATTTTTTTCTAAGTCTTTGATTTTATCAATTATATCTTGTTCTAATATAGGAGATTTAAAATCAAAAATAATATCCTCAACATGAGAAGGTTTTTTTACTCCAAAAATTACGTGGTCAATATTTTTATTTTGAAATAAAAATTTTCTAGCAAGAGATGGAAGACTAATTCCATTTAAACTTTTGTTTATTACATCTAATCTACTTAAAATACTTGTTAGCCTTGAACCTTTTAACCAATTACTTCTATAGTCTGTTTTATGAAATTTTGTATCTGAATTTAATTTACCGGATAAAATTCCAGATGCTAATGGTGACCTTGCAAATATTTTCTGTTTTTTGCTACTATATTTCTTTAAATCACTTAAATAAAGCATATTACAATCTAGTTGTATTCCATTAAAAACTTCAATACCATCATAATGGAAGCCCTTAGCAATACTAATACCATAATCACTTAATAAATTTTGACTTTTAAAATCTTGCATTAAGTTAATTATGGGGGTAAAATCTTTAACCTCAGTTCTTGGATTGTGAAGGAAGAGATAATTGATTTTTTCAACTCTAAGCCTTTTTAAAGAATTATAAAAAGATTTTTCTAAATCATCAATATTGAAGCTTTTTACACCAAATGGATTTGAACCAAACTTAGTGTTTATTTTAATGTTTTTCTGACCATCAAGGATTAATCCCAAAGCACTTTCTGAATAACCATTTCCATAGTTTGGTGCGGTATCAAATGTATCTATTTTTAGGTCAATTGCTTTTTTAATACATTTCTCATAATCTGATGGTGGAATCGGACCAAAATCACCACTTAATGGCCAAACCCCAATAATTATTTTTGGATTTACTTCTAACATTTAGTTCATTACCATATCCACAAATTTCTCTTTGTAATAATTTAATTTATCTAAGCTTAAGAGTGAATGTTTAGAAAGTGATCTTAATTGACCATCAACATCATTTTCATAATCACTAAAATATTCTTTCTCAGAAGCAGTAATTTGTTGAGATGTTCCAATGTAGGGTGAATAAAAAGCTACCGTAACGTTATCTGGCTGAAGAAGTCTATTAAAATTTATGGTTTCTAAGATAGAGTTTTCATCTTGATCTGGGAGGCCAATAATATTATATGTAGTCCTTTTAATTTTAGCTTCTTTCAACATTGAAAAAGCTTTTATTATTCTTTCCGTATCCGCATGTCTATTTAATTTATCTTCTCTAAAATCCTGAGACGCAAGTTCAATGCCCATACCAACACCATCAACTTTTAATTTTTTTAATAATTCAATCGCTGCAGGCGTAATTCCCTCAGGTCTAGTTTCTATGTACAACATAATATCTAAGTCCGATTTATCTAT
>TARA_B100000963_G_scaffold341705_1_pt1 | contig 12205 bp, 16 predicted proteins | sample TARA_B100000963 | Tara Oceans TARA_B100000963 (sample SAMEA2622097) | marine metagenome | biome: marine biome (ENVO:00000447); feature: surface water layer (ENVO:00002042); material: "saline water (ENVO:00002010), including plankton (ENVO:xxxxxxxx)" | depth 5 m | reverse complement strand
GAAAAAGTTCAAATTGGTTATTTAAACGCTATTTTGGATAAAATATCTAACGCAATAAGAAAAGACGAGTAAAAATGTTGAAAATATCTTTAAGTTTAGCTTGCGTTTTTGACTCTTTTTTGGCATCTATCCGATATTCAAAATGTCAAATTATTTAGAACTTCTATATCTAATTTCTTTTACTGGTATACTAGCTGTAGCCTATAGCTATCTACTCTCAGGACAGATTATTTCTTCAAGTCCAGGAAACGCTAGAATGCAAGAAATTGCTGAAGCAATACAAATAGGAGCAAAAGCATATTTAAATAGACAATATAAAACTATAGCTATCGTAGGAATTTTAGTATTAGCAATTGTAACATATTTTTTTAGTTATTTAGTCGGCCTAGGATATTTCATTGGCGCTTTTTTATCTGGTGTAGCAGGATATGTAGGTATGTTAATTTCTGTTAAAGCAAATGTAAGAACAGCAGAAGCAGCAAGAGTAAGTTTACAATCAGGTTTGACTATAGCATTTAAATCAGGAGCTATTACTGGTTTATTAGTAGCTGGGTTAGCCTTACTTGCAATTACAATTTATTATATAATTTTGATAAACTTAAAGATTGATAATAGAGAAATCATTAATGCTTTGGTTGCTCTTGGTTTTGGAGCATCACTTATCTCAATATTCGCAAGGTTAGGAGGTGGAATTTTTACCAAAGGGGCTGATGTAGGAGCTGATCTTGTCGGTAAAGTTGAAGCTGGTATACCTGAAGATGATCCCAGAAATCCTGCCGTAATAGCTGATAATGTAGGTGATAACGTTGGAGATTGCGCTGGTATGGCTGCGGATTTATTTGAAACTTATGCTGTAACGATCGTGGCGACCATGGTTCTAGCCTCTATTTTTTCTCCACAAGATTATAATTTAATGATTTATCCTTTAGCTATTGGAGGAGCATGTATAATTACTTCAATAATTGGCACTTGGTTTGTTAAATTAGGTAAAAATAAAAATATTATGGGAGCTTTGTATAAAGGCTTTATTGTTACAGCATTAACTTCATTAATAATTATGTATCCTGTTACAGAAAATTTAATTGGATTAAAAAGCACCTATAATAATAATGCTGGTGCAATATTTTCTGGTTTAGATCTTTACATATGTGGTGTAGTTGGATTTATAATTACAGGTTTATTAATTTGGGTAACTGAATACTATACTGGTACTAACTATAGACCAGTAAAAACAGTAGCAAAATCATCAACAACAGGACATGGCACAAATGTTATACAAGGTTTAGCTATTTCAATGGAGGCTACAGCTATACCAGCGCTGATTATAGTGTCAGGAATTTTATATACAAATAGTTTAGCTGGTCTTTATGGTATAGCAATTGCTGTAACAGCTATGTTGGCTTTAACTGGAATGGTAGTTGCTTTAGACGCATACGGTCCAGTAACAGATAATGCGGGAGGTATTGCTGAAATGTCTAAACTTCCGAAGAATGTTAGAAAAACAACAGATGCGTTGGATGCAGTTGGAAATACCACAAAAGCTGTTACAAAAGGATATGCTATAGGTTCAGCTGGTTTAGGGGCTTTAGTCTTGTTTGCTGCTTATACTGAAGATATTAAATATTTTTCTAATGTAAAAAATTCAGCTTTAGAAGGGGTAAATGTAACCTTTGATTTATCAAATCCTTTTGTTGTATCTGGTTTATTAATCGGTGGAATGCTTCCTTATTTATTTGGTTCAATGGGAATGCAAGCTGTTGGTAGAGCTGGAGGAGCAGTTGTAGTAGAAGTAAGAAGACAATTTAAAAAAATACCAGGTATCATGAAAGGAAAGAGAAAACCTGACTATGGTAAATTAGTAGATTTATTAACAAAAGCAGCGATTAAAGAAATGATTATACCTTCACTTTTACCTGTTTTATCTCCAATTATTCTTTATTTTGTAATTTTACAAATAGGTGGTTTAGAAGCTGCTTTATCTTCACTGGGTGCAATGTTGTTAGGCGTAATAATTACAGGATTATTTGTTGCAGTTTCGATGACTGCAGGAGGAGGCGCTTGGGATAATGCAAAAAAATATATTGAGGATGGAAATTTTGGTGGCAAAGGTTCAGAGGCTCATAAATCTGCAGTGACTGGCGATACTGTGGGTGACCCTTATAAGGATACGGCTGGACCCGCAGTAAATCCTATGATTAAAATAACAAATATTGTTGCATTATTATTATTAGCAGTTATCGCACACTAATATTATCTATTTTTATACATTTTTGTTCTGACACTAGATAAAAATTTTTCAACAAAACTTTTTTGAGTTATCTCATTAGCAGTTTTATCCGTGGAAAATGATAGTTCTTTTTTATCATTTTTATTTAAAATTATTTTATTATTCAAAATTCCATATTTATCGAATGAAAGAACTAACACATTATTAGATTTTAATATATTTTTTCCCAATTTGTGATAAGCGCCTTTAGTTAAAACTCTTTCTATATAAAACCACTCATTTTCATTATCAATTGACTTAGAATGAGGCTGACCAATTGTTTTTAAAACATCGTTTTTATTTGAACTATTTATAACTAGTTTTTCAAAACGATTTTCCAAAAATAAAATCCCGTGATTTTTATATGGCTCTTGTAATTTACAGCCATTTGAAATAATTAAAACTATAAGCAATAATATAAAATTAAAAATATGTTTAAAAACAAATCTCATAAATACAATCTTTATAATACATTACTGATCTTATCTAGAAATATTTTTTTTTACAAAAAAGTAGGTTTATCCGACACTTTTGAAACACGTATTTATTTAATGTTTTTTCATTTTTCAATTATGATGATTATCTTCAAAATTAAAAAAGTAAGATTCGATCAAAAAGAGTATGATAGTTTATTTGACAATATTGAATATAATCTAAGAGAGCTTGGATTTGGAGATGTTTCGGTTAATAAAAAAATGAAAGATCTTAACAAAGTTCTTTATGATATCTTGCTAAAATTAAAGATTGATAATCAAACAATATTCAAAATTAATAAAAAGTTAGTTTTTAAGTATTTTAAAGAATTTCAAGCATCAAATGATGAAAACTATGAGTTTTTTGAAAAATATCTCTTAAATTTTTATAACTTTTGCTTTGAATTATCCTTAGATAATATTATAAAAGATTCAATAAAATTTAAATTTAATTATGGCAGTACCTAAAAGAAAAACTTCTGTTTCAAAAAAAAAGATGAGAAGATCTCATCACAAAATCTCTGCTACAAACATAGTTGAAGACAAAAAGAGTGGTGAGTATAAACTTTCACATCATGTGGATTTAAAATCCGGATATTACAACGGAAAAAAAATCTTAGATATCTAAAACTTAATGTCAAAAAAAATTACTATTGCAATTGATGCAATGGGTGGTGAAAACTCTCCTAATAAAACAATAAAAGCAGTATCTACTTTTGTTTCTAAAAATAAATCTAATAACGATTTTATTTTAAATTTATTTGGAGACGAAGCGCAAATTAGAAAAAATTTAATAAAATATAACGTAAATTCTGAATTAATAAAAATAACTCATGCTCCAGCTATAGTCTCAGACGAGGAGACACCATTAACAGCAATTAAAAATTCAAAAAACACAAGTATGTGGAATTGTATCAAATCTCAGGTAGATGGTGATGCTGATATAAGTTTATCAGCAGGCAATACAGGAGTGCTGTTAGTTATATCCAGAATGATCCTTAAGATGATGAGCGATGTAAGCAAGCCTGCTTTGGCTGGTTTATGGCCAAATCAAAATGGAATGAATGTAGTTTTGGATTTAGGTGCAAATATAGAGTGCGATGAAAAAAATCTTGTTGATTTCGCTGAACTTGGTTCAGCCTTATACAAATCTTTATTCCCAAAAGACAAGCCTTTAGTATCTCTCTTAAATATTGGATCGGAAGAAATTAAAGGAACAGAAAATCTAAAAAAAGCATTTAAAAAATTGAACGAATTAAGTAATGAAAATAATTTTATTTTTAAAGGATATATTGAAGGAAATAAAATTATGCATGGTGATACAAATGTAATTGTAACAGATGGTTTTACTGGTAATATTGCTTTAAAAACAGCCGAGGGAACCGCTAAATTTATTGTAGATAATTTGAAAAGCTCGTTAACAGAAAATATTTTTACTAAAATATCTCTACTTTTTTCATTTTTCTCTTTAAAAAGATTTAAAGAAAAATTGGACCCAAGAAAATACAATGGTGCAATTTTTTTAGGATTAAATGGGCCAGTGGTAAAAAGTCATGGGGGAACTGATTACTTAGGATTTTATCATTCAATAGATCTGTGTTATAAAATTATTAAGGGAAATTTAATACAAGAAATTAAAAATAATTTAAGTCATTTAAAGAGTGATCAAAAATATAAATAAATCTTATTTAATAAAAGATTTAAGTACTCAACTTGGATATTCTAACTCAATATCAAAAAAATTAATTTCAGATTTAATAAATGTCATGAGTGAGATATTAAAAAACGAAGATTTAATTTTGAAAAATTTAGGCACTTTTAAGTTAATTAAAAAAAAATCCAGAATAGGAAGAAATCCAAAAACAAAAAAGGAATTTATTATAAAAGAGAGACTTTCTATAAGTTTTTCTCCATCTAAAAATTTCAAAAATAAAATAAATAGATTCAATTGAGCAAATTTATTAAAATAAGTGAGTTATCAAAATTACTTGATTTAGTTAATAAAGTTACTAAAAAGCCTTCAAATCATGTTTTACGTTATTGGGAAAGTGAATTTAAACAAATTAGGCCTAAAATTATTAATAATAGACGATACTATTCACCCAATCAAGTTGAGTTATTAAAATTGATTAAATTTTTAATTAAAGACAAAGGTTTAACAATAAGTGGTGCAAAAATTATATTAAATAAAGATATAAAAAAACTTGACGACTATAATTCAATTAGTTTAAAAACTCATTATTTAAAGTTAATTTTAAATAATAAAAGTAAAAAAATATTAGACAAAATCAAAAACCTTAAGAAGTATGGCAAAAAAAACTCATTTAAAAGTTAGATTAGTTCCTGAAAGTAATCCAGATAGTAAATTTATATATTATGCTAAAAAACCGACCAAGGGTGAAAAAGCTAAAGATAAACTAAAATTAAAAAAATATAACCCCAACACAAGAAAGCATGAGTTTTTTGTTGAAAAAAAATTACCACCTCATAGTAAGTAATTAGTTCTTATTAAAATTTCTATATTCATAATCAATATAAGCTCTGATCATAGATTTCCAAATTTTATTAGTAATTTTTGGATCAATTTTTTTTTTAATTGATTTATTGGCTATATTTTTAAGTATTATTTTTATTCTTTTCTTATCTATAATATCTTTTTTAAAAGTTTTATTTTTTAAAACTTGATCCACATAAAATGTTCTTTTTTTTATTAACTTTAAAAATTGATTATCTAAATTATCTAATTTTTTTCTTATTTTAAGTATATTTTTATTTATCATAGCGACATTAAATTCGTAATAATAATTATAAATCTATATATATTAAATTTTATGATCACTCACGATAAAAATATTAATAATTTTTTCATACTGTGGCTCAAATCAACTTTTGTGCTGATAATTGCGATGATTATAATTGGTGGTTTTACAAGGCTTACTGACTCTGGATTATCAATTACGGAATGGGAATTATTCAAGGGTATTTTACCGCCTATGAGTCAATCCGAATGGGATTATTATTTTGATTTGTATAAACAAATACCACAATTTAAAATTTTGAATAGTGATATGATGATAAATGAATTTAAAATAATTTTTTATTGGGAATATATTCATAGAATTTTTGGTAGATTTATCGGATTATTTTTTTTATTCCCATTATTATATTTCCATTTTTCAAAAAAAATCAAATATAGTGAATTAGTTAGATGTTATATAATTTTAAGCTTAATAATTATTCAAGGCATTGTTGGATGGTACATGGTAAAAAGCGGGCTAGTTAATGATGTTACTGTTAGTCATTATAGATTGTCATTGCATTTAAGCATAGCTATCCTAATTGTTTCAATATTGTTTTGGACCATTATTAATTATAGGTCTCAAAATAATAAAATTTTTTTTAATTTTTCTAAAAAAAATTTTCCATATATATTTCTTATAATTTTAATTTTTTTTCAAATAATAATGGGTGCATTCGTTTCAGGATTAGATGCTGGTAAAATTTATCAGACTTGGCCACTGATGGGTTATAGTTATTTTCCAGATGATTTTTTTTTTGTTAATTTTTTTGACTTTTTAAATTTTGAAAACCATTCTTTAGTTCAATTTTATCATAGAAATATAGCATATATAATCACATTATATATTTTGATATTAGGTTTTTTTATATTAAGAAAAAATGATAAAAAACTTTTTAAACCGATGTTATATTTATTTTTATCTTTATTGCTTCAAGTATCGGTCGGTATATTTACACTAATAAGTAATTTAAATATTTTCTTAGCTTCAGCACATCAAATAATAGGTGTTATATTAGTGCTAAGCGCATTAAATTTATACTATTCATCGATAAAATAAATTGACTTTGTTTGTTATTATATGTATTTATCGCCAATCATTATGACACCGTTTATTAAAAAAAAAGAAATTAAAAAAGATTGGTATTTAGTTAATGCTGAGAATGCCGCGGTTGGAAGACTTGCGTCGTTAATATCTAAAGTTTTAAGAGGAAAAAATAAAGCTTCTTATAATCCTCATATTGATAATGGAGACTTTGTTGTTGTTACAAATATCGATAAAATTAAATTTACTGGTAAAAAATTTAAGGAAAAAAAATATTTTAAACATACTGGTCATCCTGGTGGTATAAAAGAATTTTCACCTTTATCTTTAAAAGAAAAAAATAAAACTGAACAAATTTTAAAACTTGCTGTTAAAAGAATGTTGCCTGGAGGTCCATTAGCAAAAAAACAACTTACAAAATTAAAAATCTATAATGGTGATAAACATCCTCATGATATACAAAAACCTAAATTAATTGAATTTGAAAAATTAAATAAGAAAAATATTGTAAGATAATGGAAAACGTAATAACTGAAAATAAAATAAAGAAAATAAAATTAGACTTTAAAGACAGCAAATATGCAACTGGCAGAAGAAAAAGATCTATTGCTAGAGTTTGGGTAAAAAAGGGATCTGGAAATATTCATGTTAATGGTTTGAAAATGAATGAATATTTTAAACGTCCAGTGCATCAAATAATTGTAACAAGGCCTTTGGAAATATCAGAAGTTGCAAGTAATTATGACGTTAAATGTTCGGTCAAGGGCGGTGGTCTTTCTGGTCAGGCTGGTGCTATTATTTTGGGTATATCAAAGGCTTTAATTTCTCATGATGAAAATTTGAAGAAAAATTTAAAAAAAGACAAACTCACCACTAGAGACTCAAGGGTTGTCGAGAGAAAAAAATACGGTCATAGAAAAGCAAGAAGAAGTTTCCAATTTTCTAAACGTTAATCATTTAAATTTAATTTCTATAAAGAGAGTGATATAAACCCTTATGTCATTAAAAAATAAATTGAATATAGCAATATTAGGAGCTACTGGTTTCACAGGTTTAGATCTAGTTTATATGTTATCTAAACATCCAAAAGCTAATATTTTATATTTATGTGCCACAAAAAATTTAGGTAAAAAGATATCCTTTTTTGACAAAAGAATAAAAAAAAATTTACCAAAATTATCCTCAATTGAAAAAATTAATTGGAGTAACATTGATTTAGTATTTTTGTCATTACCAAACGGTCAAGCACAAAAAATTATAAAAACAAATTTTTATAAATACAAAAATTTAAAATTTATTGATTTGTCTGCTGATTTTAGAATAAAAAATCCGCAAGTTTATTTTAAAAATTATAAAATTAAACATTATGCTAAAAATTTGATAAAGAAATCTATTTATTCGATAAGTGAATTGAATAGAAGAGAAATAATTAATTACAGAATAATATCAAACCCAGGTTGTTTTCCTACATCTATACAGATTCCTTTGATACCTTTAATTAAAAAAAAACTAATTAAAAATGATAATATTACTATAGATTCAAAATCTGGTTATTCAGGTGCTGGAAAAAAATTTAAAAAAAAATTTAAACATAAAAATTTTTATTCTTCGACATATGCTTATAGCATTAAAGCACATAGACACTTAAGTGAAATCGATCAGGAGTTTTTTAAGTTAACAAACAAAAGAATTCAATATACATTTAATCCTCATTTATTACCCACTTTTAGAGGAATATTAAGTTCTATCTATTTGCACACATCAAAAGGAGTCAGTGCAAATAAAATTAGAAACGAACTTATAAAATACTATAAAAAATCAAAGTTTATTAAAATTTTAAAATTAGATTCTCAAATTGGATCTGGGAATGTTTTGAACACAAATAATATAGAAATATCTGTGTGCAATACGAGAATTAAAAATAAAATAATTATTTTTTCAGCGTTAGATAATTTAGTTAAAGGGGCATCAGGACAAGCTATTCAAAATATGAATTTACTTTTTAAATTTCCTGAAAATTTAGGATTAAAATGAAGTTTTATTATCTATTAATATTGTTAGCATTTATGTATTCATGCACAAATAAACCTAAGTCGGTTTTTATTTGTGGAGACCATGTATGTATTAATAAAGCTGAAGCAAAACAATATTTTGAGGACAATTTATCTATTGAGGTTAAAATAATTGATAAAAAACAAAATAAGAATATTGATCTAGTTCAACTGAATCTTAAAAACTCTTCATTAAACAAAGAAATAAGTATAGAAAAAAAGAGTGAAACTAATAAAAAAATAAGGTCTCTATCTAATGAAGAAATAAGTAATATAAAACTAAATTTAAAAAATAAAAAAAACATAAAAAAAGATAAAGTTGTTAAAAAGCAAATAAAACAAAAAAAGTTAACAAATAAACGAACAAAAAAAACAATAAATAAAAAGATTTTAGATGATGTTTGTAAAACGATTGATAAATGTACAATTGAAGAAATTTCAAAATATCTTATCAAGCAAGGGAAAAATAAAAAATTTCCTGATATAACTATCAGACAGTAGATTTAGATTATGAAAAAATTAAATATAGCTATCGTAGGTTTAGGTAATATTGGTTCTTACTTATATAGATATTTAAAACAAAACAAAAATATTCTTTCAAAAAAAAACAATTGTATTCCAAACATCATTTGTGTTTCAGCTAAAAATAGAAACAAAAAAAGAGATATTTCAATACCTAATAAAGAATGGCTTAAAAATTATTTAGATGCAACCAAAATGAAAAATATTGATTTAATAATAGAGTTAATTGGTGGATCAGAGGGTCCAGCAAAAAAATTAGTTTTTAGTGCTTTAAAAAGAAAAAAACATGTAGTGACCGCTAATAAAGCTTTAATTGCTAAATATGGAGATGAACTAGCAAACATTGCAGAGAAAAATAAAGTTAATTTAGAATTTGAAGCATCCGTCTGTGGTGGTGTTCCAGTAATTAGATCTTTGAAAGAAGGTTTGATAGCAAATAGAATAAAAAAAGTTTATGGAATATTTAATGGAACTTCAAACTATATACTTTCATCAATGGAGAAACAAAATAAAAGTTTACAAGAAGTTCTTTTAGATGCAAAAAAATTAGGTTATGCTGAAGCCAATCCCACTGCAGATATAAATGGCGATGATGTCTCAGCTAAATTAAAGATTTTATCATCTTTATGTTTTAATTCTTTTTTGAATAAAAATATTCATGTAGAAGGGATTAAAAATATAGATAAGGAAGATATTAATAACGCTAATAAACTAGGATACAAAATTAAACTATTAGGTTTTGCAGAATTAATAAATAATAATATCTACCAAAGAGTTCATCCTACTTTAATTAGAAAAAGTTCTTATGTTGCTAGTATAGATGGTGTCTTAAATGCAGTATTAATTGATGGTGTTCCTGTTGGACAAAGTATTATACAAGGTGAAGGAGCTGGCTCTGCAGCAACTACTTCAGCCCTTGTTTCTGATATATCATCAATAATGAGAGGAAATATAAAATTTCCTTTTTCAATATCGAATAAAGAAAGAAAAAATCTTAAATTCAAAAGTATCTCGGATAGATTTTTTTCAGCTTATTTAAGATTTGAGGTAAAAGATAAGCCTGGTGTTTTATCAAATATAACAGATATATTTTCTAAAAATAAAGTTTCTATTAAAAGGTTAGTTCAAAATCCAAATAAATCTAAATCTTCTTCTTCAATAATTATAATTAGTCATCATTCAAAAGACAGCTCTTTAAACAAGATTATCAGAGGAATTAATAAAAAGAATTACGTTATAAAAAAATCAAAACTAATAAGAATTGATGATTTATAAATGTCAATCGACTCTAAATTTTTAAATCTTTTTATCAAAGCTACAGAAAAAGCTGCAATTGGTGCATCTAAATTTATTGGTAGTCAAGATAAAATTGCTGCAGATAAAGGTGCTGTTGATCCTATGAGAAGAGAATTGAATAAAATTAATATGCAAGGCACGATTGTGATTGGTGAAGGAGAAATGGATGAAGCACCAATGCTTTATATAGGCGAAAGGCTTGGAACATTGAATGGCCCAAAGTTTGACATAGCTGTTGATCCCTTAGAAGGAACTAAATTTACAGCAAATAATGAACCTAATGCTTTTTCTGTTCTAGCAGTAGCGCAAAAAGGAAATTTATTATCAGCACCTGATACTTATATGGAAAAAATTGCAATAGGCACTAATCTTCCTAAAAATTTATTAGATATTGATAACGGTGTAGAAAAAAATATTAAGATATTGGCAAAAGCGAAAAACAAAAAAATTTCTGATTTACATGCTTGTGTATTAAAAAGACCTAGACATGAAAAAATTATCAAAATTTTAAATGATATGAAAGTTAATATAAACTTTATTACTGATGGTGATATTGCTGGTGTTTTAAGTGTGATTGGTAATAAACCTAAAAATGATATTTATTACAGCACAGGCGGGGGACCAGAAGGCGTATTAGCTGCTGCTGCTCTCTCTTGTTATGGAGGTCAAATACAAGGTCGACTTGTATTAAATGAAGAAGAAAAAATTAGAGCAAAAAAACTTGGTATTCAGGACTTTAATAAAAAATACAATATTGAAGATATGGTAAAAGGTGATGTTATTTTCTGTGCAACCGGTGTTACTTCCGGTGAATTAACAAAAGGTGTAAAAGATTTAGGAAATGAATACGAAGTAAATACTTTTGCCTTACATAAAAGCAAAAGAATCAATAAAATTGTTACAAATATTTACAACAAATGAATTCACTTTCAGTAAGTAGCAGGAATTGGATTTTGAAGAAATATAACCAGGACGATGTAATTTTTTTCAAAGAAAACTATTTTATTGATGAGATCACATCAAAACTATTATCGATAAGAAATATTAAAAAAGATGAAGTCAAAAGTTTTTTAAACCCTTCCATTAAAAATTTTTTACCAAATCCTTATATTATAAATGATATGGAAAAATCGTCTAAGAAAGTATCAGAGGTAATTTTAAATAATTCCAAAATAGGTATATTTGGAGATTATGATGTTGATGGAGCTTCAGCTACAGCTTTAATTGGTAATTATTTATCTTCTTTAGCAATAGAATACATTATATACATTCCAGATAGAAAAAAAGAAGGTTATGGTCCATCTATTGATGCCTTTAAATATTTTATTGATAATAAAATAAAATTAATTTTTACTGTCGATTGTGGAACTTTGTCATTCGAAGCAATTGATTACGCTAAAAAAAATGATATTGATGTAATTGTTTTAGATCATCACCAATCAGAAATAAATCTTCCAAATGCACACTCAATAGTTAATCCAAATAGACTTGATGATAAATCTGACTTAAAATATTTATGTGCAGCAGGTGTTACATTTATGTTCTTGATTGCATTAAATAAAGAACTAAGGTTAACAAATTGGTTTAAAAATAAAAATATAGAGGAACCTAATTTAATTGAATATCTAGATTTAGTTACTTTAGGTACTGTTTGTGATGTTGTACCTCTAATTGGTTTAAACAGAGCAATAGTTGCTCAAGGTCTAAAGATTCTTAAAAATAAAAAAAATTTAGGTTTAAAAACTCTTTTGAATA
>TARA_B100000963_G_scaffold48507_1_pt1 | contig 12225 bp, 10 predicted proteins | sample TARA_B100000963 | Tara Oceans TARA_B100000963 (sample SAMEA2622097) | marine metagenome | biome: marine biome (ENVO:00000447); feature: surface water layer (ENVO:00002042); material: "saline water (ENVO:00002010), including plankton (ENVO:xxxxxxxx)" | depth 5 m | reverse complement strand
ATATCACTTTGAACTTTTTTATGTAATTTTTTTTCATAAGAAAGTTCCAAATTAGGAAAGTCTTTTAATATTTTTACAGGCTCTTTTATAATCATATACTTTATATAAATTATTGTCTCTAAATAGTTTAATAATTACTATAAGAGCCAATTGAAGCACTTGATTGGTAATTTGAACCAACAGATTCTATATTTTTTTTCTCATTTTTTTTATTTAACCCTTTAATAAAATTTTTTAATTCACTTTTCATCGATTTATTTTCTTGTTTTGGGTTATTAATTGAATTATATATTTTCTTATATTGTTCTGTTGGTTTTTTTACTAAATCTTTTGTTTTTGGAATTGTAAGATTATTTTTGAAAAAAATATATATATAATGAACTGTAACTATTAGTACTACTGATATAATTATTTGTTGAACGATCCATAATAACATATATATATGTTATACATTAAGTGTCTTTAAAATTAAACTTACATCATTATTTAAAAATAGGTTATTTTGAATTATTTTTTCTTTTGTTTGAAAATAAAAATCTGATATACGATTATTAGTATATTCTAAAACGAATTTATTATTTGATTCTGGTATATCAAATGAAAGCACAGTTATTTCTATTTCTTGAGATTCAAATGGTATATAATCAATATTACCAAATTTTTTTACATAAGTATTATCAACTAAAAGTGTAAAACTGTCTATAAAATTTTCAAAAATAAATTCTTTTTTATGTAAAATAACATATTTTAAAATAGTATTATCATTTATTTCATAAAATCCATCATTAGTGCATATTATTTTTTTTTCTACTTTATTGAATGTAAAATTAGATTTTAGATTATTTATAATTTCATCTTTTCTAATTATTCTGATACTAATTTCAGGAATATAACACTTACTCATTTAAATAATATATTTAAGAAACTATTTAAACCGATTTATTTAATGATTATCATAATGGTAAAGGTAGTGCTGATTGATAAAAACTGTAATAAAAAGGAAACAGTATTAAATTACAGTGTAAGTGAATTTTATAAAAAATGTAATTACAGAAATAATAATAATTTTGATGTAAGACATACATGGGAGTTTAAACAATCCGGTGAAACTTATTATGTATCTGTTTTTGCAAAAGATAAAGGACGTGCAAATAGTGAAAATAAATATGATTTACCACCTCCAATAGATAGTGCTCTTTATTATGGATCATTATTAATCATAAAAACATTTACAAATGAAAATTTTGAAAAAGATAATTTAGATGACTTAAAATTGGAGGAGTGGGAAAAATGTTATGAAAAATTATTTGGAGGATTTGAAAGTTTGGGAGAAGATGATAGTGAAGAAACGGATGAATTAGATGAAATATCTGATAGTGAAAAAACAAAGGAAGGATATCATAAAGATGGATTCGTAGTTGATGATGATGATGAAGATGATGAAGACTATATACCAGGAGATGAGCAAGATAGTGAAACTGAGGCAAGTGAAGCAGAGGAAACAGATGAAGAAATTATGGGTCAGGAAAGTGAAATAGAACATGATGATGAAGAGGAATATAACGATGATGATGATTATGAAAGCGAAGAAGCAGAATTATTAGACTCAGAGCTATCTGAAGAGAGTTATATTAGTGATGATGAGGAATAATGGGATAAAATTGAAAATGATTTAAACAAATAATTAGTATTATTAATATCATGAAAGTAAATGAACCCAGCACATTTCGAGCTAATCTAACACAAAATTTAAATAAAATTCTAAAAAATGAAAAATTAGCAAAAAATTTAGAAAAAGGAATATATAATTATACGATAAAAACTTGTAAAGAAAGGAATATTGTAAGAAAATGGGATAATAAATATTTCGTTCAGATTTATATAGATAGATTTAAAAGTATATATCTTAATATAAATCCAAAATCAACAGCAGGAACTAGAACATTATTGAATAAAATTAAAAAAAAAAAGATTAAGGCAAAGGATTTAGCATTTATGAATCATCAAGAACTAAATCCAAAAAAGTGGAAACAATTAATAGAAGCAAAGATTAAAAGAGATAAAAATTTAACTGAAGTAGATATGTCTGCTGCTACAGATGAATTCCACTGTAGAAAATGTAAAAAGAATTTATGCACTTATTATCAATTACAAACTCGTTCTGCTGATGAGCCTATGACTACATTTGTAACTTGTTTAAGTTGTGGAAATAATTGGAAATTTTAAAAGATAAATATTATTTATAAAATATTTATTTTTTATATATATGTCCCAAATAACTAATGTAGATTTAATTAGCAGAGGATTATCAAATCAAATAAATTGGACGGGAATTTGGAATAATTCAGTAACCATAAAAAGATATTTACCAGGTAATAATAATTCATTTAATCAAAATCCTGTTATTATAACTCCTGATGATTATCCATTTTCTAGTGGTGAATTTAAAGATTACGACATAAGAATGAATCAAAGTTATAGATATGAAGTTGTTATAGGAAGTAATATTCCAACACTCTCAGCTTATTGTATTTCATTTAATGGTTTAATTAATGGTGGTTCTGTAAATTATGATTATGAAAATAGCCAGTTTAATCTAAATTGGACAGATACATCTATTGTAAATAATTTAGATCAATTTTCACAATATACATATGATATTTTTGTTGCAGCTCACCCTAAACCTAGTGAGTGGTCAAGTAGTATATTACATTTTAACAATATTTCTAGTAGTAGTAATACATTTACCATAAAAAACAATATTACAAAAGATATTAATCAACAAGAAATAAAAATTATATTAAATACAAAATATACATTTTTTATTACTCCTTCTTATGTTTTTGGCGGAACAAATTTTCAAGCACCACCTACTATAACAACTGAAGATGGTATTAAAAGAACGTATTATCCTGATGACATAAATACTCAAACTATAAATAATTATACTACGGATAGACTACCACCTGAAGTGGGAAATATTAGTTTATTTCAAGAACCTCCTACCAATTTTTCTATTAAAAATCCATATAGTAATAACAAAATTTCATTTTCATGGGATAATATTAATAATTCAAATATTAATAATTATAAAATTACTCTAATAAAAAATAACTCTATAATTTTAACTACGTCAATAAATAATAATAGTTACACTTTAGATAATAGCAATTTTACATATAGACCAGGCATTTACACTATACAAATTTCTGCTAATTATTATGGATTAGAAACAGAGAAAACTTCTTTAAATTTTACAATTCCTGTAACACCTATTTCATTAACTATAAAACCATTAAATAATTTAGGACAACTAACAAATGACTATAAAAATATTAGTTCTATACAAGTTAATTGGAATGGTTTTTCTTACGCTACATATTATAAAATTAAAGTTAAAATAGTAGATAAAGATGGAAATTCACAACAGGATTTATGCTTTTATACGACAAATACCAATTATACTTTCCCTATAGATTCTAATTTGCAAGTTGAATTAAAATTTTCTGTTTCATATAGCGTAGATAGTTACTCTCCATCATCAGATAATTGGCCTTATGGACCACAATCCATATTTCCTATTATGACAATTGAAGCTATGACTAATGATGGATTTGTTGCAAATGGTTCTCAAACATCAGATAGTTATTTAGATTTAAAATTTACGTCTACTCAACTTACTAGCACTTTTGAATCAGAAGATATTGTTTTAAGTAATAACGTTCCAGCACAATACACTACTAGTAGCAACTATATTCCACAAAACGGAATAACATCAATGATTTACGTTTTTAAAGTAACAGTTCAAGAAGTAGACGGAAACAATTATTTTTGTATTAATGGTATTAAGAATCCAGAATTAAAAGTATACTGGAACCGTTACTTTATTTTTGATCAGAGTGATTCGTCTAATGAAGGACATCCATTTTCAGTAAAAATTTATAATCCAGCAGAGAGTGGATTCGGTGATAGAGGGTCTTATCACGGCACTCCTGGAAGTGAAAATTCATTTTGGATATTTAGTCAAAGTGAGACTCCTGGTGGAACATATGTATATGACACTGAGAACAATTATTCTGGTGAAGGTGTGTGGAAGTCACGAATTAGCACAGACAATCTTATGGGCAATAATATTAGAGTGTCGGGCGATCCTGTGATGCCAGGGGGTAACCCAATTTATACTAGCGATGATATAACACCAACAAATGTATTTAGACAGCAATTAAGAACAACGCAAGCGGGTACATATACAATTGATATAAATGCTAATAGTTTTAAAAGCACTACTGGTTTAGATAATACTGCATCCACACAATTCTCTTGGACGAGAAATCAATAAGAAGGAGAAGCACCACACAAGGAGCAGAAGTAGAAGAAGAATAAAGTCTATTTAAAATATATATGACAGAAGGAGAAAGTAATGAAATAACTATAGCAATAGGATATGATAATGTATCAAATATTGATGGACTAGTTCAAAAAAATAATACAAATAATTATATTTTAAAATTAAACTGGACACCTGTAACAAATCCATCTAATCAAACCAGCGTTGTTTATATAATTAGTTATTTAGATAAAATATATCAAACTAGTGAAAGTAATTTTAATTTGCCCATAACTTACGGAACACAAATTTTTAATGAAAATACAGGAAGAATTAACACTTTAGAACAGTGTGTAACAATTGAAGCTAGATTTATTTATGATGGAGGATATTATTCTAGTAACATAGAAGAATTTTGTTTTTGTCCACCAGTAGATTTATTTTGTAAAAAAACAATTAAAACAACAAAAACTCAAAAATCTCATGAAAAAAAAAGTAGTATAAATTCAAGTAGAATGAGATATGCAAATGCCTTAAAAAATTCAAATGGAGCATTAGGTTTAAATTTTAATTTGAATAATTGTGCTTCTCCTAATTATTGGAATTCATTACAATTTAAAGTGGGAAAAAATGATTGTTATAAAAAAAATGAAACAATTATATTACCAGAAGCTGTAAAAAGTAATAGAGTCATGAATCGTCGTTATAAAAGATAAATTTAGATAAACTTAAATTAATGAATAATATATATTTACAAAATAATATATATTATATTTAAATGGCAGGAAAATTAAATAAAGTACCTAGGTTTAAATTAAATAATAGCATTAAGGTAAATAGCCCAGGTAAAAATGCATATAGCGAGTGGAGAGAAATATATACAAAAAATAGTTCCGGTGCTAGTGACCCTGTTGTGTCTAATGATATTTCAAATTCTCAATTACCTTGGATGTCACTATATAAAGATTATAAAGATTTATTAAAAATAGATTTGGTAACAACTGTTGGCTATGTTGAAGATCTCAATAATAATAAATGGTCTGCTGAATTTATAAGGGGATTTCCTTTATTGTTACAAGGACCATCTAGTCAGTTTAATCCAATTAATGGTCAAAGTCAAATAAACCCGGAGGACTGGGAAAGTGGATGGACTAAGTATTATGAACACGTACAGGATTTTTCTGGAAATTTACAAGCTAATAATATATCAGATTTTTTTGATGATGATAATACACCAGTAATAACAGATTTTAATAATGATGAAACCAGAAATTTACTAATATTAGATTTTAATGACGATGATGAAGGAGGTGGTTTATACTTACATTCGGTTTCAGATAATGGAAATATTAATTTGTTTACCTCCAGCGGTAATAATGTTGGTGAACTACAATATATTCATAATAAAGTAAGACCAAAAAACATAATAGTAAGACTTGATTCTGCTGTCGAAGACAGCTCTTTTTATGGAATTAATGAAAATAGTCAAAATGAATGGGGTTTAGTAACAGAAAATGAAAATTTCTGGCGGACCTCTAGTGATGATGGCATTTTACCAAAACTATATATTTTTAATTATGTTTATAGTGGATATGTAATTAGTCCATATGATTTTATGGCCAATTTTACTACAGATTATTTAAGAGGATTTGTTAGTACGGGTACAATACCTAGCAGAGTAAATTACTTAATAAATAAAGACAATCTAAATTCAGTTGAAAAAGCTGCTGGTCGTAAAACTAAAGCAACAATTCAATCAATATTACCAAATGATTCAAATGGAATAATTAAAATAAGTAATGATATTGATTCTCAGAATAACTTTTCGCAAAAACAATATAATGATTTAAAAACTCCTTTTCGTTATAATTTTCATTTATTTCCAAATGCTATAGAAATTAAAGGTTTAGGAGTTGGTTTAGTGCAACCAGCAAGTTCCAGTCAACCCATAGTTACCGGAGGAATCTTTGGAGGTGCATCAGTAAAAGAAGTAAATAATAGAATTAATACAATACATTTTGAATATCAAAACGATTTATATATTAGAAAACCAGCAGCACCTAATAACAAATATTATATTGAAAACATAATTTGGAGTAGTTTATCCACAGCTAGACACGTAGTGTATGCAGCTTCCTGGATTACCCGTAGAAAAAGAAATTATCTAGGTAATTATTTAAATATTAATGAATTAGAATACAATTCTAATGGTGATTTAAGTAATACATCACAAAATCCAGATTTTGCTCCTAAATCAGGAATGGCATCTGGAGTTATAATTAGAAATCATATTGTTGATACTTTATCAGATATCACTACAATAGTTCCGTTAAATTTAGATACTGCTGGTTCTAAGGATTTGATGCATGGAATAAATGAAATAAATATGGCTCGTAAAACATTAACACCTTATTACAAGGTAGATACCCAGGCTGGAGCAACTTATAGTTATGAAAATTATGCTTTTAATTGGAATGATACTTCACAAAGTTGGTCTGATAAAGGTACATCAGGAATAGACAATTCAACAGAAAAAATAGACGTTTCAAATCATGTAGTAATAGAGTATAGAAATTTAGTTAGACTTAAAACTAATATTAAAATAAATTATAAATTTTATAATGATAATAATAATAACCCTGTAAAAACAACTTTTCTACCAGCTAACAAAACTTGGCTTAATAATACACAACTTTCTAATAACGATGTTCAATACGTAGCAAATTCTACTGGAATGCCTATTGATGAATCAAATACAAGATTATTAAGTGCAATAAATAATAGCGGTGAATATTTTGAAATATCTTGGGAAATGGATAATGGTAATGTTGCTGCTAATACTAAAAAATATGGATATTTATTAGATGTTGCTAGTGGCAGACATGAAATGCCTATTTCTCATATAAACTGGTCCACAACAAGCACTAATACATGGATTACGGATTCTACATTAACAGATGCAGAAAAAGAAAAATACCAAATAATTTCTAATGTATTTCAAATTAGAATAGGAGAAGTAAATAATATAAATGCAAGTAATAATATTAATAATGAACTTATATCGAAAAATACATTAAATTTTTCTTTAGATAGTAATGGGACCAAAATAGCTCTTTATAAAATTCCTTCTGTTTTAATAACTAGTACATCAAACCAAAAAGTAGAAAAATTTCCATTTTTTTGTTATTTAAATTTTATTGGAATTAGAAATTCTATGCTTATAGGTAACTCTATGGGCCAGAGTGGTTGGGCTGCGATAAAAGGTGTTTTTAAAAAACAAAACTTGGCTCGTGGCCCACAAACGACAGAAACAAGAAATCCATATATAATTATAGATACTAATAATGTTTCACGCACATTTCAAAATAGTTTTCAGAATGCTTTTAATATGTATTATAATCCAAATTTATTTTATGCTAGGAGTAATTTTATATTTTCAAATGTAAAAATACAAAAAAGTTCTATACAAGGAAATGTTGTTTCAGATAGTGAAATTTTATTTTTAAACGACTCGCCTAATGTAAAATGGAAAGAAACTAATAATGGATTAAACATAACAAATATTAGCTCAAACCCTATTGATAGTAGTAATACAGATAAAACTAAAGGAGTTACATTTTTTGTTTTTCCAAATACAACTGAGTTATTTATAACTTCACTTTTGGGAAAGGTTAGCAGAGATAGTAGAACATTAAATAATCAAAATGCATTTATAGAAACACCTAGTATAGAATTAAATAACAATTTAGAATTAAAACTGACGGATTTAAATGGAGTTACTCAAATAAATAATTTTAATTGTTTTAGATTTGAAATATTAAATTTCTGTGCCTCACAGAAAAATAGATTTATTCCGGATTTCTGGAAGTGGAACAATATTTTGATTAATTCTAATGTTCCAGATGAAATTTATAATGGACCACCAAATACAATTATAGATCGCAATTTGCGTAATAGATATAATGTTTATAATTGGAATGTATTACCCTCAGATATTCAAGTTGATAATTCTATTTATGATAATGGTCAGGTGCATAATCCACAATTTGCATTTGAAAATCAAACTTTAATAAATTATAATATTGAAGTATCAACAATAACTACAAATTTCAGTCATATACTAGTAAATACATGGAGAGGAGCAAAAAATAGTAATAATAAATTTCAAAGTAAAGGTATAAAAAGTGAAGTAAATAATGCGGGGGAATTTGAAATAGTAGATAATCCAGTAATGAAAATTAAGATATTGGGAGGAGATATAATAACTCCAAGTATTTCTGATACATCAGTAGTATTAGATATAGATCCAACGGCGAAATTTAATTACGCGACTGATACTGATACAAATGATCCCGAAGGTAAATCAAAAGCTCCAAGAAAAGTGCCTGAAGGTAATGGTAACATAGTAGATTTTACAAACACACCGTTTACTGAAAATAGCACAAATAAAGGTTGGTTTGCAAAAACCGGATTTGACTCACAAAGAAAGGGTATTTTTGCATTTAAAGATACTAATAATAATGTTACTGGTGTAGACAGATATCAAACAAATGATTTATCAGCTAATGTATTAGAATCACCTCCAACAAATTTAACATTAAAAACTAGCAATTCATTTGATGATATAGAAGGTGTTTTTTCGACAGAAGAACAAGAATTTCCATTTGAATTCCTCTTTTGTTATCCTATAGAAGATCCACCAGTTCCTAAACCAGATGGTCATGTAACAACATATACAAATTTGAATAATGAAGTTACCACAACAAAATTTGATAACTATAAGGGTTATAGAAGATATTCAAATTTATATGCTATCTCATTAAAGGGAAGTAATATTAATGAAAATAATGAAAATTTTAAAGATAGAAATGTTTTTCCAAATATTGTTATTATTAATTGTGTAGAGTTACCTCCTCCTATTCAGGTAAATAATTCATTTGATATGGTTGCAAATGATAATAGAAGTGTTAAAATTGTATGGAAAGGTTATAATTTTTCAAAGCCACAAGGTGATTTTAGAAGTAAATATGGAGATTCTGGAGATATAGTATGGACAATCACTAGAGAACAAACACAACTTGGTATAATAAAAAATCTTTTTGAAGGAATTATTGAACCAGATCAAAAACCAAACGGTGGTAATAATTATAATTTATCAACATATACATTTATTGATAATGATGTTAGAATTTATGATAAATATATTTATACTATTAGTGGAACTTTTGATTATAATTTTAAAAGAACTAGTATAGATTTAACTAGCACTACTTTAAGTTTACCATTTGGTTCTTTTATAACTCCTGAAGTAATTATTTGTAAAAATAATAAATTTGAATTTGGTAGATATAATACAACATCGACCAATTTAAAATTATTTAGACCACTTTTATTAAATAAAAAAGGCGGACAAAAAGATAAATTTGGAAATCAGTCAGCAGGAGGATTATGTCTAGGAAACATATTTGCTGGTTCAACAAACATAAGTTCATCACAAAATATATACGCTAACACATCAAATCAACTAACAAAAAAACAAACATATGTATTATTATCAAAACAACAATACAGACCTTTTCGTTAAAAAAATTTTATATTTAAAATATTTTTAACTTAATTAAGTATATTTAAATCACTAACTTTCCAATATTCATTAGAGCCATTTGGTAATGGCCTTTTGATTATAAAGGGAATTTTTTTTTGCTGTAGTTCCATAAGAGCAATAGTATGTCCTTCTATAATATTAGGAGTAACTTTAACAAATATTGGTGAACCGTTATTGATTTGTTTAGCTCTCTGTCCTAGAATTTTTGCTCTTTCAAACTTGGTCAAATAAGGAAATGTTTTATGTAGTGGGTCAGTAATGACTCCTTCTTTGTTTCTAGTAATCTTTGATAAAGCAATTAATTCATTAAAGTTAATTTGTTTTAATTCAGGATGATAACTCAATAAATAATCTCTAGATATATCATTTTCTAATTTTTTAAAATCATCTTCATCATCGCTATCTTCTTCATCGCTATCTGTTTCATCACTTGTAATTTCATCCAACTTTTCAACGGCTTCCTCCTCTTTATTTTCTGCTAACTCTTGACTTTTTTCCGGAGTATCAAATGGTCCTGATGGTGATTTTGGATTTATAGGACCTTCTAAATCATCTTCATCAACCTTGTGAGGTGGAGAAACTTCAACACCTTCTGGAAGATTATGTTCTTCAATTAAATATTTTCCATCTTCTGTAATATCTTTTACAATATAAAGAGGTTGTGCTTCTCCAAATTTGGAATTAAAATTTACAGTATCTGCTACAATATCGCCCACTTTAAATTTTGGCTCTTTCAAATTTTTCAAACTATCTGGAGTATCAAATGGTCCTGAAGGTGATGTGGGACTAACAGGTTTTAAATCATCTTCATCAACTTCAAATTTAGGTTCCTTATTTTCATCACTTACCTCTGTATTTATTTTTATAACAGGAGTATCAGAATCATCTTGACTCTGTAGCTGTTCTTCGACATCGACTTCTTCTAAAGCACTCATCTTATAATATTACAATAAAAATATTTAATATATTTTTCAATTTTATTATTTAGTTGAAGTATTCCATACTGTATTACAAACCCCACACAAATATACAAATTTCATATTAGCGTCATCATATCGTATATACAGTATTTCTTTTTCTTGTTCAGGTAATTCTGTTCCATCCTTTTGTTCAATCATATGTCTGGATTTACAAGCTTCATTAGGACAATCTATGTTTGTTATACGTGGTAAAGTAGGGTCTAATTTAGTATATTTATTTATAACATCCTTGTAATTCATTTGAGTATTTATTTCTGTTTTACTTACAAATAAGTTATTCAAATTATTAACTAAAGTTTTATCTTCATTACCACAATTACGACAATAGTAAATTAATTTATTTTGATCTTTATCGAATAATGTTAGATAATACATGTTACCACATTTTGGACAGAAATGCATGTTTATATATTTCTATTATATTAGTTTTTATTTAATTCAATTTTGTAGTAACTTTTTTAAAATTAGTAAGTAATTTTTGGTAGTTGGTTTCACATTTAAGACCATAAATAGAAGTGGAAAATTTCCCATTATATTCTTCGTCATTTTTTATTTGTTCAATATATTTTATTATATTTTCTTTATGATTTGATATATATTTTTTATAAAAAGGATAAAACCAAGAAATATAAACAGCTTGAGATTCAGGTTTTAATCCGCTAGCATAAGTTTTTATTAGTGAATGTTCTATATTTCTGTATGTAATTATTTTATTGTATGGTTTAAATGAATGATGTGTTTCTTTAATTCCTGGTTCATTCAATAAAGGCTTATTGTGAAATAAGGTGACTAATATTAATAAAATAGAACGTATAGTCTGACACGAGGTCCATCCTTCTCCTCTCCAAGTATTTAATACTGATAAACATACTTTTCCATTTCTATACAAATTTGGATGAAAACGTGTTGTTCCATCGTTTGTTAAATAAGTTAATTTTGGTGGACTAACAGGATAATTAGTTGGAAACTTAAATTCGAACATATATGCTCCATATCTATAAATGGTATCAGTAGGTCCAAATATTACCGCGTATCCTTTTAACATATTTGAATCATCATGTGTGTAATATATACCATGTTCAGTTAATGGATTCTTAATAATATCTATTATATCTTTTTGTAAACGCTTTCTCGAGTCTTTGGACATAATTTTACTTTCTTCTTTTTTAGACATATAATTTAAAATATTTAGTAATGTTTAAATTATTGTAACAAATTAATTAATTTATTAGGTATTATGCTTTACTAATAAGTATTTGATAAAAATATATAGATATTAAAATTGATTTAGAAAATATAATCTAGAATATATC
>TARA_B100000963_G_scaffold41882_1_pt1 | contig 12231 bp, 5 predicted proteins | sample TARA_B100000963 | Tara Oceans TARA_B100000963 (sample SAMEA2622097) | marine metagenome | biome: marine biome (ENVO:00000447); feature: surface water layer (ENVO:00002042); material: "saline water (ENVO:00002010), including plankton (ENVO:xxxxxxxx)" | depth 5 m | reverse complement strand
TTTATGTCTGAAACAATGTCTGTAGTTGCTAGTGTATTGAGATCTGCGACAATGTCTGATGTAGCGAGTGTGTTTATGTCGCTAACAATATCCGCTGTTGCTAATGTATTAAGATCACTAACAATATCTGATGTGGCTAAAGTGTTTAAGTCTGCGACAATATCTGATGTGGCTAATAAGTTTATATCATTTATAACGTCAGTCACGGCTAACGTGTTCAAATCAGAAACAAAATCTGATGTTATCAAACTAGCTTTTGCAGCAACAGATGTAATTTCAGTATCTATACCAGCCACTGTATTTATGTTTGTGGCATTTGCATTGACTGTATTTATTGCTGTCTGATCTGAGCTGGTTGGCGTTGTACGGAGCCAGGTAGTTGTACCTAAGTTGTAAACCATAAGCACATTGTTAGTGGTATCGAAAAAGAGGGCTCCATCAATAAGATTGTCACCGTCGTTGTCCTGAGTAGGCAGTCCACCTGACGTTGATTTAGCGCCCAGGTATCGATCATCAAAACTGTCAAAACTAGCTGCTGCTGATGTAGCAGAACTAGCTGATGCAGTAGCAGAATTGGCAGCATTAGTTTTACTGGTAGCCGCTGCGTTTTCTGACGCAGCTGCTGCTGTTGCAGAACTTGCTGCAGCTGTAGCCGATGTAGCAGCCGCATTCTGTGATGTTGTTGCAGATGCAGCATCTACAATTAGATCATACTTTGCACTGTTAGCATTTGTTGTAAGAGGCTGAGAACCAGAGCTAGTGTGCGCTGTGTTCACAATAAAAATATTATTAGTGCTAGTGTCCTTAACTAAATCCCTGGCGTTATATGCTGTACCAGTTGCCCAGTTACCTCTGTTTGTACCAATCTCCTGGGCAATTGATAAGTTGCCAGATGCATCAAAGCTAAACAGTTTATTTGCTCGATCTGTGGCAGAAACCGTAAACTCAGAGTTAGCTATGACGTTTGTACGTGAGCCCTTAATAGCACGACTAAGTTCCTCTTCGTGCTTTTGTGTCATAAACACAACTTTGTCTAACGCTTCTTCTAGGCTTTCCGCTGGGAATGGATCGTTAGCAACCAGGTCAAGACCTTGAGTCAGTGGTTGCTCACGTATAATAACAACAGTAACACCAGAGGCTGGTGCGGATCCAAATACCACATTACCACCAGAGGCAGAGCCTACCCCCGACACTGTGTAGTGTGTCGTAATTGTCTGTACCGTTTCAGTACCATCAGCTGCCCTAAGAATGACAACAAGATCCGACTGATCAAAAATCTTAAACGTGTATGCAAACGTGGTTAGTGAGCCATTACCCGAATAGCTGACTTTGTTTGTGGAGCTAGATACTGTCATTGTTGAATAATCCCCAGTTCATCTATAATTTGTTTGGCTTCTTGTCTGTTCTCGTATGCTGTTGCTAGATCTGCGTTTTCGGGTAGCTGCAACAAAAGCTGAAACCCAGCTTCGTAATAATCGTCTTCAATTGTTCTAATAATTTGTAGTAGATCATCGTCATTTAACTTGCCTTGATCTACGCCTTGTCGATACACGCTAGTCGGAAACGTCATTTCATATTCTAACGCTTCTCTAAAAGTCATTTTGCCATATTTAGATAACATTGGAAGCACAGTGCCATCAGGCATTATGTGCTGTGCTTCGTTCTTTGCAAGGTTTACAAGATCAAATCTCGCGCCTTTTGATAAACGTAAACCGTTATGACTGATCTTTGTTCTTAAAGGCCACACACCAGTTTTCTGGTGAAAATCAGCAAGCGCTGTTTCGAGCTCAGTAGGTTCTGTTCCGATCCGACACCTAATACCAGTAACGCTATTCCACATAGCTAACGCTGGGTTCATTGCAAAGCTTACATCATTATAGCCTATCTTTCTGCCAAGCATATCATAGCCGACAGTATTTAAATCTTTTTCGAGTTCTTGCCTATTTTCAAACAAGCTGCCCTCTACAGCCATTGCAAGAATTTCTTTGTAAGCTCTGAACATTTGATCTGTTAGTTCTGTTTTTGGCTGACCAACTAAAAAGTATGCTTTTTCATCTGGGATCTTTTCGCCACGATTATTAATAACATAATGAACAGGGTCACCGTTTTCATCTAAAGCCTCTACATCTTCTAACGTGTAGTATTCGTAATCGCCTCTAGGATATAATCGTGTTGGATCTACAAGCCTATTACCTTGTCGTTGTAATGCAGCTCCTGGATTAGGCACACCAAAATAACTAGCGCCCTCTGCTGGCGTTCTAGCTAATAGCGTAAGACTTTCAAAAAAATCTTGAGCATCTTCATAGTCTGCTAATGAAGCAACATCAGACATTCCTTCAAGCATTGGCAGTTCTGACATATATTTAAAAGTTGCGCCTATAACCGAAAAAATAACGTCATCGTATAATTTAAAATTTGTTTTATCTTCCATAAAGCCTGTTTTGTGCATCGCTTCGATAACCGAATTATTCAGATGTATTATAGCGCCAACAGGCTCTAGACCGTTAAAAGAACAATACATTAGCTCTCCATTAGGTCTGCCCTTGTCATCGTACATTGGCAATAAATCATCTGTCTCAGGATCACGAGGCCAGTTATTTTTATCTCGTATAAAAGTGTAGCTATTAGGTTGCCATCCAGGCTTCTGTACAAGCAATGCTTCTCGCTCGTTTTTATTTGTCGGCATTTGCCCAGTAAATCTACCGTTTGCAAATTCGTTAGCAACGTAAGCTCCCATCATCGATGCCATTGAAAATTTCGCTAATGCTTTTTGTTGTTGTGCAGCTGTGCCAGAACCTAATGCTTGAAAAGTTTTATGGAATGGAAACGCAGCAGCAAGTCCTTTTACGAGAGCATTTGCTGGCGTTTGAGCAAACGGCAAAAGTATTCTGCCAATAGGTATAAAACCTAATCTTAAGTTTTGAATGAATGATGATGGTTTGCGTAGAAACGCGATATCATCTTGTAGCGTGTTATATTTTGCAACAGCAGTGAGCTCGTCTTTGTAATCTTCTGGGCTTAATAAAACCATGCCAGCTTCATCAAGCGCAGTTCTATTATCTTCCCCTCTAAGTAATGCGTTGCGATATGCATGGTTTGCCTGGACATAGTGCTCGCCACGTTGCGATATCGTTTTAAAAAAATCGTCAGCTGTTGTTAATGTTCTTAAAAATAATCTACTGGCTTGACCAACCGTATTTATTGCTGTGCCGAAAACAGTTTTGCTATCGGTGCGTAATGCACCACCATAATTTTCTATATCTTGTTTTGCACCAACAGCAGCTTGCTCACGCACAAACGCAACTTTTGCTACACGCAGTGCATCACCAAATGAATCAATGTAACCTTTTAATCTAAACAATACGTCAGTTGCAAAAACTTGATTTGAGTTGTCTAGGCCACGCAGATCGCGATATTTACGAACTGGCAAATTGTACAAGCCAGCAATTGTTTCTTCTGGTAACTGCCATAACATCCACAATGAGTTGCCTAAAAAATTACGCACTTGTGTACCAGTACCTGACAACATGCCTGACTGATAAGCTTCTCCTAATGCATCGGATGTTTTTGCCATGCCAGCTTTTGCATGGTAACGCATAAAACCTAAAAAACCTTTATCGTTGCGTCTAATATCTCTTGATCGTTTTGCTATTTGCTCAACAGTCAATTCGCCAAGATCTTCTGCCATCATGTCAGTTTGCGCTTGAGCAATTTCAAAAAGACCAGTATCGCCACCCATAAACTTTTGAAGATTTAATCCGCGTCCGTACTCAGATCTGTTGCCAGTAACTTGCAAAAAGATTGCTGGCACAATTTTATTAAGACGCAAATATTTAAACTTATCGTCTTGAGTAGCTGTTTTATTTAAAATTTTGTCTTCCAGCTTTAGCATTTGCTTTGTTGTTTCGCCAAGAATTTCATAAGCTGCGTAAAGATCTTCTGGTGTTAAGAGCCCCTCGTCTATCCGTTTGTTAAGTATTCTTCTGGTTGTATTAAAAGTATCAGCAAATGCTTCAGCTGCTTTTTTCTTACTTACAGAAATTGGCACATTACCACGAGTAGCTTTATTTATAAGCTGTGGCATCGATTGCGCTTTTTGTTTTAAAAGTTTTGCTACATCGTCTTGTGTCTGCAACAAATCAAAATTTATGCCATCGACACCAGTTGGCGCTGGCGCATCAGCTCGTTCATCAACTTGCTTTTTAACAGTCTCATCAAGCTTCTCAACTTGGTTTTTTCTGCCAGTAAATACGTTTAGTATAGACGCATTTGCATCATCCATAAGCTGGTTAAATTCTGTTTCAACAGGATCAACGTCATCGAGCAGTTCATCAACAGCTCTTGCACCCTCATCGATTTTTGCTTGCGTTGTATTCCCGGAAGAAAACCCTCGATCTGCAAAAGTCTTTACGCCTTGCTCAGATAATATTTGCGGAGCTAAAGATACTTTAGCTGCTGTTGGATCATAGTCAGGTGGCGCTATGACTTCTTCTTGCTCATTCGGGATCCGTTGCGGTTGCGTGTTAGACAGCTGCGTAAATTTTGGCGGTATTGCTGCATTGTTATCGACTTGTGTTTTAGAAGCAGAGCCTAAGCTATCTAGCAATAGTGATAATGTTTCTTTAGCGCCTTGACCGAACCCTAATGCTAACTGATTTTGTGCTGGATCGGTTGCAAACTCTGTAGGCGCACCAGCTGCATCGATCTGCGCTTTTTGTGTTTGCTCTTCAGCTAAGTCTTGTGGATTTACTGCCATGTAGCCTCACATAAAAAAAGGCCGCGAAAGCGACCTTACATATTCAAATTGTCTGTTAGTAACAGCTAGTCTTTATCTAGCGTTTCCTGACTTTGCTCTTTCGATAAGTCCTTGGAAGAATTGTTCAAGTTCTTTCCCATCATTATCGAGTACTGTGGAGTTGGAGTTTTTGCTGGACGCATTTTTTCCTGACTGTCCACTAAAGTAACTTTTGTAACCGCCACCGTTTTTATCCTTTGTCCAATTATTACCTAACATTGTTAGATCTGCTTCCATAATATCAACTTCAGCATCAAATTGCAAATCGTCCGTAATTTGTGACAATTTATTATTTGCAAAATCTTGTATGTATTCTATCGCTTTTGCTTTTGTAAGTGGACTTTCTTTTACAGCTTGATCTGTAATTAAAATTCTAATGCCTGGTTTACCGTCAACGATTATTGGTTGGTAACCACGAAATAATCCATTTGGTTCATCTGCAATTATTCTATTAAACAATTCTGTAAGCTTATCGCTGTTGCGTAAATTTTCTCCAGCATTTTCAACAATATCTATAGAAAAATGTTTTGGATTTTTTGTCATACTTTTAGGCGCATTTACCCATACTTCTGTTTGTTGCAACATGTATCCTAATCGCGCTGCTGCTTCTATAGCTATATCTTTAGAAGCAATAGCCTGTTGTACTGTTGAAGGGTTTTGAAACAGTTCCCAACCACCAGTGCCATGCACGACATTGCCAAGAGTAATGCCAAGTTGGTTATTAACAGTCTCAATTGCTTTTGATGTAACTTGATTATTTATATCACGCTGTGCATCTATCGGCAGAGCACTATAGTCATCACCAAATTTTACTGCAAAAGGTGACCCAGCGCCAGGATCTACTTCCATTGAAATGTTGCGCGTTGTTTTCTTAAAAGCGTCAATAATATCGCCACCAACGTTAGAACCACCGTACATGTTAGATAATTGCATCCAGCCAATAGCTTGTATTTCTGCTGGTTCCCAATCAGATCTACCCATCCAGTTTTGTCCGTTTAAATGATCTGTAAGCTGTTGACCAAACAACGCTCTGCTTTCATACATAGCACCTTTGATACCACCACCACCATGATCGATAACTAAATTATCTGGCACATTGTAGCCAAGCCGATTTAAATGATTTATAAATATCTGATCAACTAAACCAGTATCTCTACCAGTATGTATATCAACAACAAATGGTGAACCGCCCTCTGCATTGTTTCCCATTATAGATCGAACATTTTTGCCGTAACCGCTATCAAGAAAATCAGCAATCTTTTGTCCAGCGCCACCAGTTATTTCTGATTGCGTTAATATATCAATCACAATTTTGTTTGCAGAAGGTAAACCTTTGCCTTTTAATTGTTCTTTTGGCACACCGCGTTTTATTTGCTCATAAACAAACAACACATCATTTAACGTTTGCTGTGGACTAGAGTTTTGTTGTCCAGCAAACCACGCATCTGTTAATCGAGCTATTTCTTCTGGATCACCATCTGCTTGGTTTTGAAATTCTCCAAATACGATTTTGTACCAACTTGCAGCTCGATCAATTTCCTCTTTTGACATTGCTGCTTCAATACGATTTTGCCAATCTTGCGGCTCAATATTGCCAACAACAACATCAGGCAAATCAGAGTTTTCTGGCGCTTTTATTACAGTGCGAGGGTTTTTAGGCGCACCAGGATAATTAACACCTTTTTCTCGCATCGCAACTAATCGCTGATTATGCAAACGAAAATTATTGTCACCTTTTTCTTGAACAATCGGTAAACCACCCTCTGACCTTATGCCTTGTTTTTGTGTACGTTCTAAAGTGCGGCCTACTGCTGCAAGTAATCTGTCTATGCCTGGTTGTATTGGGTTGCTAAAAAGCGTGTTACCTTCATCTGCTATTCTATTGTTTGCGTTTTCAACTTGTTGTGCAAATGTAGTACGCATGTTTTCTCTTGCAGCTTTTACAAACGGTAAAACTTGCTTTTGTGTAATATCACCGTCTTTTAACATTCTAAATGTTTTGCCTAGACCCATTAATATTGGTTCAGCAATCACACCTATAACGCCACCCTCTAATGCGTTTTTAAATCTACCTACATAATCAGGATCAGTCGGATCTGTTTGCATAAAATCGACTATAACGTTTTGTGGAATTTCAACGCCAAACGCCTCACCTAAGTCATAAATAATATCTGATAAACGCCCCTCGTTTCCCTCAAATGCTAGAAAATCAGCAGCAGCGCCCCCAGTAAAACCTTGCATGGTGCGACTTTTGCCCAATCTAAAAAACTTACCAAGCCCAGCATATGCCCCGATAAACTTTGAAAATGATCCAAGTACTTTAGCTCCACCGCCTGACGCCTCATCTACTTGTGTCAAACTTTCTAAGTTTACTGCATATGGCAATTCTCCACTTTTAATCTTTTGATTTATTGCATCTCTTTCATTGCCAGATAATATTTTTATAGCTGGATCGAATTCACCAGTTTCTGGATTAAAAATTTGAAATCCAATACCACCAGACAAATCAAACTTTGAATCTTCTGGCGTGTCTAAATTTTCAAGCGCTTTTGCTGGATTTACAATACCGCCACTAACAAGACCTTTGATTATTTCTTTTATGCTGCCCTCAAAAATTGGCTGATCAACTGGGCTGACTATATCAAAACCCATATCAATTCCCAGCTGTTGCTCCTCTTCAGTTAGTGGCTGAGTACGACCAGATTTTTCTTCAACGTTAATAAATCCACCTTCGTTTATAATTGCATCGTCAAAACCAGCTGCATAGAAATCTTCTGCTGTTGGCATGATGCCCCGGTCTAGCAATGATTGATTATACATCTGTGCATCTTCTAATGCAGTCAGCATTTGCTCATGCACTTTGACATTTCCACCGTTTAAAAGCTGTGTGTAAAACTCGTTACTATTAGACGCGACATTGTAAACTTTTTTTGTATTGTTTAAATTAGATCCAACGTTTGCAGCTAATGCTTCTTCTGCGTTAATGTAACGATCTAACTCTTCATCTAATGTGCTGTTGAAAACATATGTCATTGTCTATTCACGTTATCTATTGCATCAATTTTATTTTTCATTTCAGTAAATGATCTTAGGTACTGACCATATCTTTTCGTTTCATTAGCGTTAGGTGCGGCTAAACCACTATACCAATCCGATATAATAATTATGGCATCTGCTGGCGATCCAGCTGCTTGCAATTGTTGTTTAATTGTAAAAAATTCAGGTACTCGAACTGAAGAATTTAATGTGTCTTGATACTGTTCTAAAATAACTTCTTTAAATCGCGGAGCACTTGCAGCAAGCATATTACGCGCTGCATCTTCTATTTCCGTTTTTGTTAATGGCTCACCAGCTTTTCTCTTTTGTCTTATTAAATCGTCAATTTGTGTGTATATATCATCGATTTGATTTGTTACTCGTAACGCTAGATCTTTATCAACCTCTGCTGATATAAGCTCCGACGTTTGATAGCGTAGTGCATTTTTAATATATTGTTTGGCTTCATTTTCACCAGCAACAGCTTCACTTTGTGCTTTTTCAGTAAATCGCAACAAGTCTGCTTGTGTTAAATAATCGCTTTTACTAAGCACTGTTTGTAAATCTAAATTATCAAAAGCATCTAACTCATTAAGAGCATTAATAACATCCCTATCAGATGCTTGTCTTTTCTCTGGCGGCTCTTGGTCAAACTTATCCATTTGTTGACGCATTTCAAAAGTAAGCTCATTTACACTAGCCAAATGATTTTTAATAGCTTCAGCCATTCGATAACCTGGTGCTACTGTTCTTTCACCTTGAGCGTCTATTACCTTTCGCGTTCCTACTATTTTAATATTAGGAAACATTTGTGTTAATTCATTAACATTGAACTCTTGGCTTTTATTACCGTTGCTTTTGTAATAATAATATCTGTTGTAGGATGCATTTACGTTATCATTAAATTGATTTTCTGCATCTGTCTGTAATTCATCAAATCTTTTTTTCACGGTAGCTGCTTCGTTTATTGTTTCCAATATAACGTCATTAACTTCATCCATTGGCACGGCTTGCATTAAGTTTAACACATGTTCTGGTACACCAGGTGCTTTATCTGCCACGACTGTTTGAAACTCTTCTAATGTCATCTCACCAGCCTCAACAGCTTCAAATCCGTTTTGAACAATTCGCAGTGCTAATGCGTTGCGCAAGTCAGAGCCAGCGAATGCTGGTATCGCTTTTTTCAATGCTCCGCTTAAAACTTCTGGTGTAACATTTCCTCGCAGAACTTCTGGTATCATTTCTTTTTCACCAGCTTTATCAAAAATGTTTTGTAAGCCAGCTGTTGCAAAAAGTGTATCATCAAGCGTGTAATCTAAATACGGATCACCAAGCAAAATTTCTTGTTGTTCTTTTAATGATTTCAATGACGCTTCTACACGCTTTTCTATTTTTTCGTCTATGCGTCCTTTCAGTCTAAACCGTTCTGCAAGTTCAAAAGAATTAAATGCTTGTTTAAAATCTTCTTGTGCGTATTTATCTTTGCCAACAGCTTCTAAGCTATCTTCAAATATCTTTTTAACAGTTGTGTCATACTTTTTTTCGCCATCAAAAATATTGTAAATATCGTCATCATTACCGAAAGCAAATGACGCTTGTAATAATTTTTCTTTCGCACCAAACACAGCTTCATTACGTTGCGCTTCAGTAATTGCTTTATATCTTTCCTGGCTATACTTAAGAGCAGCTGTTGCTGCTTCCGTTAGAATACCACCCTTTTGAATTTCTTTTTGTATAAAAGGTGCTGGGTTCATGCGAGCCGTTATACGTGCGCCAGGTGCTTCATTTGTCGGACGCATTTCTGATCTATATACTGGTATTCTCATGGTGTATCCGATTTATCAAACATGCCACTAGAAGCAGCAAACTGCGCTGCCTGACCAAAACTTGTTATCATGCTTTGCGTTCCTTGCGCTCTTAGTGATGCTGCTTGTGCGCCACCTTCCATGCGAGACAGTTCAGCATTCAATCTTGCGTTTTCTTGTGCATCATTAATCTGCATGTTTTGCACGGCATTATTAAAATCAGCGACCGCCATGTCATATTCAAATTCTCTGGCGTTTTGCCGTAGAACGCGCATTGGAGTGCCTCTAGAGACATCGATGCCACTTGCTGCATAGTTTGCTACCACCGTGCCTTGCGTTTCTGCAAAACGAAATCGATCTACACGTTCTTGCAACACAGCATTGCGATTTATTATTTCACGCTGTTTTTCTAATAAACCTATGTCACGCTCGATAAGCTTTGCATTAAACTCACCGACCCTTGCAGCTGCTGCACCAGCTCTATTAGCCGCTCGTTTTTGTGCAGCGCCTTGAGTAATGCTTAATGCTAATGTCGCTAATTGAAAAAACATATATTACCTATACATCGTGAGTGTTCATGCGCGGATAAAGCGCTAATACTGTCATTGGTAGTGGTTGGGCTTGTTGCACGTAAATGCGGTCACCCTCTTCAAAACCACCAGGAAATTCTATTTCTTTGTCACCAGTAAACAACGGCACAGCTGTATCCATGTCCATGCTGCTATCGCGGAAAAATATTCTATCTGCATTTGCCGCGTCTGTGCCAACCTCTGCACCCACCGTTTCGTGAAAGCGCAATGTTACATCGTGGATGCGTTTTGGTTTGCCCTGACTTGTGCCATCGCTCGATCCTGACTCAATACGCAGCGTTTGCATTTTGCTCGTATAACTTAGACCCACCGCACCACTGGTGATGGCAAAATCCAGCGTTATACCACCGCTAGAAACGGTCTTGTCAGGGTGTGTTGCACCATTTGCTAAAACGGACGTTGCAGCACCCTCTAGATGATACAGACCTGACAGACTTGATACAGAGCTTCCAGAGTATGCAAGGCCACTGTCTACAAAAAATGCAGCCGTTGTATCGCTGCCAAAATCAAACGTTTTCATAACTTCGACATATTGCTTTGTCTGTCCGTTAATGGTGCGTTTAACGATCATGTAGAGCTCATCTTCACCGCTGTCTGTTGGCAGTGAGATAATGCTTTCCACTCGCGCTTGACCGCCACTAAATGCACCGCCCAAAACATGCTTATGCCAGGCTACTATTTCTTCTTCACGTCTGTATGTCAGACCCAACAATGTGCCATCATTGCGCCTTGCCCATACAATGCTCTCAGGCTCTTGTTGAAACGCAAACTCTACTATGCCACCCTCAGTAAGGTGTTCTGCTAATACGGTTATGTCTGGCGCTGTATAGCCGCCTACGTCCACTTCACCGACGTAACGAAACTCGCGTACCTTTCGCGCTCCGCGCTGGGCAAAGAGCGTAACGTCTGCGACCTGAACAACTTCTGCATTTACACATCCGTAGTTGCTGTACTTACGAATAACAGTAGACGTTGGCGTGACCGGGCTACCGTTTGTTGTGGTTAGCACGTATTCGCCACCAGACGTGCCAATATTGAGAATCCTGGTAGCAGATAGATACCGAATGGCGTTTACCTTGTTTGATGCAATTGTGTATATCAGTGCATCGTTATCGTTTGTGCCTGTTGTAAAGTTTAGATAGTCTGCGTTTTTGCTAAAGAACAATGTTTGCGGATTATTGTTTGTTGCTGCAAAGACCAGCCGTTGTTCAAAAAATGTTACAACGCTTGGATGATTATCTGTACCAGTAAGACTAGGCACTGTGTTTTCCGTAAATGTCGGTGTCGCAAACGTCCAAGCGTTATGATCAGTACGTGTAAGCGTACGAACTGCATGTGATGGATGCACCAAGTACATCACATCAGCTGACTGAGCAAACCTAACATCGTTAATTTGCGCGGATGTATAGGGTGTTGTAACCTCGTAAATCTTATCGACAGATACACCAGATCCAGTGTAAGTAGTAAAACTTGTTGTGTTTAGCGCCACATCGAACAAATCGGTAAGTGTAAATGTATTTGTCGTTACATTTGCCACACGATAGTTACGCTGTTTCAACTCAGTCATGCCACCGCCAGTATTAACTAGCGCTATTTCATCTCCGTTGCTGTAGCCGTGACTGTTAGACGTAAATACGCCAGGGTTTGCTTTAGTTATGGCAGATATCGCTTTTGCGCTGCCAGTTAAAACTTGCAGACCATTACGATAGATCCGCATGTACTGATCGCCAAACTCTAGTGCATAAGTGTCTGAAGTTTTAAACTCAAACGGTATAAGCCTAGTAACATTACCACTTGCTTTTACCTCGCCTAAAAACTGTGTGCCAGGTCTTCTAGTCAGACCGCCGTGAGGCTGCACAACCATATTTGTTAGATCAGCCAAACCCTCGCGGTATTTTTCAATTGTAACACGACCTTCTAGGCGTGGAGATATTTCCCCAGCTGTAAAAGTGGAGAGAGCTGGTGCAGATCGCGCCATTTATGTTCTCGCTTGTAAAAAGTCACT